>Ga0041060_1000228_pt1 | contig 9556 bp, 11 predicted proteins | sample AraColnosormetaG_2_FD_53326 | JGI IMG/M metagenome (GOLD analysis project Ga0041060, IMG submission 53326) | Arabidopsis roots microbial communities from Chapel Hill, North Carolina, USA - Col Cl nosort | ecosystem: Host-associated > Plants > Roots > Unclassified | place: USA: Chapel Hill, North... | reverse complement strand
TACAATCGCAAATGAAACATATTTATACAAAGAACTTCGAATCAAACGAATTAATCACTACGCTGATCTTACGCCGGAAATCTCGCTTCTTTTACTTCGGACGTTACGAAGTCTCCAGCTCGAGTAGTTAATGAGCGTCTTTAATTCGAGATTCTTCCGTTACTCGAATTAAAGCCTAAATCGAATTTGAAATGACGGTCTTCTTAAACAGGCTTTTCCCTGGATGGGCCCCCTGCTGGGCTCAAACCGCGTATTGGGCCGGATACGAAATCCAACATCCACAATTTGCCTCCCAAGTCCTCGAAGTGAACACTTCGGGGACTTAAGTTCAACTCGTGGCGCCATCTCCGGAGATCATAGAACGTCATTCCGGGAGAATAAGAATCTCCCGAGGTAAAAAAAGGAAACTGAATCGCGTAATTTTCGAGGATTTTCTTGGAAAGAGTGTGACGCTTCGTAATCCTAGGGTTTTGGGTTTTCCCGCTCATTTACTCCTTTATATAAACCGACGAACCCTTCACCTTCTGACTGACCTCTTAAAAGCCATCGGACTCACTCGTCGCCTCAGGTAACAATCCCGACTCTTTCTCAACCTCTCTTTCGTTTAATTCTCGTTTCGAATTTTGCCTGAATTGATAGATAGTCGGAATCTTAGACCTAGAATCGTGGTAGGTTTAGGCCGGTAGCACTTGGAGTAGATTCCTTATCGATTTCTTAGATTTTCAGTTTAGAATTCCGAAGACCAATCAACATCGCCGGCGCTCTACGCCTATTTCTGGTCGAATTCCGTCGCCAATTTCTTAGGCTCGCCGTCGCTCCGGTTCACTAATAGATTAAACACGGCGCAGACCCATCTCTGTTCTTGAGTTCTTGAAGAAGATCTTCAAGTGTTCTTCGGCCGCCTAAGAAAGTTTCGCGAAAAACGGCTTTCAGATCTGATTTCTCTCCTTGCAAATTACTTCGCGGTGTTTGTCATGCCTCCGAGGAAAGTAGTTCGCGAAGTGTTCCTAATGGACGGTAAGTTCGGGAAATACCAGACTTCGCTCTCGACTTCGAGCAGACTCTCGCTGCTGAGAGGAGCCCACCAAATTCCTCGTCAAATTCAACTCATTTCCCCCGAACCGACAGTCTGTCCTGAGAATCCTCCCCCAGGGCACACGTGCGCATTCGAAATCTTCTTTTCGCTATGCGGTCTTTACTTCCCCCTCCCTGACGTCCTGATCGACCTTATGCACGAGTTCGGGATCGCACTTCCCCAGTTGTGCCCGAATGTTATCTGAACCGTCTTGTGCCTTATTACTCTAGCTGAAGAAGACGGATTCGCTCTCTCATTAAATGACCTCCTTCAGTTGTACGCAGTTAAGAAAGGGCGAACAAAGGGAACATTTTTCTTGTCACCTCGGAAAGGTTTCCGAGTCTTCGATGACTTCCCAGACAAAGATGAGCAATGGAGAAAATCATACTTCTTCTTTCCAGTGAATGAGCTCACTTATGGAAACAAGACTGGTTTATTTGTTTCTGAGTGGGCAGCTCGCACCGGTAGATAGTGAATTCACTCTAGGAAAACACAACTTAAATTAGTCGTAATTTCTGAATGCAAACACTTTATGGCACCCGAACTGACCACCTTCTTTTATGTTTTTGTTTACAGTTAAAGTCAGCACGCCTCCCGTTTCACATACTTTTGCTGCTCACTTCTCGAATTTTTGTCGTCAAGATCTAGGTTGGGAGTCCTTGACTACGGATAGAATCTGAGCGTCAGGTCGGAGAATTAGATCCCGAACTGATCTTGCCGTGTCTTCGCCCCCTTTCTGTCCAAGAATTTTGAGCAAAGCCGACATGTCTCCTCCCTCGTACCGCGAAGAAAAGAGACTTGAGAGAGAGTGAGCTGAGAAAGACAAAGCGCGGATTAAATCCGACAGAACCGTGATGGCGGGAACCCTCGAGGACAGCAAACTCCGTTCCCTTGAGAAAACAAAGTACCAACCGTCTGACTCTGGGTCGAGACCTGAAACTCCTACTTCGGTGTCGGCTGGAAAGAAACCTGAAACTCCTACTTCGGGTTCCGGAAAGGCTCTTAAGGACCCTGCTGGCAAAGATCCCGAGAAGCGGGCTGCTGACAAGAAACGGAAGCAGCCCGAAGAGATCAGCCACTCCCCACCTCGCTCCTCACGCCCTCGTCAAGAGGAAAAAGGAGCGAAGTTGAAGGGAGTTGTGGAGGACGCCCCCCAGAACCTGGTGGTTCTGTCTTCTCGGGAATCCGAAACCCGTGAATCGGAACGTCGCAACGTCCCTCTTCCGGGTAACGAACTGATCGTTTGTCTCAGCTTTCGAATATCACCCTTAGATCTGACTTAGAATTTTTATCAGCTCCTCCGATGACTTTTGCGGATACAATGAGGACCCTCGTTCCACCCGGTTCTGCCATAGCTCCCTTCGACGAAATGAAAGAGGTCAACAAGGACAACTACCTTCGCTTCGCCGGGAAACTTGGCAAGGTAAAACCCGAACTGAATCAATATCCGTTATGTCCGTGAATGACTTAGTTGAGTAACACATTTTATTATGCAGTTAATCCTGGAGTTCAACTCCGTTTTCTGCAGCCACGAGTTTCAAGCGAAACGAAGATGAGAACGCCAAGGCCGTGGAGAAGGCGAACAAAGTTATGAACCGGATGAAGGCTGCCGAACTGCAGGTCCAAAAGCTTGAAGTGAACAATATCGACCTGACCGCAAAGCTCGAGGCCGGGAAGAATGCATATCTCGACGCAGTCGATAAAGAGACCCAAGCTCGAGCCGACCTCAAAGCTTGCGAAGAGAAGTTGAAGAAAATGGAAGAGGAGCAAGCCGCACTGATTGCTGCGGCGAGAACGGACGAGAGGAGGAAGGTGCGGGCTCAATTCCACGACTTCTCCTCGAAGTACGGGAATTTCTTCAAAGAATCCGAAGAGGTAGAGACCCTCAAGGTTCGGGCTGCAGAGGCAAAAGCGAACCGAGAGTTGCTTGAGGAGATCGAGAAGGGAGAAATTCCTGATCTCTCAAAGGAGCTTGAATCGGTCCGAGCTGACGAGGAGAAGTTTGCTAGACAGGCTGCGGAACCGAAGACTCCTCATCCTGACCCTACTGAACTCATTTCGCTCCTTGCCGATACGCCACCGGAGGTAGTCGTGGAGAGTATTCCCTCTGCCGAAGTGGTGGTTATCGACGAGGGAGGGTCTAACAAGGGCTCTGCCTCCGAAGCAAGAATTGCCGCCATGTTCCCGGTTGATGTTGAGAAGGACTCCGGAAGGGCGGAGTAAAAAATTTCAAAACATTATCGTCTGTTGGGGTTGTTATGGCCCGAAATGGCCCCCCGTTTGTTTTTAAGACTCAAATGCTTTTAATTTTTTGTTGGCCACAGAGGCTTATTTTTTACTTGACCTTTATTCGGGAGTCGTAAAGACTTAGTTTTTTGAAAAAAAAGTTTCTCCTTGCCAAATTTGTCTGTGGAAGTGCGAGCTAAAACTCGGCTTATATCGCATAAAAATTTGACAAAAAGATGATATCCGATTGCAAGCGGAGCTCGGCTTTGTAAGTTAGTACGGATATCACTTAAGACCGCGAACTTAAGTTATCAACTTAATTCGAGTATTTCTGAAGCATAGGGTTGGATGCGTAGTGATCCACCCGGAGCAGTTTCAGATATGAAAACCAAACACAACTTGATTTACGAGAAAGTTTGATTTTATTGATTATAGAGACTGGACCCGAAGTGCGGGCTGCCTACGTACCCAAAGGTGGGGATCAAGTCTAACGTAGTTCGATTTACATAAGGAAAATGCTTTTAAATGTAAAAACGTTTTAGATGCATTGAATTCCATGCCCTGCGAACTGTTATCCCTCCATGTTAATCAGGCGGTAGACTCCGTTGCGTACAACGTGTGTGATTTTGTAGGGACCTTCCCAGCTGATCCCTAATTAGCCTGCTCCCTTTTCCGCCGTGTTCTGCTGAACCCGACGTAAGACTAGGGTTCCCACTTCGAAAGATCTATTACGAACGTTTGAGTTGTAATATCGTGCCACAGCATTATGGTAATTTTGCATCCGAACTAGGGCTTGATTCCGTCGTTCATCAATGGTATCGATGACATCGATCAGCATTTCGTTATTTGCCTCTTCGTTCTGAGGATTGCGAATTCTCCTTGCACTTGGGACTTTGATTTCAGCAGGGATGACCGCCTCCATTCCATAGACCAGAGAGAAAGGAGTTTCACCGGTTGCTCTTCTTGGTGTTGTACGAACTGCCCAGAGAACATTTTGCAATTCTCCAAACCATGCTCCTTTGTAGGCATTTAACTTCTTTTTAAGGTTTGAAATGATTGTTTTGTTCATTGCTTCGGCTTGCCTATTTTCTTGCGGGTAACGAGGTGTAGAATGACTGAGACGGATTCGCCACTCTTCACAAAACGCTTCGAATTGTTCGGAAATGAACTGAGATCCGTTGTCGGTGACAATTTCATAAGGCAGGTCGTGCCTACAAATTATGTCTTTCCAGATGAAGTTCCGAACTTGGACGTGAGTTATGTTGGAGTACGCTGCGGCTTCAACCCACTTTGAGAAATAATCTGTCAGTACGAGTAGGAAGCGTACACCCCGAGTAGACACGTGTAAAGGTCCGACAATGTCCATTGACCACTTCATAAATGGATAGGGAGCCGAGACTGTGTTGAGGAGTTCTACGGGCTGAAGGATGAGTGGTGCATGCTATTGACATTGTTCGCATTTACGGGCATATGCTTCGCAGTCTGCTACCAGGGTCGGTCAGTAGTAACCATACTTCTTTACTTTAAAAGCCAAAGAGCGACCTCCGGTGTGATTTCCGCAGGTGCCGTCGTGAACTTCCTTCATTACAGTTCGGGTCTGTTCACCGAAGATACATACAGCGTCGGGAGCCGAGATGATTCGCCTGTAGAGAGTATCGTTTGCTACGCAGAAACGTGCGCAAGTGGCTTTCAGCTTTCGAGCTGCCCACTTTTCTGCAGGAAGCGTACCGTTGAGGATGTAATCCCGAATTGGCTCTCTCCAGTCTGCCCCCCAATCATGAGGTGGTTGATCAGGGAGTGGCGCATCATGATTATCTGGAATGTTCTCGACGGGGTGAACTATGACCGAAATTCCCTCATCCTCTTCGAGCTGAGGAGAACCGTTTTCTGCTGACTGAGCATCTAGCCTTCTTCGCATGGCACGGGTGGTGACAAAACTTACTTTGTCGAGACGAATGCTTGGTTGGCTTATTTTCTCGACGGGAATTAAGCGAGCTAAGGTTACTTCGGAAGTAGATGCCAAAGCTGCCAAAGCGTCAGCAGCCGAGTTTTCGAGGGATTCTGGTTAACTCGAACTGCTCGAATTTTCCTGAAATCTCGCTAACTAAATTCAGGTATGCTTCCATACGTGCATCCTTTGCTTCGTACTCGCCGGAGTATTGATTTGCGACGAGCTGTGAGTCACAATGGGCATGCAAGTTTCTGACTCCGACCCCGACGGCAAGTCGTAATCCAGCCAGCAGTGATTCGTACTCCGCTTCATTATTAGAGGCGTTGAAAGCTAGGCGGAAAGACTGTTCTAGCACTTCACCGGTGGGAGATGTCAGACGAATCCCTACTCCAGACCCATGCTTTGACGAAGCCCCATCAACGTGAAGTATCCATGGTTGAGTCTGATCCGTCTGCTCTGGTGCAGCCAAAGGTAATTCAATAAGGAAATCCGCTAAAACTTGGGACTTTAAACTCGTTCGAGCTCGGAACTCAAGATCAAACTCGCTCAGCTCGATGGCCCATTTCGCTAATCGTCCAAATTGAGTTGGACTATGGAGGATGGTGCGAAGAGGTAAAGACGTTAGAACGACGATCGGATGTGATTGGAAGTACGGTCGAAGTTTTCGGGCTGCCAGACAACAGCTAGCGCGAGCTTCTCCATCATAGGGTACCTTGTCTCTGCGTCGGAGAAAGATTTACTAACGTAGAAGATAGGACGCTCGTCACTTCGCTCCACTCTTACTAGTACACCGCTCACTGCACTCTCTGAAATAGCGATGTACAAAAAAAGCTGTTCCCCGAACTCAGGTTTTGCAAGGACCGGGGGTTCGGATAAGTAATGCTTTAACTGCTTGAATGCTTCTTCGCAGCATTTGTCTGTAGATCTGGAAATGTATCTGTTCAACGCTGCCACTCGACCTGTCAATCTTTGTACTTCCCTTATACTACGAGGTGAAGTCATTGACAGAAAAGCGTTTATCTGCCTCGGATTTGCTTTTATTCCGCGTTCAGTGACAATATACCCAAGGAACTCCCCTGAAGGAACTGCGAACGTACACTTTGAAGGATTCAACTTCATTCCGAACTCATTTAAAATGTCGAAACATTGCTGTAAATGTCCGAAGTGCTAGGTAGATGAGGTCGATTTCACCAGCATATCGTCGATGTATACTTCCATGGTTTTGCCGAGAAGATCCTTAAACATTCTGTTGACCAAACGCTGGTAGGTCGCACCCGCGTTCTTCAGCCCGAAGGGCATCACTTTGTAGCAATACGTTCCACGTTCCGTAATGAAGGATGTTTTCTCCTGATCGTCCGGGTTCATCAGAATTTGATTATATCCTGAAAAGGCATCCATAAAGGACAACATCTCGTGTCCTGTAGTGGATTCGACAAGTCGGTCAATGTGAGGAAGTGGGAAGCAATCTTTTGGACATGCTTTGTTGAGGTCAGTAAAGTCAACACAAACACGCCATTTGCCATTCTTTTTCTTCACGACCACGGGATTAGCGAGCCACTCAGGATACTTGACTTCGCGTATCAAACCAGCTTTGAGAAGCCTAGTGACTTCGACATTTACTGCCTCTGCACGATCTGGACCAAGCTTCCGGCGCTTTTGTTTAACCGGTTTGAAGGTTGGATCTACATTTAGCTCGTGCGAGATTACTTCCGTACTGATTCCAGTCATCTCGCCAACTGTCCAAGCGAACGTTGTTTTATTCGTTTTAAGGAAAAGAATTAATTTGCTTCGGAAAGTTTCGCCCAGATTAGCCCCGATTCCAACGAGCTGATCCGGATGGTCATCGTTTATAACTACCCGCTCCACGAGGTCGTCGCCTACTTTTTTGATCGGATTCGGGGACGCCTCGAGCTGTGGTTGCTATTTGATTTTGAGCTTATGCCCGGTCATGTAGCACATCCTAGACGTGCGCTGACTCCCGAGGATTTGTCCAACTCCGGAAGAGGTTGGAAACTTGACACATTGATGGTAGGTAGATGGTACCGCTTTCATCTCGTACAGCCAGGGAGTTCCGAGAATTACGTTGTACGCAGCAGGTCGGTCAAAAACCGTGAATTCAACCATCTTGACTATTCCTTGCGCAGTAACAGGAAGTATTATAGTACCAAGAGACATCGAAGTTTCGCTGGTGAAAGATACGAGTGGACTCGGGGCTCCCTTTATATCCTTCTTGGAGATTCCCATTCGTAGTAAAGTGTCGAGAAAGATCAAATCGACCGAGCTCCCAGTGTCAATAAGAATCCTCTGCACTTCGCAATTCGCAATGTCAAGAGTTATTACCAGAGCATCATCGTGCGGTTTGTCCAGATCGCTGGTTTCTTCCTCGGTAAAGGATATTTCTGGGTAATCAACCCGACCGGTTCTCGGTTTCTTTGCAACCGGGGTGACAGATTTTCTCTCATGCTGTTTTATCGCGCTAACAGAATCACGAAAAAGTTTTGAACCTCCCATAATCACTTTGACCATTTTCTTCGGACCTTTAGGAATTATGGGAGCCGGATCGCTCTTCTGCTTTTTGCTCGGAGATGAAGCTTCCTCTGATTCTGGGACTTTGCTTGCGGTCTGAGCCAATTCGATCGCCGTAATGTCCACTTCGGAAATTTTTCCCGAAGCATACTTCGCTGCTAACAGTCTGCCCAACGCTTTGCAATCCTTGGTTGCATGACCGTTCATCTTATGAATATCGCAATATGCATTCGGGTCTCAGACCCATTTGTTACTCGGAAAAGCGCCGTTTTTGCCCTTAGGAGAAAAAGGCGGCTTGGACGGTGAAGCTTTAGGAGAAGATTTCGGTGACTCTTTCTCGATGGAGAAAGTTCCTGCTGCAGGCTTTCTGATTTCGGCAGGTTTTTTGGTAGTTGCGGGCTGAGACACTTTTGGTGCAGCATTTGAAGCACTGAATTTTTTAGCTAGAAAAGCTCGTTCTTCTTCTGCATTTATCCAGTTCGTTGCTCGATGAAGTGCATCTTGGATTGTCTCAGGTCGATTTAGTGTCAAAGACTCGCGGAAACGTGATTCATGCCAAAGACCATTTTTGAGCGCGGACTGAGCTGCTGAGTCGGACAAGCTGGGTATTTGAACCATGATTTCTTTGAAAGCAGTAATATAAGTCCGAAGTGGTTCGTCAGCGGATTGAGAAAGATTCCAAAGATGGGCTTCAGTGATGTCACTCTTGATGAAGTATCCGTACTGCTTAATGAATGCAGTTGATAGTTGCTTAAAATTATCGATCGAGCCCTCTTCCAGCTGGGTGAACCAAGTGAGAGCAGGTCCGGACAAATTTTCCGAGAACAATTTGCAAAGCCCGGCATCCTCTTCGTGTGGCTCTAGGGGGACCCGTCCGGCGATGACTTGGAAGGAAGTCAAATGCTCTTTCGGATCTCCCTTTCCATTGTAAACAGGAAGCTTGAAATCTCGGAATTCGCGGATACGTAACTTAGAGATCCTTGGGGTGAAAGGTGTTCTCCTTGTTGCTTCGATAACCTTTTCCACTTCGGGAGCCGAAGTAGTGGCTTGATGGACTTTTGCGTTCATGGCCCAAATTTGATCTTGAAGGTTTTGAAGCTCCGAACTGACTGCGCTTGGCTCTTGTCGGGAATCAGAGATTGGGATTCTGATGGCGGGATCAAGTGGAGCTGGAGTCCGAGCTATTCCCCCATTTGAAATTGCGGCAAGTCCTGCTGGTGAAGATGAGGTGACAGGATTCTGAGTCGATGTCGCCCCGACTTCAACCGGTGGCGGCGGAGTCTGCTGGCCAGACGCTTCTTGGGAATTTTGGACGCTCGGACTGGCGGTGCCTTGAAAGTTGAGTCGCGTTCGAGCTCCGGTGGTTCGCGCAGTTCCTCCAGAGAGTGAATCGACTCGCTCCGCGTACGCGTTGTGAGCCGATCTGATTTCAGAATGACTAGCCGCCAGCGCTGCGAATTGGCCGTTGCATTGCTCTTGGAAGGTCACGAGCTTGTCGGATAGAGATGTCACGGCAAGCTGTTGTCGGTCAGTCTTCTCGGACAGCTGCTGGAGCAACTGCTTGATGTTGTCAAGGGTGGAGGCTTGGTCGCCGGAACTCCGATCGTCGTTGCTACTCATGGTGACTTTGATCGCTGTTCTGAAGTAAAAGACTTAATAACCCCTCCTTCTAGCGCCAAATTGTGGATGTCGGAATCTGCAATTAGAATTTTGTGGATGCTTCGAGGATCTTAAGACTTGTTAAACGAACAATGATCAATCGGAAAAAGTATATTTAT
>Ga0041060_1000227_pt1 | contig 9563 bp, 9 predicted proteins | sample AraColnosormetaG_2_FD_53326 | JGI IMG/M metagenome (GOLD analysis project Ga0041060, IMG submission 53326) | Arabidopsis roots microbial communities from Chapel Hill, North Carolina, USA - Col Cl nosort | ecosystem: Host-associated > Plants > Roots > Unclassified | place: USA: Chapel Hill, North... | reverse complement strand
ACTTCCTATACTGATGTTTGATTCAGTTTATCTGTTAATAATACATATCAGTTCGTTTTAGAATGCAGAGCCTTTGTTGATTCAATCTTTACCGGGAAGGATCCAGACCATGGGAACCATATTTCTGCAGAGCTTTGTAGCTTTTGCATATCTTCGTTCAGCTCTATCAAAAACGACTGTTTCACGTACACCGATGTATAGACTTGTCAGTTTGGGAAAGAATTTGATGGAATTTACCTTGAAAAAGTGAGAAAGGCTTAACCTGTACATAATCGTGAGATTGCTTGCTTCTCACTGCGAGACGGCATTGTTCCTGATGCTCATGTTTATGCTTTTCCTCATTGTTCTTCCAACAATGCCTTTCTGCATCATAGCTACAAACTCCCCGTAGTCAATCCTTCCATCCTGAAACAAGAAGAAAAAAATGATCCCTGGCCTTTGACCATGTACTCTCCAAGCCAGAGGATATGTATGCATAAGTCACTCACATTGTCTTGGTCGACTTCCTTGATCACATCTTCTAGAAAGACATCACTCATTCCCTGTTCAGCACATGCGTGCTGTAGCTCATCGATAGTGATGTAACCGCTCCCATCTTTGTCAAAGTACCTGAAGGCTGACAGAAGATGTTCTTCACGCTCTAATTTGTTCAGATGGATTGTTGCAGCAATGAATTCACCATAATCTATGGTCCCACTCTTGTCAATATCTGCCTGGTAAATCACAGTCACAGATTAATACTAAACATACTGATTTCAAGCAGGTACTCACACAGATCAGATCAGAGCAAAGTGCTTACAGCCTCCATAAGGTCACGAATCTCAGTATCCTTGAGGGTTGAACCATATCTTCGCAACCCGGCTTTCAGCTCGTCAAACGTAATCGCTCCACTGTTATCCGTGTCCATTGCTTTGAACATTTCCTTCAGTCCAGCAATTTCTTCCTCCGAGAGACTCTCAGCTATTACCTGAATCACAGCAGAAGACATTTATGGAAAATTGTTCACAATAAAGGCCAAAAGGCTTGCGGCCGGGGGCTTACCCGTAAAGCCATCTGCTTTAGTTTATTCATCGCAGAGAACTGTTTAAGACGAGAAAGCACAGCAGGATCTAGTGCTCTGTCTGGCGCAACTCCATTTTCACAGATCCAAGGATGGCCTGCAAAATTCTAAATAAGCTAGCAGATACACTAATTCAGGACCTGAAATAGGAGCAACTGGTTAGACTTACGCAATACTTGATGAGCTGTCAGTCGCTCAGAGGGCCGGGAACATAGCATGCCACGGATCAAGTTTTTTGCAGAGTCGGATATTAGGGGCCAAGGGTCGGAGTCAAAGTCAATATGTCCCTTCAGCACTGCATCAAATATCCCTTGCTGTGTTTCTGGAGTTGAAGCAAAACAAATATTTAAGAATCTTTTACCTTGGAAGCCTAATCACAGTTGTTTCATTTGGGTGCATACCTGCCCAGAACGGAGGGACTCCGCTCACCAATATGTACAGTATGACCCCTGCGGTCCACACATCAGCCTCGGGTCCGTAGTGCTTGAGCAGAACCTCAGGAGCAACATAATACGGACTTCCAACCACATCCTCGAATATTTGACCTGAAAGTTGCAGATGATGTAGCAAGTGTGAAATTCTGACTGAAGATGTTGCAAATGATGCAGCTGATGTTATCACCTGGTTTGAAGAACACGGAAAGCCCAAAATCAATGGCTTTGAGAGAGAAGTCGTCGTCCTTGTTAACCAACAAGAAATTTTCGGGCTTTAGATCTCTATGCATGACACCAAGCGAATGGCAAGCCTCAACAACACCAACGATGATCTTTATCAGCTCAGCTGCTTTTCTCTCGCTGTAATGTCCTCTCTGGATAATTCTGTCAAACAATTCCCCACCTGAGCAAAGCTCCATCACGATGTGAACATACAATGGATCCTCGTAAGCACCTTTAATGGTGACAATGTTCTTGTAGCCAGCCAGATGGTGCATGATTTGAATTTCCCTGCGTACGTCTTCCACATCTTCCTTTGATATCAACTTTCGTTTTGTTATAGACTTGCATGCGTATTCACGCCCTGTTGAGATCTCTTTGCACATGTAAGTCGTCCCAAACTGTCCTTGACCTAGTTTGTGTCCCAACGAGTAGAGATCTCGGATGCTTGGGGTCTTTTGACCAAGAACATAGCAGGCTTGGTTCCCACCGCTGTGCTTCATTGTGGCTTCTTCCTGGGGGCGTCTTTTGCCAGTTTGTGTGCTGAAACAAATCGTTGAAAGACAAAATGTATTAGAAGTGGTTTGGCTTGTAAAGAATTGCCCATCAAACAAATCCCTTACCAAGTTAGTTCACCTCCCCTTCCAAATTAGTTTGCCATCAGAGGAAAACAGAGCAAGTCCCATAGCAAGATCTGAAACATTATACGAATTTAGCATAAAGAAATCGCAATAATAAGGAGAGACATCAAAACAGGGGAATTAGAGGAAGAGATGGATGTGTACCAGACAAAGATGATAAGAATGGATGAAAATTAAGTCAGATTGGTGCAGATCCGATGATACACATTGTTGAACATGGTTTTGCAATATTCTCGCCAACGTCTCCACATCCTGACTAAAAATAACAAAAGAAGAAGATATCTTTGATTAATAGTCATCAACAGATCTGTCTCTTTAATTAGAATATTCTAAAAATGCAGGGGAACTCCACAAGGCTCTTTTCTTAGGCCTACTTCACATGAGACAAATCAAGACCTCCAATTGGTCGCATCGGAACAAACCTTTAATGATCCCATGGCCTCAGATTCTAGTTGACGGGTTATACCAGAGAAGATGGGTCGAGTGCCTTGATTGGCTACTCGCCAAAGATGTAATAAAAGTTACTTCTTTGAAGCAACACGCATTATTTAGTACATGTTTGAAGAGATATGTACACTAGCAATAGAGAAGCCAAAACAAGTGGGACGAAGAAAAACTGCATAGAATGATTTGCATTCGTATAAGTTACCCACAAGATAATCACTAATAAAACAACTGAAATATATTTAACCCTGACCCTTTCAAGGGGTTCCCATAACTTCTAAGCCAATCAGCCAGGTCACCAGAGCTTCCTTGCTGTTAAAGTTAACCCCACCGCTCGACAAACTCATCCATAAATAACAATACAACCTAACAGCTGCTAGAAGGAGGCTGCATGCGGTCCAAAATCTTCTTTTCCTTTCATCTGCTTGTGAAACCCGGTTAGCACAGAACTGTAAGCAATGGTTAAGATGTAAATGATGCTGGTTGGAGAAGTACATGTTTTGCATCAGGAATTTCGAATTCCAAGCTGCATTACAGAATCTGGCCCAACCAGGAATACACGTCTTGTTGTCTGGATTCGAAACACCACTACTCCTTTATATGCTGTTCGAGGCACACCATCCTACACAATCAAAGGGGTACAAAAAAAGTGACCCATTTGGACCTACAATTATTGAAGATTATAGTTCAATCATCTCAAATTTACCTTCCATTCTTCAAATATACCAAATTCCCCTGCAATGCGTTCAAACTCTACTTGGTCTTTATACCGGATACGAACATCATCCTTTATGTTTTGAGCCTTTAAGACAAGGTCAGAACCTTGAATTGGTCGTGCTTGTCTCACTAAGCCAGAAAAGTACTTGGTATAGTTTCCCTTTGATAGACATGAGAGAACAGGTTAAAAACTACATTTCTCCACTCAAAACATGCAAAATGGTATAAAAAAAAAAGGCCGGAGTTCTGTAAATGTTACCTCTGTCAGGTATCCCAGGTCCTTTGCTTTCCAGTCAACCTTTATGAATGAAATAGGAAACCAGTGAAAACTAGTGATGCAACAAAAGGGGGTAAAAAACACACTTACGCTTACCGTCACATCGTTTAGCTTTATAGGTTCCAGATACTGACTGAAAAACTGTCCCAAACTAGACCCCTGCCAAATTAATATAACAAGGTTATGGATAAGTATGAAATGCAAAAATATATTATGTGGTATTGACTGTCTACATCCATGTGTCGGGAAACTATAGGACGAAGCTGCAATAATACATTTTTCATACAGAAAGCAGAAGTCATATGCAGCGAACATAGGTCAATTTAACAGCATTACAAAAACAGACTTGTAAAACTATGATATATAGGATAGCATAATCGGGTACTAACATGTTCACCAAAATTGTATGTTCTACAGACTTCCGGTCGAATGAATTGGCGGCCTTTATGGTTTTCCTTTAGTCTCAGCCAATCATCCCAGTAAGTGGATATTTGTTAAGAAAAGTCTTAGAAACGTCAAACTATTTTTTTTTTTAGAATTTAAGAAGCGTCAAACTATAGTCATCGAGATTGAAAGAAAAAAAAGCATATAAGGATATGCCTTTGGCCACTTTGGTGATAACTCATCCCAAGTCGATCTCTTGAGCATCCACCCAAGGCCAGGAAAAAAATCTGATCGGTATAGCGCATCTGCAGATTATTTTAGCTCGCATGAGCTAGACATAATGAGGTATTGAAAGAACAGGCAAGAGAGGAAGCAAGGTAAAGAAGAAGAAGAAGAAGAATCTTACAGGGATCATGCACAAACTGCTTCTGTCCATTATCATTCCATGATGAAGCAGCCATAATGGTTCTAACACATGTTTGGACCAGAAAAGAATGAGAAACAGTAATAAAAACATTTGTATACTCTGTGGAAACTTATACTATAAGAGTCTAGCTTCAGTAGGTAACATACTTATCCCTATCCATGAGACTAGCTGCAGCCTCAAAGTAATCAAAGAAGTCTGGAGCAATTTCCATATCATCTGTTAAAGAGACAAGATAACCTCTCTTAAGCAATACTCCACAAGGTAAAGACAGCCCCTCTTAAACAATACAACAGCAAGGTACGATGAGTGTGAAAGGTTAAAAAGCGCCACCTTCTAGTATAATCACTCGACTAAATTTGTGTTTGTAAAACAACTGGTCCAGTGCCCACTTGTAGTGACCTGTATTAAAAAGTGTTTCAGTAATGGAGCTGGAGGGACGCAGAGAAAAGAGAAACCAGTCCTTACGTGCAATCTTGTAGTACGCAGTCAGTTCGCCAGGCCTTTCAGTGACCACTGGTTCAAAATCCAAGTGCTGAAAAGGGGAAAACGAGCCTTCATCCTCATTTATCTACTTGAACAGTGAGGAGAAAAATCACGCTAGATTAAATTACCTGCATATATGTTAATTGATTATAGCTCAATGACTTGCTCTTGACAGCTTGATCAGATCCATCCTGTCAGAAAATATGTCGTTGGAAAAGACCATGGTTAGTAATTCGTTGAATATAAAACAGTCTAAGAGACCACCACCCTGCAAATTAAGTACCTGAGATATAAATAGAGGATATTTTGAAGCAACGGGAGTTTGATATCTGTATAAAAAAAGAAATAGCCATTAGATAGTTCAATCAAAATGTGGTATAAGAATTAAATCAGTATAGTATCTCACGTTAAAACTGATTTAACAGTCCTTTCAAGATAGTCTGCACGACTGCAGGCCATAACCACTACAGCAGCCACAGGCATCTGCTAAATAAAAAACAAGAAACAGGTTAGATGTATATATATAGCAAGTGATAGCAGTTACAAATACGAAGAAAGGCATCTTCTTATCCAGACCTGTCCACCTTGAGTGAGTTTTGCTATTCCTTTTTCTGGAGGAAGAAAATAAGCATTAGTAGAAAAACTAATAAAAAGAAAGCAAGAAAATGAGTTTTACAGGTGATAGTAAGGCACTTTCAAACGTCTGGATTAGATCCTTAAGCTGCACAAGTTCTTCGTCCTGGCGGTTCTTCATATCTACAAGACACTCAGAAATCAATGTATAAGTCTTCTACTCCATTTAGAAAGTTAATTTTGTATAGTATTCAATAGGTTCCAAGAACCATGGTCATCTAGGATTCCACAAGTCCCAATGAGGAAAGAAGAAGGGGATATACCTTCGAGGGCAACAATCCGCGACTGTTTGATGCTAACTTCATCTATGAGGCCTCGCATTTGACTAGTGCAATGGTTCTCAGATTCGATCTGGAGAAACAAATGAAAGGCTGTGTATAGATCTTCATCACACACCAGGAAAAAATCGAAATACCAAAGGCAATGATATGGTGTAATAGTGCAGATAGTGTCTTCTTCTTGAAAGTAGTTCATGGGCTTGTAAAGAGCCAAAAAATGGGATTTCAAAAGGAACTAGTAGCAATGGTCTAAAGACAAAAGGCAGTGGTAAAAGTAGAAACTCACAGCGGAACTGAGGCGATCTGCATACTGTGATTGCGTCTGGAAAAGCCTCATCTAGAGAAGAGAAGAGAGGATAATTACAGACAGATTTAGGTTGCAGCGATGGAATCAATTTCAGTTTCAACTTCAAAAAGCGAGATCATCGGATATAGATTGACCTGGATGTAGATGAACATGAAAGCTGCCGGGATGAGAAGAAATCTCAAGTCACACGAGATCCTCGCCATATCGACGACAAACAACCAGATCAAAACCGGTGGATCTTCTGGTGTTTGCCGCCGGGAGGGAGCTAGCTAATAAGGAAGTTGTTTGAAACGGCGTCGTGCGTTATAACAAAAACGGTACCGTTTCCCAGTAAAAATGATAAGATGACCATTTCATTTCATCCATAAATAGAGCCGAGCTTCTTCCTCTGTAAATCTCTGACAACAAACCAAAAAAGAGAGTCCACCAACTCTACACGCAATTCATCCAATTATCTTGCTGTCGCCATTCGCCAATATCCATCCCCATCTTCTTCGATTTCTGAGATTCGGTCGAAAATCATCAGATGGGTTTTCAGAACGAAGCTAGCTCCTCCTCTTATACCCTTAAAATACCTCCACCGGCCAGAGAGGACTCGCCTCTTCTCGGCAAGGGACCTCCCCTCTCCAGCCAGTTTAAGACCTTCGCCAACGTCTTCATCGCTGTCGTCGGCGCTGGTGTTCTTGGTCTTCCTTACGCCTTCAAGCGAACCGGATGGCTCATGGGTGTCCTCCTCCTCGTCTCCGTCTCTGTTTTGACCCATCACTGTATGATGCTTCTTGTCTATACCCGCCGCAAGCTCGACTCTTTCAATGCTGGCATCTCCAAGATCGGCTCTTTTGGTGACCTTGGATTCGCCGTCTGCGGCTCCTTGGGGAGGATCGTCGTTGACTTATTTATCATTCTGTCTCAAGCTGGTTTTTGTGTCGGATATCTTATCTTCATCGGCACTACTTTAGCTAATCTATCCGATCCTGAATCGCCCACCAGTCTGAGGCATCAGTTTACAAGGCTGGGTTCTGAATTCCTGGGCGTGTCTTCTAAGAGTCTCTACATATGGGGATGCTTTCCCTTTCAGCTCGGTTTGAATTCGATCAAGACGCTCACTCACTTGGCTCCTCTCAGCATCTTCGCCGATATTGTTGATCTTGGCGCTATGGCTGTGGTCATTGTTGAGGATTCCATGATTATACTCAAGCAAAGGCCTGACGTGGTTGCCTTTGGTGGTATGTCCCTCTTCTTGTATGGTATGGGCGTCGCTGTCTATTCCTTCGAAGGCGTTGGAATGGTCTTGCCTCTTGAATCGGAGATGAAGGACAAGGACAAGTTTGGCAAAGTCTTGGCTCTCGGCATGGGATTCATCTCTCTCATATACATCGCATTTGGTATCTTAGGTTACTTGGCTTTTGGTGAGGACACCATGGACATTATCACTGCTAACTTGGGGGCAGGACTTGTCAGCACTGTTGTCCAGCTTGGACTGTGCATCAACCTCTTCTTCACCTTCCCCTTGATGATGAATCCAGTGTTTGAGATAGTGGAGAGGCGTTTCTCACGCGGGATGTACTCTGCGTGGCTCAGATGGGTACTCGTCTTAGCAGTGACTCTGGTGGCTCTTTTTGTGCCAAACTTTGCAGATTTTTTGTCATTGGTTGGCAGCAGCACTTGCTGTGTGTTAGGCTTTGTGTTACCTGCATTGTTTCATTTATTGGTGTTCAAGGAAGAGATGGGGTGGCTGCAATGGAGTTCAGACACAGCGATTGTGGTACTAGGTGTGGTTCTTGCTGTGTCGGGAACTTGGAGTTCCCTGAGTGAGATCTTCTCTGTCAAAGTGTGAGCGTCCGTGAAGTCAGAGATTGGAGAGGTTTTTCTCTCCTTGTGTGCAATTATGTATATGGAATTGGTTGTGGTTTTAAGAGTAACTGTGATTGTATTTGTATTTTGATGGTTTGGAATAAAAGAGATCAGCTCTGTCTTCTGTTTTGTGTTTACATGTACAACATATGTGAGAGTTTTGATTTCTCAATGTTACAAGCAAGGGAAGCTCGCGAAATAAGCCTGGCTAGCTAATCAAATGCTTTGGTTTTGTATTATTACAAACTGTTGAGTGTGTTCCTTCCATGAATCGCCTTCTTCAAGATGCCTCTCGTAGAAGCAAATCTCACCATCACCACCACCATCTCCATGGGACTTGACGATGATCGCAGAGATGCTTCTGGTCCCATAACGCCCCTGTATCTCCATGAGTGAGACTGAATATTTATGGAAAGTGTTAAACAAACAATCAATGTACTCTAAAAAAGGAAGGTTACAGTTGGTCTCTGCATGTCGACGAAGATGGAGCTGAGATGGTATTCCGTCTCTGGTGTGAAAACGTGAGGTAGCTCGGTTTCTTCGTCCTTGACAGTATTGGTCATCACCTCCTCCACCATGGTCTTCACCGGGAATTCACCGCTCCCGTTCTCAGCCAGAAGCTGTTGGAAACCCTCCCTCAGCCTCAGACACTGCAGAGACAAAAACACGCAATTGGGGGAGTCTGCAAAAGGTAAATAAAGGGAGAAATGGCCCACATTTACTTACCTTGGGCCAAGGGGAGTCGAGGTTGGCGTTGGAAAGGACATGGATCCCGGGAGAGACTTGCGTCACGAGCTTGTCACCGTGGGGTGGTCGGTTGGTAATGTAAATCATGGATTTGGACAAGACATGAGCGACAACCAGGTTAAAGCCATTGTAGAGTGAAATTTCGTCTTGGATCTCCTCGGCAAACTCGGCCGGACTCTTTTCGCTCTGTTCTCACCAAAACGTTAAAAGTACTCTCAGTCTCTAACATGAGAGACAATCTAAAGCATATTAGGTGGTGGTGTAGACCTGCAAGTAACGAAGAGGCAGATCTCCACGGGATTTAGCAGCAGGGAAGGAGGAGGCTTCCTTGAAATTGGTGAGGAAAGCCAGACGGCCATGCCTCGTGCAGCCCAGCCACGTCCCGCCGCCAACAAGGTCTCTTCCTCCCACCGTCTCTCCGTCTTCCCACCAACGCAGCGCCTCTGTCGCCCTTGACAATTTACACAAAAGATTAGTACAATCTCATCAAAGGAAACGATTACAGAGGGGATTGAATCACCTGTTGTGATCTTCATCTCTGTTGAGAAATAGAAGAAAAGGGTACAGCGGATGCGATTGCCACAGAAATACTGCTATGCACATTCTCTTCTCCTCCGACGAACCAACGAACCAACCATCTCTCTGCTCTAATCAAAGT
>Ga0041060_1000221_pt1 | contig 9638 bp, 10 predicted proteins | sample AraColnosormetaG_2_FD_53326 | JGI IMG/M metagenome (GOLD analysis project Ga0041060, IMG submission 53326) | Arabidopsis roots microbial communities from Chapel Hill, North Carolina, USA - Col Cl nosort | ecosystem: Host-associated > Plants > Roots > Unclassified | place: USA: Chapel Hill, North... | reverse complement strand
ATGAAGCACTTTTATATGTATCACAATATGAATGTATTGTACACTTTGTAGTTACTATTTTGTTTGTTTCCATTATTAATCAAAATTCACTGTGTAACTTCATTCTCTTAAAACACACACACATATATAGGACAATCGTCTTTTCAAGGCTCCAAATACTAGAAATTTGAAGGATTAGATTTTACAATGCCAAGAGATAACGAAACTCGTATTCGTGAGACCTCACTTCTATCAGTTTTTTCAATTGAGATTCACTTTTCTTGTTCAACCCCTCCATCGCTGTTTCCTTGAGCTGAAAGCAACGTTGGGCTGGTGGTAATTGGCTGCATATCCATTCAATTAACGAGCCTTCATCCTCAGCGAAATCCCGTAGACGTTTATGCAAGAATCGCGGAATCACAATCTTTTTCCTTCCCGAGACACCGATGGAAGCTTCTAGATACTCTGTTCTTGCTTTGATTAGTTCGTTCACCACATCTTCTGCTGTATAAACTCTCAACTGTATCATGTATATAGGTGATCATGAACAAAGATGCTTTGTTAGTTACTACCGTTGAAGCAACACTTATCATATTTGAAGAAATTGAGTGAACTTACTGCAGGTGAAGACCAATCTCCACGACAAAGCACGAACATTAGGTTTGGCTCTACGCATCTGAATCCGTAGCGTGTCTGTATTCTCACTTCGCTTTCACCGGCTGAAACCTTTTTATTCGGATAAAAGAAACATTTTAAAGATCAGTTATTACAACTTCACAGGATGATATATATGAGTACTTACAGATTCCCTAGGTTCGCATGGACTCTGCAAGATGGATCCTTCGATATCTAGAGCAGACAGTTGTGTACCTCCCACGTCAATTGTTGCCTACAACACAAGTCAATTTTGTTCATTAACTTAAGTATGCGAAGTTTAAAGATGTTTCTTGTTTTGTATTAGTTACCATTTTGAGAATGGTCAGCAGTTTTTCCTTTGATGAAGGTAGTCCGTGTTCCAAAAATCCCTGCAAACAAACAAAGTTATTTCCGAAATCTTGACTTTGCTTCAACTAAATATGAATTGAGTCATGGAATTACATTCATAACGCAGGCGTTGTAGGTATTGATCCAGAATGCCATCTTTTTCTTGTGGTTCAAGAAACTCAAATCCACTTTGCTCAACTTCTCCTTCAAAACCCTGCATGTGTGTTTAATTATACAGAGATCATGAAATTCTTGTGATCTCATCAGGTAAATAAGAAGGAAATCTGAATTTGTAAGTACCTCAAATTGACAAGAGAAGTGGAGCAATCGGATAAACGGCTAACATCAATGGAGGTTCGAGTGATATGGATGAAGTTCTTGTATTCTCCTATGTCTCTAAGAGAAGTCCCCATGACAGCTCCATATGGATCAAGATTAGATGCGTTATGGTCATACACCGATTTGCGTTTGAAAGAAGCGTTCTTGAGGTGTGTGAGGCTCAGCTTTGAAACAGTTTTTGACCCTTCTCGCTCACGCGATGACCTGTTGAGTTCCAGATAGATTCCCATCAAGCACTTCACCAGATCTTCCGATACTCCATTTGGTGTCGTCTCTTGCACATTATTCTTCTCTTGTGTTCTTGACATTCCATCAGAAAAAGTCGAAGAATGGATTCTTGATGAGAACTCCATGGTTGATCCAATTGACGCATGAGTACGTGGACTGTTCATTTGAATATCCTTGACAACATGATGATCTCCATAACTCTGGGACTTTGATCTCTGTTTTAGATCCTCAGATCTCATCTTTATAAGGTCATTGTCAGCGTCGCAAGGAAGATGATTCTGCCTTTGTAGTAGTCTCTTAGGGTTCATCATCCTCTCTTCTTCTCCTTCATCAATACTGTCTTCAAGTTCTTTGTTCTCTTTTTTCTCACTATACACATCAAGTTTCAAGTCTTGGATTCGTTTCTCAAGACAGAGTATCTCTGCCTCAACCGTCGCAAGCTCCTCTATTAGCTCTTGAACCTATACAAACTCAAAATCAATAAGTTCCATTTTATTTCATTTCAATCTCGGAACTGTGAGTCTAATGTGACTTACCTGAGGAGGAAGAAGCAATAAAGAGAGACGAGGCTGAGACATGACGGGACCACGATGCATATCACGTAGAGCCTTGTTTAAGGCTTGTTCGTCCTCTAGCTCTCCTTGCATTTTCATCACTTCTCTTTGAAGACTTCGCTTTTGCTTCTTCTTGATCAAATCATTCTTCTCTTCTTCGCTCTTATGCTCATTCACTTTTGATGGCTGCAACAAAACCGATAATATGATATAACTTAGGTTTCCATATGTCATTGTTGGGATTCCAAATTAATATGATAGGATTATAAATACGAGTTTGACTTACTTGTTGTTGAAGGGAAGGCTGGGGGTGACGACGATGATGATCAAGAAGAGACGCAACGCTAGCGCCAGGTTGATCTTTGGTTTCGTCTTCCACAAGTAAGTCTTCCAGTTTCATTTTCGTGTTCTTTGGAGAGTCGAGAGAAACTAGAATCAAATTTGGTGAACCATATTACAAAAACAAACTAATGTAGCTGTGAAGATATGATTAGGTGATAAATAACAGTCGTGCCTGCAATCAAGTCTTATGTTGTTGATTCACCTATTGGTTTGGGTCTTTTTAAAAAAAGATTAGGAGAAAGTCGTCATGACGTGAAAGCCATGAACACAAAAGAGTTTTATTCTGGTTAGAGATGATTTTTTTTAATAAAACTAAAACCTTACCTTATTCTACAGCACAACATTGCTTTACCATCTCTGGTTGACTAAATATAATTAGTGGTGGTGTGATTCGATTTGTTTGTTTTTTCGACTAGTCTTTATAAACAAAGTGCTATCAGTTAGAATAAAATTGATTTCGTTTAAAATTCCGGTTTCGGTTTGAGTTCGGTTGAATTAAATACCGGTCTAACCGAAACCTATTGGAGTTATTTTAGTTTCCCGCTACACTATCATCGGATTTCCCGCCATCGTAGAGAGCCACAATCGGAAAGTCGAAACTCTCTGCTGTGTCTCTCCCTATTTTGCTCTTCTTCTTCTTCTTCTCCTCCTTTATCTTCGTTTTTTCTTTCCTGGGTTTGCTAAGCTACATCCATTTCCTTCTCTTCGATCACAGTGGTTACTGATATTTCAATCTTCGGGAGTTTCGGGCGTAGGGGAACTTCATTTACTGTCCGTGTGTAGAATATCGGAAGAGATCGATCTGATCTTCCAGGAATCACACAAAATCTAACCAGGTAAACTCAACTTCATATCACTAATCAGGAACAAATGATTCTCTCTTACTATATCCGGCGTTTCGTTTACAAGTATGTCCTCAGAATTTGCGAAATTTGATTGTTAGATTTGATCATCAGATGCTTTTAAAGGTTTGCTGTTTCATGATGTTGCTGAAATTGGAAGTTGATATGTGCTAAAAAAATAAGGAGGAACTTTCTGTAGAGTGTAGATAAAGTGTTTGATTAAATGTCTCTACCAAGTATAATTTTTATCACGCTTGCATTTAGGTCTGGAAACTGAGATTTCTTGAGATACATCAATGGCTGGCCAGACTGATCCTCATATTTCACTGTTTTCTCCACAAGAGGTCTTTATTCTCCTCTTTACTTGTATGCGTTTCATGTTCTGTCTGCAATAGTTTAATTGATTAGCTATATTCATACCAGGTTGAGTTTATGGCAGAGGACGAGCTGGTCGAGATTGTTCCTAATATGAACATGGAGCAACTCAATTTCATCAGTGTAATCTCTCTTGTTTTATACAATCCTGTAATCATTTCCCTTGTAACCTATTTTGTTAACCATGTGATTAATATGTTAATCAATGACAGGGCGATTTCGGTCGGTTCATTCCTCAGATTCCGACAAAGGTGCCTCTGTGGCTTGCAGTGGCACTGAAGAGGAGAGGAAAATGCACTTTCCGGCCTCCGGGGTGGATGTCTGTTGGTAAGACAATTTCAAATTTAGCAGATAAATTTCAAATGTTAACGAACATTAGGTGCTTAAGTGTTAACTGTTTCTTGTTGCTTCTTTGTTTGTGAACTAGATAATTTGACTCAGATCTTGGAAGCAGAACGTGAATCTCAGTCGACATTCCAGGCATTACCATTTAGTTACGTGGAGATTGCCAGACTACTTTTTGACCAGTAGGTTCTTAGACTCTTCTTGTTTCTTTGCTCGCCCTTACATTTATAACATCCAAGAGTGCTGATGAGTATCGATCTCACTTTTGGCAGTGCACGTGACGATATTCCAGACATGTATATGGTAATTTCATACATCTTAATTTGTCTCCCATCCTAACTATGTGTTCGAATTAAGCTTTTATAGCCGTTTATGAATTTTGTATAGGTGAGATCCCTAGTCGAGGACATCAGAGATGTACGGCTTCACAAACTTGAGACTAACTTAGGATCATTTCAAGGTACATCTGCAGTAAAGGTAATTGTTTTTTATTGCTACTTCTTGACATTAGCTTTTTCTCATTACCTCTAAAGAGTGATTTTTAACAATAACAATATCTCTAATTTGAGAATGTAGATCTCTAATGTATCGGCAATGGAAGTAAACATAGTACGCCCATTTGTGATAAGAGCCTTAGAAGCATTTTATAAGCATGACAAGCCAGAGGCTGATGTAGACAGAGACACCAGAAGTAGTAGACAACAGCGTGAAACCAACAATGAACCAAGGGTAAGGCTCTTCAGTCTTCACACTTCTCACTCGATTTTTCCCCCTTTTTTTTTAAGACAAATACAAACCTCAACACATGTTTTGCAGAGACCTCTAAGGCAACGCTAGGTAGCTTCCACGCCCTTGCCTAAGTGAGTAGAAGTCAGGTATCTTCTGTGCCAACGTTGGTCGAACTCCCTGAGAAGTTAGAACACCAGCAGCATGTATCGGTATCGTTAATATATGACTTGTTTCTCCTGCATTGTGGTACATACTCCTTTGATATTAGCATCTTTTATGTTGTGACGAAAAGTTCACTTTAATGAACAGAAATATTAAGATGGCAAACGAGTTTTATGGGTGAAATGGTCACACGAAGGATCCCATATGTTTTCATTTCAAGTATGTGGGCTGAAATCGATCAAACACTTCTGCAAAATGAGCTCAGTGTTTTTTTTTTATGTGATACACAATTTACTGGAGAGCACAAAAGGTTGAAACATACGAACTCATAAACCAGCTAGTTTAATGTGACAATCTAAGTATGAAAAATGATTGAATTTTAAAACTGAAAGAATGATGAACCTGAATCATGACAGGATATTTAGAGATGGTACTGTTCAAGTCAAGGCTTATACTTAACAGTAATCAACGAAACATACTGATTAATTAAGACACGCAATGATATGATTAATGATCAAGATAAAGTTATGAATGTAGCTGCCATATCGTCCTTATCCATCCCAAACTGGCACTACGCTATGCTCTGTTTCTTCATGCTACAATCAGTGATACGTCTTTCTTCACGTTGATCACATTCTTCTCTATCCCACCAATTCCGATGTCCCTCGCCGTCAAGGATCTCTCCACCGCTTCATCCTCTTCATCTAAGGCGATTCCGGTCAAGATCATTCCTCTCCAGTATCCCGATTCCACCTCTTCTGATCCTCACTGTCACTCCATTCCCTTTAATGATTTCTTCTCCCGATGGACGGCGAAGATCAAGCGCATGACGTTCTTCGACTGGATTGATGCAATATTTCCTTGCTTCCTTTGGATTCGGACTTACCGGTGGCATCAGTACTTTAAGCTCGATCTTATGGCTGGTATCACCGTCGGTATCATGCTTGTTCCCCAGGTCATTTTCTGTTTCTTCATTTCCGATTGATTGTTGATTCTATCTTCCCTGAATTTATACCATCTAGAGATAAGCTTAAGTGAATCACAGGAACTCTAATGAGTATGTTTGTTCTTCTTGTTTAAGTGAGTTTAGTTTCTAAAAACTTCTGTTTTGATGGATTTGAGCAGGCAATGTCGTATGCAAGGTTAGCTGGGCTTCAACCAATATACGGTCTATGTGAGCTCAATATGAATATACCCTTTTATGAATTCATCAATGTGTGTGAGAGATACTAAGCTATTCCCACTTTTGCATGTAGTTATTAATCTTGTTTGGTGCAGACTCCTCATTTGTGCCGGTATTCGTGTATGCCGTCTTCGGTTCATCCCGTCAGCTTGCAGTTGGACCTGTAGCATTAGTTTCCCTTCTCGTTTCTAATGCCTTGAGTGGAATTGTTGATCCATCTGAAGAATTATACACTGAGCTTGCCATTTTGTTGGCTCTTATGGTCGGAATATTTGAGAGCATTATGGGGTTCTTGAGGTATTTATAGTCTTCTCTTTGTTTGTGCAAGGAATCCTGTATTTTTTGTAGTGTTAGAACAAGTTGTTCGTTTGTTTTTTCAACCCAGGCTTGGATGGCTTATTCGTTTCATAAGTCACTCAGTCATTTCTGGATTTACAACTGCTTCAGCTGTTGTAATTGGGTTATCCCAACTGAAATACTTCCTAGGGTATAGCGTTTCTCGGAGCAGCAAGATTATGCCAGTAATTGATAGCATAATAGCTGGAGCTGATCAGGTCTGGTCTTCAGATTCTTAATGGTGTTGCAATTCCTTTTGGTTCAACATACCTTCTATGCCTTACTTGTATAACTTCATCTGAATTTCTGTTTTGTAGTTTAAGTGGCCACCTTTCTTGTTGGGATGTACCATTCTGGTGATCCTTTTAGTAATGAAGCATGTGGTATGAGCCTTGTTCTTCAGTGTGTCATTAGGATACTTCTTATGTTCCCTTACTTTTATTATGCTAAGGCATCATTTTCTGCGGCAGGGAAAAGCAAAGAAGGAACTTCGGTTCATACGAGCAGCAGGACCGCTCACAGGTCTTGCTCTTGGTACAATCATTGCAAAAGTGTTCCATCCACCTTCCATCACACTGGTCAGATTGCTAAAGAATGAAATTCTTATATTTTTCCCTATTGAAGCTACATTTTTTGTGAGTGTTTTCCGTAATTGATTGCAAAGTTTTTAGGATTTCTCAGGTGGGAGATATACCTCAGGGACTTCCAAAGTTTTCTTTCCCAAAAAGTTTTGATCATGCCAAATTACTGCTTCCAACATCGGCTCTCATTACTGGTGTTGCCATCTTGGTGAGACATCATTGTCATTAACTTTTTCCTGGACTTACGTGAGTTGCAGCTGAACCTAATCATGAGAATCTGTAAATGGATGGATATGGCTGAGACATGGAGTAATTTGACTTCCTGAGAAGCAGAAGTGGAGTTTCTTGATTAGTTTCAGCTGCAGTATGCGCATGTTTTTGTGTTTTCTGATATGCTAGTTCGACTTATCCAGGAATCTGTAGGTATTGCGAAAGCACTAGCCGCGAAAAATAGATACGAATTGGATTCAAATTCAGAGGTATAAACCCTAGAGAATAAAGAAAATCAAGTGCAAGCGGCTAGCCCAATTCTTACCATTAAATGTTGTAACTTGTTCTTTTAATGGCTACATCTTATGGTCATTGAGAGTTCTGTCTGTTTTTCCCGTGACTTGGCAGTTGTTTGGTCTTGGCGTTGCAAATATATTTGGGTCACTATTCTCTGCATATCCAACTACAGGTACGTAATCTTGACTGTTGAGATTAGTAGACAACATGTAATGTGTGTTTTCTATGATAAATTCAAAACAAAAGGTGATAATATTTTCTAAGTTGTAGCCTGAATTTGATGTATCTGTTAATTCCCTAAATGTGTCATAGGATCCTTTTCTAGGTCAGCTGTGAATAGCGAAAGTGAAGCCAAGACTGGTCTATCAGGCCTTGTAACAGGAATCATCATTGGATGTTCTCTACTGTTCTTGACCCCAATGTTCAAATTTATACCACAGGTAGGTCTGTGTTGAGTATTTCTAATTCCAGTCCTGTGCTCTCTTGTTTTTATTTTTTAGTCTGAAACTCTGGAGAATTTTAAAACTGAAATCTGGCTTCTAATTCCTGTCTGTTTCTCAACTACGCAGTGTGCTTTAGCAGCAATAGTTATCTCTGCTGTTAGTGGTTTGGTAAGTTCAAATAAACCCACCAGAAAAGAATCTGGGGTGTGTACTTATTGTCTTTGGTTATTGAGCAATATATATTCACATTTATTCTTTCTGGATGTTTACCATATTAGGTGGACTATGAAGGGGCAATCTTTCTGTGGCGTGTGGACAAGAGAGATTTTACTCTTTGGACCATCACTAGCACCACCACTTTGTTCTTTGGAATAGAGATTGGGGTCCTCATTGGTGTGAGTATGCTCATACTCACTCAGCTTTATTTCTGTAGCTGATCATATCTCTTTGAAATTAAAAGGAGTGATGATGTTGAAAGTAGTATAACCACCTACATGAATTGTGCAACGCTTTTAAAGGACTCACAGAGTTGTAATGCTTGGAATTTTTCAGGTTGGTTTTTCACTTGCATTTGTTATACACGAGTCTGCAAACCCTCATATAGGTGAGATAAGTTTCTGTTCAATTTGCTTGTTTTGTTTCTCAGAAATGGTTTTCACTCATATCCTTGATCACATACCATTACATATGTTTTGGCAGCTGTCTTGGGGCGTCTTCCAGGGACCACTGTGTACAGAAACATGAAACAGTATCCAGAGGCATACACTTACAACGGGATTGTGATTGTTCGAATCGATGCTCCCATTTATTTTGCCAACATAAGCTACATCAAGGACAGGTGAAATTGACATTTGGTTCCTGACTTGCTTTCTGTTATGATCCACATAAAGAATCAACACAACAACACCATGTTTCGAAATTGCAGGCTACGAGAATATGAAGTTGCTATCGACAAACACACAAGCAAGGGCCCAGATATGGAGAGGATCTACTTTGTTATCCTGGAAATGTCTCGTAAGTCCAATGTTTCTTCTATTCACAGTTCGAAACTTACAGAGGTGATTAATCTAATCGACAATGGGTGGGATGTAACGCAGCTGTCACATACATCGACTCGAGCGCTGTAGAAGCTTTAAAAGATTTGTACGAGGAGTATAAAACAAGGGGCATTCAGGTGCAAACCTGATATCATCATCATTATTTAGTACTTGTTTCTAAGTTGTCAATACCTTGATGATTAGTTGGTTTTCTATGGATCAGCTAGCGATTTCGAACCCAAACAAAGAGGTTCTCTTGACTCTAGCAAGAGCAGGCATTGTGGAACTTATTGGCAAAGAATGGTTCTTCGTGAGAGTACATGACGCAGTCCAAGTTTGTGTTCATTACGTCAATAGACCCACAGATGTAGAAGAAAGCAGCAAACCAAGCTTATGGAGAAGAAGCGGCCTGAAAAACTCATCGACCTACACTGAAGTTGAATCGAACATAGTTTTAGAGGAACCATTGTTGTCAAGAGAGAAATAGAGACATTGAACACTTCGATTCTTTTTACAATAATGTAATGTATGTATCAAATAAAGCATTCACTTTGGTTGAGAAAAATATGATTCCCATTTCTCTGTTTCAACCTTAAAAAACTATTTCTTATGTAATGTATAGAAAAGCACAATAAAAATTGGAAGTCATAAGATTTATTGATGTTAAGAATA
>Ga0041060_1000219_pt1 | contig 9676 bp, 9 predicted proteins | sample AraColnosormetaG_2_FD_53326 | JGI IMG/M metagenome (GOLD analysis project Ga0041060, IMG submission 53326) | Arabidopsis roots microbial communities from Chapel Hill, North Carolina, USA - Col Cl nosort | ecosystem: Host-associated > Plants > Roots > Unclassified | place: USA: Chapel Hill, North... | reverse complement strand
GAATAAAAATCGGAAAGCAATCGAATTCTAGCGACGTGAATTAAGAAGAAAGAGAGAGGCGCGATTATTGAGTGGGTTCTGAAAAACCCGAAAATGCCGGAGCAGCCAAAGAAAGTTGCTGATAGGTATCTCAAGCAAGAGGTTCTTGGGCAAGGTACCTATGGAGTCGTCTTCAAAGCCACTGATACTAAGGTCATATCTTTGCTGATTTTTGTTTGCAAAATTAGGGTTTAGGATCTGTCGGCAATTCCTAATTTCTCCTTCTTTTTTGGTTCCGGATTTTGATTGAAGTTTTTGTTGGATCAAGGGGAAGTAATTGTGGGGTGTAATTTTGCAGACGGAACAAACTGTAGCAATTAAGAAGATAAGGCTTGGTAAACAAAGAGAAGGTGTAAATATTACAGCTCTCAGAGAAATCAAAATGCTCAAAGAGCTAAAGCATCCTCATATTATTCTGCTCATTGATGCATTTCCTCACAAGGAAAACTTGCATCTTGTCTTTGAGTTCATGGAGACTGACCTCGAAGCAGTTATTCGCGATTCTAACATTTTCCTCTCACCCGCCGACATTAAATCCTACCTCCTAATGACATTTAAAGGACTTGCTTATTGCCACGATAAATGGGTTTTGCACAGGTACATTTGTTTATCCTTAACAACTTGCTTATTGTCTCTGTAATGTTGCTTGGTTTGGGCACTGATTATGTGTGGCTTGAGTTCAGGGATATGAAGCCAAATAACTTGTTAATAGGAGTTGATGGACAGCTTAAGCTTGCAGATTTTGGCTTAGCACGTATATTTGGTAGTCCAAATCGTAAGTTTACCCACCAGGTATGCCTTTTGCCGCATTGCCATTTTATCTATTGCTGTAATATAACCAAATTGATCGACTAACTCATATGAAATATTGATAAGAAAGTTTTAAGTAGTTCTTATCAGTAGTTATGTCTAGGGATGAGGAAGATTAGATGTCTCATGTCTTTTCATTTCTCTAGTTGTATACTAAATGTAACATGTATTAAACAGTCTCAACTCATATTAAATGATGGTGCAGTAGCTATCTCATATCTGTACTAAAAGTTTTGCTGTTAACCGGATTTTTGACCTGAGCTATTTCTGCCTTCTTTGTTTCCCTTTGAACACCCAAAATTACAATAGAATCCATGTGAGCTCTGTTTCCAAATGCGCAATGCAACTTATTTTCTCTTGTTTCTAGTTGTTATATTATCTTCATATCTTGATATATCTGATAATGCACAGGTGTTTGCTAGATGGTACAGAGCACCAGAACTTTTGTTTGGTGCAAAACAATATGGTGCTGCAGTTGATGTTTGGGCCGTTGCCTGCATATTCGCCGAACTTCTACTACGCAGACCATTTCTTCAGGTTAAATAATCTTACTCAAATCTAATGGCTACCATTAAAACTTTAGTCCAATTGTCATCTCTTTGGATGTTATACTCACTCTCAGACTACATAATTACATATTCATTATCAATTTTCTCGGTATGTTTACTTATTCTATTTTTGCCGTTGCAGGGAAACAGTGATATTGATCAATTAAGCAAAATATTTGCTGCTTTTGGGACACCAAAAGCAGATCAGTGGCCGGATTTAACAAAGCTTCCAGATTATGTAGAGTATCAATTTGTCCCTGCACCGTCTCTACGTTCTTTATTCCCAGCAGTTAGTGATGATGCTCTCGACTTGTTGTCCAAAATGTTTACCTATGACCCAAAGGCTAGAATTTCCATTAAGCAGGCTCTAGAACACAGGTGCCTAATGTTCACCATCTGTTTATAGGCAAAGTATATCTAGCGTTCTGCTCTCACACCTTTGTTTTCATTATTTCAGGTACTTCACTTCTGCACCTGCTCCTACTGACCCGGCTAAGCTCCCAAAGCCCGTTCCTAAGCAGGATGGTAAATCATCTTACGGTAAACATGAGGCCATTACAGTGCAATCACCACCACGTAAGCTTAGAAGAGTGATGCCTGAGCGTGGGAGGGTTGATAGTTTGAAGTCTCATGTTGACAAGGATCAACAAGCACCCATGTCATTAGATTTTACCATCCTCGCTGAGCGACCTCCAAACAGGCCAACAATCACCAGGTAAAAAACAAGACAGTTTCTCCCTCACTGCATATTAATCTCATTTGTCATTACAGCCTCAAGATTGATTGTGTTTTAATGACTTCTTCTTGTTCAATTTGTAGTGCTGATAGATCTCATCTGAAGAGGAAACTCGATCTTGAGTTCCAGTAAGACTGTTGGTTATGCACTCTTCTCTTAGCTTCTCCATTTTCATGTTCTGGTGAAACCACACCATTGTTAAGTTGTCAATTTACTGCTGCTTGTGTAATCTGGCGATTTATTCTTTTCCATATTTAGCTTGATTACAAACCAGAGGGACCTTAGATTCACAATGATAATATTTTGTTGTCCCATAGGCTTTTTATTCATTGTAAACTGATCATACTGTACTATGAAGTCTATGATTATAAAGCTTTCTACTTTTTGCTTCTAGAATTCTTTGCGGTACAAAGAGAGCTCTGTTTAATCTTCAAACTCATTTTTCTTTCGATGGTGGCCCCAGGAATTTAATTGATCCATTGACAGCTCAAAAAGATTTTACCAAATACCAACAACAGGTTTATAAAACACATACGAGCCAGAAAAACAGATGCCCACATGTCAGTCAGGCTCTTCTTTAGTCATACCCGCTTGAAGACTATCACGATTGCTGTGCAGTTGTCTTTGCAACGACGTTCTTTCACAGCTTCCTTCACAAGACGGCGACTTACCGTGCTTACATGCAAGCCCTCCTACAAAATCATAGTTCTTAGCCTCTTAGTTTCTCACATTTAATTTCCCTTGACACTCTTTACTTGTGTGCACAAGGTTCTAACAAGCCATTTTGCTCACATGGCTACCGAAAAACATCTGTTTTTTGAGCTTCTTTCTATGTAGTTAAAGAGAGTGTGAAATGGAGGACAAAGTGATTTTGACAACTGTAGGTATTTACCTTCAAAAGTTTCTGGACAAATCCAACAGCATCACTTGGTCCAAACACCTGAAAACGGTTGCATTGTGTATGAGCAGCAAACTTTGATATATAAAGACAAAATGAAATGTTCTTATAGAGCACTGCAAAACCACAAACGAAGAGCTTACTTACTTCCCACAATCCATCGCAACCAAGAATCATGAAGTTTTCTCTCTCAGTTAATTCAAAAGCATGAATGTCTGGAGTTGCACTGACACCAAACTAGATTCAATAACTTGCGTTAGATGCGAATAAACCATAAGATTTTAGGATAAGTTACAGATTCTAGGCATTTGAAGTTGCAAAATGATATGGAGCAAGGTTCAAGAACATGTCGATAGAATATTGCACGCGAGAGCTAAAATGTCACAGATAATGGGCTCAATATAAAGTGGGAAGCCACCGGATCATTACCTTCTTAAAATGACGATCACCAAAAGCCCTAGAAACCTCAAGACGCCCTTGTAACCGTCCATTTGAGCTTATAACACCACCTGACTGTGAAACTCATAGCAAGTTATCAACAGAGCATGGTGTGCTCACATTTACTTGGAAGTCTCTGTCTGGCTCATCAAAAACTAACCTTTTGAATGCGAGAGCGCTCCTGTGGATAAATTGCTTTGTGCTCTCTCGTCAAAACAATTGCTTTGAGTGGATTACCTGCTTCTGTATGATTCCCCAATTCGTTGGTAGTAGAGGATCGTGCCAAAACAGCCTTAGCATCACCGATATTGGCAACAAAAACCTATAAAGCATGAGAGTTTATGGGTGTGAATACTGGAGAAAAGGTCGAGTTATTTTATGAAATTTATCTAGAGAGTAAAAATATTGAATTCCAGAGACCCCATCACAGTCATACCTTTTGATCAAGTATCCAGACACAGACTGCTGTGGCTCCATCTTGCCATCCTCCTGTACAAGACACAGGTCAGAGAGAAGCATAAATATGAATGAACTAAGAGATTCTATGGAGAAGATATAGGAAAGCAATCAACAGCCGAGATAAAAGCTCAGACATTCGAAACATAGATGCAGAATATAGCCAAGACAAACACACACATACACAAACTACCTGAAACACTTTTTTGCAGGAGCAACTCATCAGTTTTCCGGAAACCTGAAAGTAAAATTGCTTTAACAGTTGAGAACCTGTGGATCTGAAAAGCCATAATGAAATGACTAAAAAGTTTTAAGAGACTTATGAAGTAAACTTATATATGTACCTTCAAGAATGGCCTTTTTAGCAACTTTGACATCCAGCTGAAACAGCAATTTGACAGAGAAGAAGGTGAAGTGAGACCGAGTGAATGACATGAAAACAGTTGTAAAGACATAATTAATATGAACCAAGTAAGACAGACCAACTCACGTGGTAACCCAGCTGAAAGAACGTTAAGGTGAAGATGCTTCTTAGCAAACTCTGCAGCTAAACGACCTCCATGCCCATCATAAATTGCAAAATGCGCACACCTACATACCAATACAGAAAAGCCTACCTAGCTTTATAAAGAAACCTAAAAAAATATCATTTTGCACAATAAGATTCGTATCTTCCTAATTCTTCTAAGTCCCACAAACAGAATGTGTCCAATTACTAAACTTGATTCAACTAAGAGCTTGTATTTGTTACCTTAGTGTCCCTGGGAAATCCAAAGAAGCGTCAGGCAAAACCACCCAAACATCTTCCATAGTATGTCTAGCTCCTTTGTCTTCAGCAACATCAGCTTCGACCAGAAACTCCTTCTTTTCTTCACTTACAAAGCTAGGCTTATCTTCTTCCGCCTCTCTATTACCAACGGCGGCTACAGCTTCTCCTCCGCCGGAAACCTCCTCTGACTTCTTTGCCTTCTTCACCGGTGAGACCAAATCCTCGCTGGAAAACGAATCAGCCGCGTGCTTGTTATTTGGTTTCTCCATTGCAGTCAAATCAGATTCCTTCTCCAACATTCGTTGAGAATCTTACGCTTAATCTTCTCGGTCTGTTTCCCGGCAATAATCTTGTCGGGTCACCGTCGCAAAGAATGAGATAGTAAAGTAAACACAAACAAGTTGCAAGAATATATAATTTAGTACCCAAAGTTTCTGTATATTTTATTTTAGGCCCCACACTTTTAAATTTACCTGAAGTACCTTGAATTTTAATTCGTATACGGTATTATTACACTACACATAAATGATTCGGTTTCTTAACCATGATATTCGTATATTTGTGCAAGTTTATCAATCGGCGTAAGTTTTGCGAAAGCATTTGTGACTTTGTATAACCAATTTTAGTTTTGTTGAAGCATTTGTGTAAGCAATTTTGGAACTTATAGTTTGTTGCGGACGATGATGATTTTATATAGGTGGTACGTTGTAGTGGAAATGATGAAACTTGGAGAGTTGGACACTGCCGAAGCTTGTTTGAGGCAAGCTTTTTGCCTTATGTGATTGAAAAATATGTTTTGCTAATAATGCATCTGAATAAACCCCTTAAGCAGTTGTTGTATCTGTGGTCTCGAGGAAAGGGTAGTCTGTATAGCCCACTACAGGATCTGAAGTGTAGAACGTTGATCTATCGTACCTATTCAACGGCTCATTGAGTTCGAATCTCCTCGTCAGATCCGGATTCGCCAAGAACGGCCGTCCATAAGCCACAAGATCGGTTCTTCCCTCTTCCACCGCCTTGTTCCCGTCTTCTCTAGAATATCCTCCTGCTACTATGAACGTACCTTTGAAGGCTTTTCGCATGGGCGTAAGCGATTCCGTGCATTCGAAGATTCCTTCAAGGGTTTTCATTCTAGGTTCAACCATGTGACCGTAGACGACTCCATGCCATGCTTGTTCATAGCTTGCACCAGGTAGAGCCCTAATGCTTCTGGATTCGAGTCTCCTGACTCCATGTAATCTGCAAATGGCGAGAGTCTGATTCCAACACGATCTGAACCGATCTCGTTCACCACTGCTTCGATTACTTCAAGAGCAAATCTACAGCGGTTCTCTAATGACCCACCATATTGGTCACTTCTGTCATTCACTTTGTCTTTCAGGAACTGATCGATCAGGTAACCATGTGCGCCGTGAACCTCCACTCCATCGAAGCCTGTACTTGTATATATGTCAAGTGTCTTGATCATCTAACATCCAAAGGGGAAAAGACTTTGCTTACCAGCTTCGATCGCGTTTCGTGCAGCGATTCTAAAGTCGTTGACAATGGCGGGAAGCTCGTCGCTCCTTAACCGCCGTGGAGGCTTAAACTGACCTCCATACATGTTCTTGCACATCAATGGCTTGTCTGTAGAGGAGACGGGTGCTTCCCCATTTGGCTGGTCTAAAGAATGGAGAAAATTTAGTATACAAGAACCTAAAGCATCAAAATCTTTTTCGTTTTGGTTTACAACAAGGAGGAGGAAGCTACAGTTTTTAGCAAACCTTGATGAAAAACTCTGCCACCATGCCAAATCTGGCAGAAGAAGATACCGCCTTTCGAATGAACCGCATCCACGATGGGCTTCCATGCCTCCACTTGGTCTCTGTTCCATAATCCAGGTAAATCCGGATAGCTTGACAAACAGAGCTCACATGTTAGAGAGCGAAGCTATTGGTGTATTTTGAACTATAAGCTAAAAATATTATAATCCAGCAGAGTTATATATACCCCAATGATGTCTCGGAGACTACACAGGATTCGGAAATAAGAAGACCACCAGGTGTTGTTCTCTGAGTGTAATATAATTTGGCATTAGGCTGAGGAATGTTACCATACGATCTCGATCTAGTCAATGGCGCCAAAACAACCCTGATCACAATTCAAAGACAACATTCAAGCTTCGTACCTTCCATAAGCAAAAGAAAAGATTTTGAAGAAACCCAGAATGGTGCTTAAAAGTTAAAAGGTTGAGTTGGGGAATTCTATCAAACACTATGTGTATGCATAAGAGTCAAAACACATATTCAAATCCAAACGGACTAAATGGAAGATTCAGGGGGCAACTATAACAGAGACTGAGACATGGAGAAAGGAGTACCTGTGAGAAAGATTGAAGGGTCCCATCTTATAGGGCATGAGGAGAGGGATACTCTGTTTAGTCTCCATGGAATCCGTGTGTGCTGTCTATGTGATTCTTCAACAACTGTGGAAAGATAATATTTATATAAATGATACATACAGATTTGGTGTATTGACTGGTCAAAGCGGTGCCCAAGTCGTCGTCTTCTTATTAGACAAAGCCATCATATATGTTTGCAGTTGTATCTAGCTAGAAGCTTGTGTGCTTGAGCCAAGACATGATTTGAGTTAGTATATCAAAGTACAGCTATAGGTTGTTTTCTTGACGTGCATGCGATCCTAATCATTGTTTTCATTTCTGTAATGCGTATAGAAAAAAAAGGTTGCATGTCCACATGATAATGCCTTGTGAGTTTTTGACAATTAGGCAGTTCTTTCCACACTCACGGTGAGTCAAATAAAAGAAAGAAGACGTGCACAAATGCTTAAGGTTAGAGTTTTCTAATTTGTTTTCTCAAACAACTTTCCATCTTGACTCATTCAACACTTCTGTGATGTAACAGATGATGTCTCTTCACACAAAGACATTTCAAGTTTAGTTATTATTCAGCGAAGAATGAGATTTTCTTTTATCCCTTAGCCTTTGCCCTATCTTGATAAGGTTATGGAAATTGCTGGTCCCCATGACAAGTATGTGATTGGTGTAACACACCATCCGTACAGTGAAGATTGCACCATCGATGCCAACTTGTATTCTCTATTATTATCATCTCTGTCTCACCCCATTTCGATCGATGACATCACTACTCAAAAGTTATGTGTCATATATACTAAACAAAGGACACTACTTTATGAGAACTCAATTACCATGCATAAAAGAATAAAGGCATTTCAGAGCCTCAAATCTTTGTTTCTCTATGTAACTGTTACATTCATAACAGAACGTCATCGTATTAAAAAACAGTTAACTTACTCAATGTTCTAATAAACTACTATCTTCTAAACCTTATCATTACTATCATCATCATTATCATTTTTAACATAAAAATACACAAGAAGAACAAGTAAAGGATAACTTACAGTAGTAAGTGACCAATTAACAATAAGCTGTGACATTAACGGAACCTTACGAGTATCCACTTGCCAAGCCACTGCAGCTCCTGCACTCTGCACTCCTTTGTAGAATCCACTATATCTACTCAAAGTCTGCGAATCATCAGCCAATGCTCCTATCAACCAATAAACCATACTCTGATACATTGCATCTAACAATCCATAGCTCATATATAACACGAATGGTCCCGCAAACTCTATCCCGGAATCTTTAAAATCAAGTTTCTTTTCCGGTAGTTTGTCCAACGAGTAACCGTGCTGATTCGCTAACCCGCCCGCCCATATAATGGTTCCGATTACCGCGACTAGTGATATTCCGGTGAATCCTCTAGCTCGCCGGCTTTTGAAGCTGAAGTCCATCACGTAACCAATGGCGATGGATCCAGCCATTTGAGCTCCCCAGTAGAAGACATTGTTGAATCCTCTGGTTCTTAAGTTAAAGAGGAGTCCATTCACATTGTTGAATTGATAGCTGTAGAAGAAATTGCTAGCCCAAGCCGCGGGGACGATGAGGAGCATTTTCCGATCGAGGAATAGCCGTAGCACGGCGGCTGCTTCAGTTGACGGACGGGAGTATTTCACGGCAGAGCATCTAGATCCGTCGTTACGGATCACGGAGGTCGCCGGGAGGATACCGAAAGAGAGAAGAACGCCGGCGAACATGAAACACATGAACGCTATGTACGTCGAGTCGTTGACCGATGCGGCGGAGCTACGTTGGTAGTTGAGGATAAACGGGATTAATCCACCGATAACGCCGCCGAGATTGAAGATACTCCAGAACAACGCTATGTAAGTGCCTTTCCGATGCGGCGGAGGGTATGACGTCATCACAGCTCCTTCTCCGGCCCAGAGAAGTCCCGCGCCGCAACCGAGTAAAGCTCCGGCGACTATCGCGAAGGCTTGGTGGTGGTGATGGTTGTAGTAGAGGAAAGATCCGGCGTAGAGTACGTAAGTCGAACATCCAGCGGCTAACGTGAGCCGTGGACCGAGGACGTTGTAAAACCCGCCGCCTAAAAGGCCGAAAACGGTGAAAGCGGTGTAAACGGCGGTGTTAGCGTTGTTAGCAGCGGTTGGATCTACTTGACCACCGCCTCCCATGCCGGAGAGAGCGTTGAACATTCCTGGACAACAGAAACAAACGAATCCCATTAAGCTCACTTGAGCTAGAGGAGAATTAAATCGCCATTTGTTCTCCGGTGATTTATTCTCCTCTCCTCCGCCGTGTTTCTCCGCCGTAGTTTTTCCCTCGTCTCTCACATTCATGATCGGATAAAATGGTTAAAGATGAGAATTTTAATATTCTTCTCGTAAACTCAAAACAGGGCTCGGATCTGTGACTGTTTGTGATCCGTCTGTTACGATTCTTTCTTTAGTAGTAGCGGACATTTTCATGGGAATAAATATTAACTAAAACTTAATTTTCTAACAAAACAAAATTGATGCTCTCTACTGGTTTAATCTAATCCTAGTAAACTGTAATAACTAGAGCGAAAAGAACATGTCAATGAATGTTATCTGTTACGTTC
>Ga0041060_1000205_pt1 | contig 9767 bp, 9 predicted proteins | sample AraColnosormetaG_2_FD_53326 | JGI IMG/M metagenome (GOLD analysis project Ga0041060, IMG submission 53326) | Arabidopsis roots microbial communities from Chapel Hill, North Carolina, USA - Col Cl nosort | ecosystem: Host-associated > Plants > Roots > Unclassified | place: USA: Chapel Hill, North... | reverse complement strand
CTTACTTTCCTTAATCGTTTTCTTACAACAACACAACCATTATGTAGTTCTTGTACTTAATCTAATTAGAAATTTGTTAATAACCAAGACCCACCCTTAATTGGGCCTTGTTCACCTCTGGGCCCAATGGCCTTTTTCTCTCTTTTCCTTCACTCTTCTTCTTCTTCTTCTTCTTCTTCTTCTTCTTCTTCTTCTTCTTCTTCTTCCTCGTGCATACCTTGCTGTAGTTCCCTCTTTTCCTTCACTTGCTCCCTCATAGTTCGAACCCGTGCATACCTTTTAATTTCTGTTGAATTTCTCATTGTCTTTGGTATGGTCCTAATCTCAATACGTCTCTGTTTCTCATCCATCTCTCCAGGGATCTGAAATTTCTTCCTCTGCATGTGCTCTCGTGGTTTCTTCCTTGATAATTCCTTGCTCATTCCCTGCATGTGACTCCCGATCATCGTCTTCCTCTTCCAAGTTACGAATCAAAATCATAGCCGAGATTCAGATTTCATAGACAATGGCGACTAAGGCGGCTTCGTCTTCCAGCCTCCCCAAATCTGGAGCCATTTCCAAAGGCTACAATTTCGCTTCGACTTGGGAACAGGTAATCACACAATCTGATGATCCAGGAAGATCCATTGATCAGTCTAGTGTCTGGATCTGAATGATGCTCTGTTTGTTGAGAATATACTGAATTGAAATTCCCGTTGCAGAGCGCTCCTTTGACAGAGCAGCAACAAGCAGCTATTGTTTCTTTATCCCACGCAGTCGCTGAGCGGCCATTTCCTGCCAATCTTGTGAGTCTAATGTTATTAGTTTTGGATTTAGTTCAGAATGTTTTCCCTTTTTTGTGGTTTGATGTCAGTGTTAGTTCATGGTTTTAGGTACATGAGCATGTTCACAGGCCTGAGAATGGCTTGTCTGTCTCCGTGGAGGACACACATTTGGGAGATTCTGGAGCAATTGAAGCTGTTTTGGTTAATACAAATCAGGTAGTCTCTTGTACTGCTACTTGATATTCCAATGCTTAGCTGATTTGCAGTATTATAGGAGTTGCTTTTGTATTTGTGGGCATCTCTTTTTTCTTGCATCTTTATATGTGTACTAATGCGTCTTCATTTTGACGTATGTTGGTTTTATTACAGTTCTACAAATGGTTTACTGATCTTGAATCAGCGATGAAGTCTGAGGTTAGTCCGTTAGTGAAAGTCATGTTGTACCTTGGTTAAAAGTTGGGAAAGATTACTTGAAATGTGTCTAAAATGATTTTCTCTTTTTCTGAGTTAGACAGAGGAAAAGTATCGGCACTATGTTAGTACTTTAACTGAGCGCATCCAGACGTGTGATAATATACTTCACCAGGCAGGTTTTCAACAAGTTTTATGAATTGCTGTGGTCTTATCTTGCCAATAAATTATAACACGTCTGCTTCATTATTGAACTTGGGATTTCTCCTGCGCAGGTTGATGAAACACTTGACCTATTTAACGAACTGCAGCTACAACATCAAGGAGTAACAACAAAGACTAAAACTCTTCATGACGCATGTGACCGACTGGTACCGTTTCCTCTTGTCTTTTATGCAGCAAGATTATTTATTGTTTCTCTTAATCTCTTGCATGTTTTCCCGTCCTACCTGCTATACATAATCAAAATGACAAACAAAAGTTGCTTAATGCATCATGGCTGTTCAAGAGTTTCTGACTCACACTATTTGACTGTTGTTGTTTGCTTGGCTGAGCTAATTTTCACTTTCTTCCACTTTTTCTAGTTAATGGAGAAGCAGAAATTGATGGAATTTGCAGAAGCTCTAAGGAGTAAGCTCAACTATTTTGATGAACTGGAGAATGTAAGATTTACATTCTGGCCTACCGACATAATTTTTGGCACATATTAAAGTATCAGCATGTAGTTGCTTCGGATGGTGCTCTTGTTTTATTCATTAACGTAATATATTTGAATTTTGGCCTACTTGTGGTACTTTAGCTCATAGTTCTTTACTGAAGACTGGTTGTAGATTTACGAGGAAATAACTCAACAAGGTGTTAAACTGCTCTAATATCTTCTTCTTTCTTTTTTTCGCAGGTATCCTCTAATTTTTATTCACCAAATATGAATGTATCAAACTCAAACTTTCTCCCACTACTGAAACGGCTGGATGAGTGCATATCGTGAGTAAATTGATTTTACATTCAATATTATGAAATTTACATCCACTACTTGGCAATTTTCCATAAGAATGCCGCACTAATTCTTTCATTTCCCTTGAATTGATTGTAATATGTCTCTTTTACCTTGAATTCTGTAGGTACATCGAAGATAATCCTCAATATGCGGAGTCGAGTGTTTATTTGCTCAAATTTCGTCAACTCCAGGTACTACAAAGAGCCCTTCCTGTCTCTGTCTCTCTTCCCTCTCTTTGTCTCACAGAGAGACGCGTGGGTTACAGTTCATACGCATGCACAAACTCATACATTGTTTCCAGAATTTATAGGGAGATTAGTATCTTGTAATTTGTTATAGAATATACTAACATTTATATATGTTACAGTCACGGGCCTTGGGCATGATTCGAACTTACATCCTTGCAGTGCTTAAAACGGCTGCTTCTCAGGTATTTTCTCTTTCTAATATGCATCTATTCTTTTACAGCTTACAGTAAGCATGTAAATGGTTCTCATAACTGTGTATATTCATATATTGCATATCTTTATGCATGTAATCTATGCAGGTAGAGTGAATTGTTAGGTAAGGTTATACCTTAGTTTCACTAAGACATACAAATTAATTCCATTGTCAGGTTCAGGCAGCATTTCGTGGGACAGGTGGAAACAAAACATCTGTCTCGGAGGGTGTCGAGGCATCTGTTATATATGTTCGCTTCAAGGCTGCTGCAAATGAGGTGATACATTTTGATGTTCTTCCCATGTTAGTGCAGAAATGCTAGGTCACAATATTAATGAAAATGAGCTTTTGTAGCATTATTCGATGTCAATTTTGCGATTGAGATTATGGCATGGCGATATTTTCTTTCTTATGACATTAAACAATCGAAAAAATATTGGTCCAGCTTAAACCTGTATTGGAGGAGATTGAGAGTAGGTCAGCAAGAAAGGAATATGTCCAAATCCTTGCAGAATGCCACAGACTATACTGTGAACAACGGCTCTCGCTTGTGAGTTCATTTTCTGGAATACAATTTGGTTTAGTTTCTATCTGCAAGTTACTAGAATCGCCTGTTTATTACTCATTTCACATTATCAGGTCAAAGGCATAGTGCACCAACGAGTATCTGATTTCGCCAAGAAAGAGGCACTGCCATCTTTAACTAGATCGGGTTGTGCATATCTGATGCAGGTATATGAAGGAACATAAAGGATAATATGTTACTTTACTCATGAGGGTTAATAGGAGCTATACCAGTTTAGTAGAAAAGGACATTCCTTCCATCATAAGTGATAGAAACATATAGGAAAATGAGGATATTAATATAGTTGTTAATCTGTGAGATTTCAAAGGTAAGATGAAGGTCTGTTTGAGAGAGACAATGGCTGGATTATCAGCTTTAGCAACTGAGGATAACGGATTTGGTTTTGCAGAACATGAAATTTCTGCACCACATGTATTAACCTTCATTATGAATTTCAGGTTTGTCATATGGAGCATCAACTGTTTACTCATTTCTTTCCAGCATCGTCAGAAGAAGTTTCGAGTCTGGCACCTTTAGTGGATCCTTTGTAAGCTTTTCTCTGCCGTGCTGTATATGTTCTTTGAATCTGATTATGAATTCTTAAAAGTTTAGAGGTTTAGAGAAATGAGTAAGCATAAGTGATGTTTTGAATTTGGAGCATATATGAACTTTTATGGCTAGTATCTTCCGATTTTTTTTCCGTTTGTTATTATCTTATGATGAACTATTGTTGCTGTAGTCGGTGAATCCACTACACTGTAGTCAATTTTCTTTGAATCTGAATAATACTTCTTAAAAGTGTGTGATTCAGAAATATGAGTAAGTGTAACTGATCCAGATTGTTTTCGGTAGATATATCTTATGCGGTGCATCCAATTGATCACATTTGCTTGTTCCTGAACAGGTCTACGTACTTGTATGACATTTTACGCCCAAAATTAATTCACGAAGCAAATATTGATCTTCTATGTGAGCTCGTTCATATCCTTAAAGTTGAAGTCCTGGGAGACCAGTCAGCTAGACAGAGTGAACCCCTGGCCGGACTGAGGCCTACATTACAAAGAATTTTGGCCGATGTAAATGAGAGATTGACTTTCCGTGCCAGAACATATATTAGAGATGAGGTACCGTATTTAACTTACCAGCAAATACTGGAATAGTTTCCCACAAGTCCTTTACCTTGGCCTTTACTTCCATATGTGTGGCCTTGTCATCTGCTATTATGTAGAAACTGTGAACTTTGTATGTTGTCACCAGTAAGACGAGTCACCCTACTATTAATATGATGAAATTGGGTTATAACTGTGATACTGCACGACTTTTTAGTGGAGAGATTTGTTAGTTTCGGCTATGTCACCCTGTTTAGTCTTAAAGGACTTTGCTTTCCTTGAGTTGCTCTGTTTGAATCTCCTTCTCACTTCTGCAGATTGCAAATTATACCCCCTCTGATGAAGATCTGGATTATCCTGCAAAGCTGGAAGGATCTCCTAATACAACATCTGAAACTGATCTCAGGGTAGAATGACATTCTCAAATTAGTTCTATGGGTTTAGTAATCTTTAGCTGTATACTTATATTCTAAGGTGCAGGATGATGAAAACGCTGATGTGTTTAAGACTTGGTATCCACCTCTTGAAAAGACTCTCTCTTGTCTATCTAAATTATATCGTTGCTTGGAGCAGGCCGTCTTCACTGGATTAGCACAGGCAAGACTATCAGTAACTTTATTGCTTCCATTCTGTCAAAAGATACCAATTCATTTTAAGAAAATTTGTGTAACAAAACTTCTTTTCTGCTCCACAGGAAGCTGTAGAAGTTTGCTCACTGTCAATTCAAGTAAGCAAGCTAGAAAACCAGATTTTCCTCACCTTGATATTTGTTTCCGTTTCACTTGTCCTTATTTTCATTGGCATTATCAAATTTTGATTACACGAAGATGTGCCATTTCTTGTTGTTTTGGTTTAATTACCAAGCTTTTACATCTACTCCGCGTTACCATAGTTGAGATGTCTACATTATTTTGTCAAATATGCAACAGAAAGCCAGCAAGCTTATCATTAAGCGATCAACTACAATGGATGGCCAGCTTTTCCTTATCAAGCATCTCCTTATCTTGAGAGAACAGGTTACGGCTGATCTATCTTAAGTTTGCTTCTTTTGCTATTAAGTGATGATTTTAAACAATTTTTTATTTTCCAGATTGCCCCTTTTGACATAGAATTTTCAGTAACCCATAAGGAGCTTGATTTCTCTCATTTACTGGTTAGTTCCTCAACATTCAAGTCTACTTCGTATGATAGATCTAATTTTTTCTTTATCGCCTTTTGAGAGGTTCTTATCTTTATACAGATTTCAGATGTTTTTCCTCCTTCAGTTTCTTTCTTTGTTGATGACTTTGCTAACTTTCTCCAATAATCCATGTCAAAAATGTGGTTAGGAACACTTGAGGAGGATACTTAGAGGTCAAGCGTCACTTTTTGACTGGTCTAGGTCAACCTCTCTAGCAAGGACCCTGTCACCTCGAGTTTTGGAGAGTCAAATAGATGCCAAAAAGGTTAGGGATTTTTTCTCTTCCTTCCACTATCATTTGCAGATTTGCTTCATCTTTACATAAAAGCTCGCCACTAAGATGTGTTGATTTCATTTTACAATTTTCTGTGAGACTTCTGTACTAGTATTGGTGAAAGATTATAAATTTTGTTTCGGTCTGGGTTATGATTTTGCCATGCTAGTAGGCTCAAGTAATATGGCAAGTTGTTGGTTGTATCTGGCTCCTTGCATTACTTGATATGAATGGGAATGATGCATAGACCTTTATTTTCGCAGGAACTGGAAAAATGTCTTAAGACAACTTGTGAGGAGTTCATCATGTCAGTAACTAAGCTAGTTGTGGATCCTATGCTTTCATTTGTGACGAAGGTGGGTTGCTCCTTTCCTTTTTATCTGAGAAAAATGTTTTTCACAGTTTTGTTAAGATTCTAGGCGTCCTCGAAAAAGTTTAAGTCAGCATCTTTTGCACTGTCTGGTTTTAAGTTGTGTCGAAGACACATCCATCTACAATGTACTGATAATGAGGGAGAGGATCTGTCTTATCTAAAGAATTTCCTCTCCTAATGGAATAGTGTAACAGTTTTGCTATGTTTATACATGGTATACTTGTATATGCAGGTCACAGCCATAAAAGTTGCTCTTTCCTCCGGAACTCAGAATCACAAAGTTGATTCTGTCATGGCTAAGCCGCTGAAGGAACAAGCTTTCGCGACACCAGATAAGGTGGTTGAACTTGTTCAAAAGGTATGAGATAGATAATGTACTGTTTAAGTTTTTTCTTTTTCTTCAAGGTATATCTCAGAAATAGAGATGGCAGCTATTTCTTGTTCCCTATGCAGCTTCCTCTACAGAAGCATGATATTGAAAACTCTGTTCATAGGCAGTTCGTTAGCCTCTAAGTGCTAAATGATACCTTGAACATGCATTTGTGGTTCCTTAGGTTATGCTCAGACAGTGAGTGATTCGATATGAAAAGAGAGAATCAGTGTAGATCATATATATAACCCGCAATGGTTTTTTGCATATTTAAGCTTTAATTACCTTCATAACTCAGAATGCAAAACCACATCTCTCCTCCACACATATGGATATACTGATTTGTATTTCAACCAGGTATACGCTGCGATACAACAAGAGTTGCTTCCGATTTTAGCAAAAATGAAACTCTATTTGCAAAACCCATCAACAAGGACCATACTTTTCAAGCCGATCAAGTAAGTCCATTTCTCTGCAACTTTATCAACCATGTATATTATCTTTGGCTGGTTTGTATATGTGCGGTTACTTGTTCTAATCCCTTATGTTTGAACCCAAATCTCTTGCGCTAATTACTTTGAATACTAAATGTGCATCATCATCCGATGATATGTTTTATATTCAGGACAAATATAGTGGAAGCTCATACGCAAGTGGAGTCTTTGCTCAAAGCTGAGTACTCAGCTGAAGAACAAGCCAATATTAATATGATCTCCATTCAGGATTTGCAAACCCAACTCGACAATTTCCTTTAAGGTCATGGCTCAATCGATGTTTTTGTGATGTCCGTACTTCCTCTGGTTATATCTTATATAATGACTTTGATTCTTTTGACTCCTTTTAGCTACTTTACAAGAGTTCGCTTTAGAAGAATACATATTATTTTGTATCCAAGAACTCATACATCTTGGTCTCTCTACATTCGATCTATCTACGGTCAAAAAGTGTAGATCATATGCTTATATAAGACTAGCTATCAAGTTCTTTTTTGGTTACCTGCTTGCTTCATGGATGAATGGTATAAATACGGACAAACAAAAACATGTACCACGCATTTGAATTCTTAAAATCAATTCTTGTTTCACCTCTGTCAAGACATAAAAATCAATTGGAATTCTTAAAATCAATTCTTGTTTCGTCTAATAACGTAGAATTTTAAAGGAAGCAATTGGAATCCGAATCTTTAGATTTTAGCAATATGATTAAAAAAAATTCAGTAGAACACAATTTATGCATTATATACATACACACTTATCATATAATGGAAAGAGGACAGCGACATAAGAATATTGAAAAGAAAACACATCCCAACTCTGGAGAAACAAATCCCTAATTAGCTAACAATGGCGAGGGGAGAATCGGAGGGAGAGAGCTCAGGAAGTGAACGAGAGAGTTCGAGCTCGAGTTCCGGCAACGAATCGGAGCCAACAAAGGGGACGATCTCGAAATATGAGAAGCAGAGGTTGTCAAGGATCGCTGAGAACAAAGCGAGATTGGATGCACTCGGCATCTCTAAAGCCGCCAAGGCTCTTCTGTCACCATCTCCAGTTTCGAAAAAACGTAGAGTTAAGCGGAATTCCGGTGAAGAAGACGATGATTATACACCCGTAATCGCCGACGGTGATGGTGATGAGGACGATGACGAAGTAGAAGAAATAGACGAAGACGAGGAGTTTCTGTGTAAAAGAAAGAACAAGTCCTCTGCATCCAAGAGAAAAGTCTCATCTAGGAAGATTTTGAATACATCAGTTTCCCTTGGTGAGGATGATGATGACTTAGACAAGGCAATAGCGCTTTCTCTACAGGGCTCTGTTGCAGGAAGCGATAAAGAGGCTGCAACTATGAAGAAGAAAAGACCGGAATTGATGAGCAAGACGCAGATGACACAGGATGAATTGGTCATGTACTTCTGTCAGTTTGATGAAGGTGGAAAAGGGTTCATTACTCTGAGAGATGTGGCGAAAATGGCAACTGTGCATGACTTCACATGGACAGAAGAGGAATTACAAGACATGATTCGTTGCTTTGACATGGACAAGGACGGAAAGCTAAGCTTGGATGAGTTCAGGAAGATTGTGTCGCGATGTCGCATGTTGAAAGGTTCTTGATTTAATCTGTAAGTTAGGCTGTGATTTTGGGTGACTACTTGTTTTTTTTTTGTTTTTTTGTCGTCACCTTTGCATTACTTAAAAACATTCAACTTACATCAGTCCAGGATATTACATAAGTCATCTTCTTAGACCTTGCTATTTTTGCTAGCTTATCAGCTACATTGTTAAGAGTACGAGGAATTTTACAGAACTGAGAAGAAATATAAGTCTTAGCAAGGTTCTTGATATCCTGAATATATGATGCTAGATCATTGTTTGTGGTGGTTCCTTTTGGCAGACTCTCATTGGACTCCAATGCGGCGATATTGTGATATAAGTTTGATGCATCACCACAGAACAGTACATTTGTATAGCCTAGGCGTCCAACTTGAAAGAGTGCTGATCTGAGTGCCTCTGCTTCAGCTTCTTCTGGTGTGCTGGTTGGTGGTATGGATGCCATTCCTTTAAGAATAATGTTTTCCTGTTTATCATAGAGTACCCAACCTATTCCTGCACAGTCAGTCATTGAAAGCCATGAAGCATCTACACAGCAGCAATACTCCTATTTTTTTTGGATTTGTTATCTTCTTCCATGCCACCCATGGAATTTTATGTCTATCCTTAGTGCTAGACCACCAAAATCTTCTCATAGCACTAGTAATTTGATTAAGTAACCGGGATGGCAACAAGAAACAAGACATGCTGTAGGAGGGAAAGGCAGTTACCACCGCTTTAAGGAGGACCTCTCTACCTGCAGGTGAAAGGAATGCATTGTACCAATTATCCATTTTTTGATTTATTCGCTGAGCAAGATAAGAAAACGCATTAGTTCTGTTTCGCCCAATAAACTCAGGAAGTCCCAAGTATCTTCCAAAACCACCCACTTTGTGGATTCCGAGAATGTGTCCAAGTTTTTTTTGCTCCTCTTCACTAACTCCTTTACCATAAGTGATAGCGGACTTTTGAAAGTTGATGGACTGACCTGAAGCTTGTTCATACTGTTGGAGAATAGTGAGTAGAGATGAACATTCCTCTTCAGATGTTCTACATAACAGCAAAGAATCATCTGCAAATAATAGATGAGAAATGGGAGGTCCATTTCTGCTTGCTTTAAAACCATGAAGCTTTCCTGTTTTTATAGAGGTTTGTATAAGAGCTGAGGGTGACTACTTGTTTAATGATGACTCTTGTTT
>Ga0041060_1000203_pt1 | contig 9771 bp, 7 predicted proteins | sample AraColnosormetaG_2_FD_53326 | JGI IMG/M metagenome (GOLD analysis project Ga0041060, IMG submission 53326) | Arabidopsis roots microbial communities from Chapel Hill, North Carolina, USA - Col Cl nosort | ecosystem: Host-associated > Plants > Roots > Unclassified | place: USA: Chapel Hill, North... | reverse complement strand
GATGACTCTCCTCAGCGTCATATACACGCCTAACGGCCAATTCTGATCTGCAAACCAACACATGCCACGCGTCACTTCCAGATCCTTCTTTATTCTTCACTTACTTCACACGTGCCAACTCCCACGTGCGGGTTCTGCATCAAATCTCCCTCCTTTTGCAGAACCTTGTCCTCAAGGTTTCAATCAACAAAAGCTGAGAATTTCTTCTGAAGATCAAAGAGAAACTCCCAGGTTGCCTCCTCTACTGGTTCATTAACCCACTTGACCAAAACCTTAGTAGCTGCACGACCCTGTCTGTTCACCATCTTGCGTTCCAGAATAGTTTCAGGTGCCTTCTCAAACACGTCCGGAAGAACAGAAGGTAAGTGGTGTGTGGTATGGACATTGCCCACCAAGACCTTCAGTTGGGAAACATGAAACACGGGATGGATTTGAGAGTACTCAGGTAGCTTCAGCTTGTATGCAACCTCTCCACACTTGTCAATTATCTGATAAGGGCCAAAGTACTTGGGGGAAAGTTTCTGATTAGAACGCAGAACCACAGACTGCTGCCTATAGGGCTGAAGCTTCACATAGACATACTCACCAATGTCGAATTCATGCTCAGTTCTGTGTTGATCAGCAAAAACTTTCATCTGATGCTGTGCACGCATCAAGTGAAATTTCAGGTATAACAGCATATTCTCTCTCTCCTGCAATGAACGAGCCACTACTGCCACCTTAGATTCACCGGGTAGATATGGTAAATGAGTTGGAGGTGCCTGACCATATACAACCTCAAAAGGAGTCATATGGCTTGAAGTGTGGTAGTTAGTGTTGTACCAAAACTCTGCTAAAGGTAACCAGAAACTCCAGAGATGAGGTCTAGCATGACACATACACCTGAGATAGTTCTCCAAACAACGATTGACTACCTCAGTCTGACCATCACTCTGTGGATGATATGCACTAGAAAGCTTCAGAGCGACCCCTTGGAGAGAAAAGAATTCCTTCCAAAATTCGCTTGTGAACACTTTGTCTCTATCACTCACAATAGAATTAGGATTTCCATGGAGCTTAAAGACATTATCCAGATAGGCTTGAGCTACAGTTGCAGCACTATATGGATGAGCCAAAGCAATAAAATGAGCAGCTTTGCTAAGGCGATCAACTACAACCATTATCACAGACTTACCCGCTGAAACTGGTAATCCATCAATGAAATCCATTGAAACATCACTCCAGATCGTTTCAGGAATTGGTAATGGTTGAAGCAACCCTGGATATGCTGCGTTATCCGGCTTACACTGTTGACACACATTACAACTCCTAATGTAAGCCTAATCTCTTTTACCATACCCTTCCAGTAAAACAGACCCTTCACCCGCTGGTGAGTAACTTCACGACCTGAATGACCACCAACGCCTGAGCCGTGTAACCATTGCAAAATATTATCCTTTATTTTCACATCAGCAGGGACAACTATCTTGCTTTTCCTGCGCAACACACCTTGAGTCCAAGAAAAATGTCTCTTAGCAGTAGGATCTTTCTTCAGAGCCTCAATGATATCGTGAAGACCTGAATCAGTGATGTAACCCGCCTGAATTTCTTTGAGAAGGTCACATTCCACCACGGTCATCGCCATATGTAAAACCTCTGAACCTTCAACTCGAGACAATGCATCCGCAACCAAGTTCTCCTTACCTTGCTTGTATTGGATTTCGTAATCAAACTCCAATAATTTGGGCAGCCACTGTTGTTGAATAGGGGTATTTAATCGTTGTTCCAGCAAGTATTTCAAACTGCGTTGATCCGTCTTTATGATAAAGTGGCTTGGTAATAAATAGTGACGCCACTTACGCACCGCAAAGATCACAGCAAGTAACTCTTTCTCATAAATTGACAAATGCAATTGCTTACCTTTTAACTGTCTGCTTATATATGCTAAGGGACGGCCTTCTTGCATCAGCACAGCCCCAATCCCTTGCCCACATGCATCAGTTTCCACTACAAACTGTTTATCAAAAAGAGGTAAAGCTAGTACCGGTGCATGACACATGGCAGCTTTAAGTGCATGAAAAGCTGTTTCTGCCTCGTCAGACCACAGAAACGATTCAGTCTTTGTGAGAGCATGTAAGGGTCCTGCGATAGTGCCGAAACTTTTAACAAACCGCCTGTAGTAGCCAGCCAAACCCAAAAAACCCCTTAACTGCTTCAAAGTCGCTGGTCTTGGCCAATCTTGAACAGCCTGAATCTTTGCAGGATCTGTAGAAATACCCTCTGAGCTAATAAAATGGCCCAAATACTCCACTCTACTGACCGCAAAAGCACACTTACTTCGCTTAGCATACAACTTGTTCTCACGCATTACCTCAAAGACAAGCTTAAGATGCTGCTCATGTTCTTCTAGTGATGAGTTATAGATGAGAATATCATCAAAGAAAACCAGAATAAACTTCCTCAAAAATGTCTTGAAAACTGAATTCATTAGACTTTGGAAATTAGCAGGAGCATTAGTCAGGCCAAACGGCATAACCAAGTACTCACAGTGTCCACTATGTGTCTTGAAAGCTGTTTAATGGATATTAACAGGTGCCATTCTCACTTGATGATAACTTGCTCGCAAATCTATTTTAGAAAAGACCACAGCACCTCCGAGCTCATCCATTAAATCCTCTATTAATGGAATTGGGAATCTATCCTTAACAGTCATTCCATTGAGCTCTCTATAGTCTACACACAACCGCCAGGATCCATCCTTCTTCTTAACCAAAACCACTGGGGATGCATAAGAACTGGAACTACCTTGGATTGTACCAGCTGCTAACATGTCCTCAACAATCTTGTCTATCTCATTCTTTTGGTGAATAACATATCTGTACGGTCGCTGGTTTACAGGATTAGACCCCTCCAATAGTGGAATGCGATGATCATGTTGATCTCTGAATGGTGGAAGCTCAGTAGGTTCAACAAAAATATCTTGATATGTATTCACAACTCTCTCCACTCCTGAGTCTACTTCTGTCTCCACTGCTAAGGTGTTAAGCATACAAAGTTCACTATCAACTTCCTCATTTGACTGAATCTCTTGCACACATACCATGGCTAACTGAACCTCCTCCTCCTTAAGTTTCTGTAATTTCTGAACCTTCATCTCACGGACAGAACCACTGTGAATGCCATGTAACAATACCTTTTGATTTGCAAACTTGAATCTCATTTCGAGCTTCTTAAATTCCCAAGAAATAGGACCCAACGTTTCAAGCCACTGTACCCCTAAAACCATATCCACACCTTGTAATGGAATCAACAAAATATCAGACTGAAATTTAGTAGATTGCAGCTTCCACTCAAAGTCACGAATCTTGCCCTCAACTTTCAGTTTTCGACCATCTGCCACTGAAACTCTCGATAACCCTGCAGTTTCTACCTGATAACCCAGTTTCTTAGCCATTCTTGCGTCCAAAAAATTGTGAGTAGAGCCTGAGTCTATCAGAATAAAGATAACCTTCTTGTCATAAGTACCTCTGACTAGCATCGTCTTGTAATCTGAGATACCAGCCACTGCATTTACTGAGATCTGAGGCATGTGTCTGGGGTCCTGATCTTCATCTTCCAACAAGACCTCAGAAGCATCCTCAAACTCTTCATCCACTTCCATACGGAAAAGTTGTGTTTTCCTGTGAACCAAGTAATGCTCTGGAGTGTACTTCTCATCACAGAAATAACATAACCCTTTAGCTCTTCGCTCGCTCATTTCTTGCTGAGACATCTTCTTGGGCTGCTGACTCACAGGCTTGAAACCACCCCGCGACGAAGATTGATCAAACTTTCCCTCCTTATCCTTAGAGTTCTGAGAATAACCACCAGCTTGAGTGGGACGAGACGACCGATTTGACACTATTGGCTTCTTAGGATGGGCTCTCTCATATGTTTTTCCCAAGAACAAGCAATGCCTAATGGATTGTGGCTGAAACATGCGAACATGCATTTGGGTGTCTGTTCTTAAACCTGCCAAATACACACTCACCAAGTACTCTTCAGAAAGATTGACTCTAGTCTTAATGAGTTCAAACTTCTAGTGATAATCAACAATACCATCCGTTTCATGTAAATGTTTCAATTCAGCCATCAGATCATCACACTCATCTTCGAACCTTTCTTTCAACAGTTTAACATACCCTCTCCAATCATACAAAACCTCCAAACCAATACCAGACTGGATAAAAGACTGATGCCATGTGGAAGCATGACTATCAAAATGAATCGCAGCCATTTTCACCTTCATATCCTCTGGAGTCAGATCCACACCAAAGAATTCCTCCACCTTGAATAACCATTCCTTCAAACGACTACCATCAAACCTTGGGAAATCTATTTTCCCCAACCTCGTCAAGTTCCCATAAGCGTTATGCTGATCCATTCGTATTTGGTTATAGCGATCATCACGAAATGGCTCAGCATAACCCGATCTGGTGTTTGTAACATGAGAACCACCTGGTGTACCACGATCTGCAATAGAATGGTCCTCCACCACCTTCTGAGCTGTCGATCTGCTAAGAACACCGTATAGATCAGCAAACTGTTTCATCATCGCCTTGTTCTGCTCTGTCACCAGCAGCTCCAACCTCGACATCCGCGTTTCCACAGATTCCTCAACCTCCACTTCCTTGCCTTTGTTATCCCTACATTCACCTTCCTGCGAACGAGTAACCACCATGATTCCAAGGAAAGAGATGGCTCTGATACCTTTAATAGAGAAAACCCAACAAATCAACTCAGATAACTTTCGATTGAATAACTTGTAATCAAATGATCAACACGATGTTCATAAAATACCAAATGATCTCATGCTAGCTCTCGAGATGAGAGAAACTAGCTACAAAGTTTCACAGAAAAACCTTAGAAGATTACAAAATGATTCGATGATCGAAAACGATGACTCTCCTCAGCGTCATATACACGCCTAACGGCCAATTCTGATCTGCAAACCAACACATGCCACGCGTCACTTCCAGATCCTTCTTTATTCTTCACTGACTTCACACGTGCCAACTCCCACGTGCGGGTTCTGCATCACAAATTCTTGGGAAAAGGTGTTTATGGTTCTGTTGATCTCATCAGATACACTAAAACCGATGGTTCCTCGTTACAAGCCGCCGTAAAAACATCTTACGCTGAAGATCTCGAAGAATACGACGCGCTCAAAAGAGAGATACAGATTCTGTCTGAACTCAAGGGATATCCCAACATCGTTATTTGCTATGGAGACGATTTGGAAGAAGATTTCAACGAACACGGACACAAAGTTTACAAATTGCTTCTTGAATACGCAAACGAAGGGAGTTTAAGTTCATTCATGGAGAATTATCCCGACAGAAAGTTACCAGATCCGATGATCAGAGACTTCACGCGGATGATTCTCGAAGGATTGGTCTCAATGCATAGTCACGGTTATGTTCATTGCGATCTCAAATCCGATAACCTTCTTATCTTCTCTCGGAAAGATTCTGCTTCGTGCGAGTTAAAGATTTTTGATTTTGGAAACTGTAGACAAGTCGGAGAAGTTCCGGATCACTGGAAAAGTGATTACCCGTATGTGGGAACGCCTGAGTCTTTCTTCGACGGTGTTGCCAAGAAAACCCTAGATTTGTGGTCGTTAGGGTGCTTAGTGTTGAAGATTTATACAGGTGAGCAGCCATGGGAAAGAGTTACTAGTGTCGATTTCGTGAATTTTCTTAGTGATGGTGAAGCTCCAAATATTCCTGAATATGTGCCTTGTGATGCAAGAGAGTTTATTGAAACGTGTTTCGCAAGGGAACATGAGAAGAGAGGTACCGCGTCTGAGTTGTTATTGCATCCGTTTTTGTGTCAGAAGCAACCCTTGCTGGTGAAGTTGAAATTGAGAATCAAACAAGCTTCGAAGATAACAATGGGTATTAGAGAGAAGCCCCTGACATTGAAGATGTTTCTATCTAAGCCTCCACAACTTAAAAAACTTTTGAGTAAACTTTTGAGGTTGAAGAAGATGATTCATCCGAAACCATTGGAATTGGATTCTAGTTTCGTTTCTTACAGTAGTGATCTCTGTTTATTATAAGTGTATAGATCACAATTATGCAAATAACTCATCCCTATCAATCTGTAATTTACGAGATTAGTACTGTTGAGTTTAGTTTTGCTTTGAAGTATTTTTTTTGGATAATTACGTATTTACATCTTTAAATAGGTTTCACTGTGTGTTGTATATGCGATCCAAGGTGCTTTGAATCGTTAAATTGATATGATGGTGAAATTAATATAGCTTACTATCTCATTAGTGCATAAGCCAAACGTGACAAGGTAACTCATACATGGCAGAGAGAACATTGCTCTGCAATAGCTTCTTACCTTGTTGTGACCTGTGATACTAGTGTGTGACAACAAGAAATGAAAAATGTAAAGTTTCCTTAAAACTTTAATCAAACAGTATAATCAAGCAATGAAATGAACAATTTTGTTTTTAATTTCAAAATGATTATCAAAGTTCTATTCATGTCCGAATATTCGTTTTATTTTAAGGTTATTTCGTTAAGATTCACTTTTGCAGAGCGTCGCCGGCAGCTCAACGATGGTGACTCGCTTAAGACTCGTTTCGAGATCTTCTCGTTACGCCACCGTCAAGTTCACTGACTCTGTCTCAGCATGCTCATGTCGTCGTCTCTTCTCTGCCTCCACCGACCCCGAACCCGAATCTCAACCCGAACAAGCCCCGCCTACGAATCCCGTCACCGGAGACGAAAAGCTACGGAATCTCCGAGTTCTTCTCCAGCAGAATCGAATCGAAACGGCGCGTGGCGTTCTCTCTTCGCTGCTTCGATCGGATTCTACGCCTTTCGCATCGCCGAAAGAGCTCTTCTCCGCCTTCTCGTTATCATCTCCGTCGTTGAAACACGATTTCTCCTACTTGCTTCTCTCCGTGCTACTAAACGAATCGAAGATGATTTCTGAAGCTGCGGATTTGTTTTTCGCTTTGAGGAATGAAGGTATTTATCCCAGCTCAGATTCGTTAACGCTTTTGCTTGATCATCTTGTGAAGACGAAACAATTCAGAGTGACTATAAACGTGTTTTTGAACATTCTCGAATCTGATTTTCGTCCGAGTAAGTTCATGTATGGGAAAGCAATTCAAGCTGCTGTGAAATTGAGCGATGTAGGTAAAGGTTTAGAGCTGTTTAACCGGATGAAGCACGATAGAATCTATCCCAGTGTGTTTATCTACAATGTCCTTATTGATGGATTGTGTAAAGGGAAAAGGATGAATGATGCAGAACAGTTGTTCGACGAAATGCTTGCAAGAAGATTGTTACCTTCTTTGATAACGTATAACACGTTGATTGATGGATATTGCAAAGCTGGGAATCCGGAAAAGAGTTTTAAAGTGAGAGAACGTATGAAAGCGGATCATATCGAACCGAGTCTTATTACGTTTAATACTTTGCTTAAGGGGCTGTTTAAAGCTGGAATGGTGGAAGATGCAGAGAATGTTTTGAAGGAAATGAAGGATCTGGGGTTTGTACCAGATGCTTTCACCTTCAGTATTCTGTTTGATGGTTATTCGAGTAACGAGAAAGCTGAGGCTGCGTTGGGTGTTTATGAGACTGCGGTTGATTCTGGCGTGAAAATGAATGCTTATACTTGTAGCATTTTGTTGAATGCGTTGTGCAAAGAAGGAAAGATCGAGAAAGCGGAAGAGATTTTGGGGAGAGAGATGGCTAAGGGGCTTGTCCCGAACGAGGTTATTTATAACACTATGATTGATGGATACTGTCGAAAAGGTGATCTGGTTGGTGCTCGTATGAAAATTGAAGCAATGGAGAAACAAGGGATGAAGCCAGATCATTTGGCGTATAATTGTTTGATTAGGAGATTTTGTGAATTGGGGGAAATGGAGAATGCTGAGAAAGAGGTTAACAAAATGAAACTGAAGGGAGTTTCTCCTAGCGTGGAGACATATAACATCCTGATTGGGGGCTATGGGAGAAAATATGAATTTGATAAGTGCTTCGACATTCTTAAAGAAATGGAAGATAACGGGACAATGCCGAATGTAGTTAGCTATGGAACTCTGATAAATTGTTTGTGCAAAGGTTCTAAACTTCTTGAAGCTCAGATTGTTAAGAGGGATATGGAAGATAGAGGGGTTTCACCGAAAGTAAGGATATATAACATGCTAATCGATGGTTGTTGCTCAAAGGGGAAGATAGAAGACGCTTTCCGGTTTTCTAAGGAGATGCTCAAAAAGGGAATAGAATTAAACCTGGTGACTTATAACACCCTCATTGATGGGTTGTCCATGACCGGAAAATTATCAGAAGCTGAAGACTTACTTCTTGAAATCTCAAGAAAGGGTCTCAAACCAGATGTATTCACGTATAACTCACTAATATCTGGATATGGATTCGCTGGAAACGTGCAAAGATGTATCGCGCTCTATGAAGAGATGAAGAGATCAGGAATAAAACCCACTCTGAAGACATATCATCTTTTGATCAGTTTGTGTACCAAGGAGGGGATAGAGCTCACAGAGAGATTATTTGGAGAGATGTCATTGAAACCAGACTTATTAGTTTACAATGGGGTTCTCCATTGCTACGCCGTACATGGAGACATGGAAAAGGCTTTTAATTTGCAGAAGCAGATGATTGAAAAGAGTATCGGTTTGGATAAGACAACCTATAACAGCTTGATTCTGGGACAACTGAAGGTAGGAAAACTGTGCGAGGTTAGGAGTTTGATTGACGAGATGAATGCCCGGGAAATGGAACCTGAAGCTGATACATATAACATAATAGTGAAAGGGCATTGCGAGGTGAAAGATTATATGAGTGCATATGTTTGGTACAGAGAGATGCAAGAGAAGGGTTTTCTGTTAGATGTTTGCATAGGCAACGAGCTAGTGAGTGGGCTTAAAGAAGAATGGAGGTCAAAGGAGGCAGAGATTGTCATTTCTGAGATGAATGGTCGCATGCTAGGTGATGTAACAGTGGATGAAGATCTATCTGCAACAGAGAAGCTTTGAAAATCAATAATGTGTGCTTCAAGATAAATCCTTTGACTCCTGGTTCACTTCCACCAATCTGGTCAGTCCGAATCAGGGCTCCGTAGATGATTTCAGTTTGGTTTGGCTCGGTTAAGGTTTTGACTTATCTTATCCACCAGTAGATGTCATGAGTCATGACCGAAACTTTCTTTGAGGACCTTAAAAGTCCACAACGTTTTTATGGGATCCATATTTATGGTAATTTACGATAGGTACAATGACTTTGAGTTAGGCTTTAGGTTGATTGGTAGATTAACAAAGGTAAGAATAGTAAACCATTTGTTCTAGTTATCTGTTTTGAAAATGAGATAGAACTAATTTGTATCATACGCAATGTCTCAAGCTTTTACTGTTTTTTACAGAAAACAGTAAACCGGACTGTACTAGAATGATGTGACATAAGTCAAAAATCACCAAAACATAAATGAGAAAAAAACAAACAAACAAAAATTTAGTAGAGTTTTCAAACGTGTGAGTGGCACGGTGGGAGGGAACACTCTAGAAAAGAAAATTAGCCCCACAAAGTCACTAGAAGCATCTCTTCAAGGCATTCTCTGGTTTACCCTATTTTAGAGTGAGTGAGCTCGTCTTCTCTCCACAGAAACTTAACTTGAGCTGCATCAATGGCGGTTACATTTTCTGATCTCCACACAGAGCGAGGTCTCAAAACCCTCGAGGAACATCTCGCCGGTAAAACGTACATCTCCGGG
>Ga0041060_1000201_pt1 | contig 9776 bp, 8 predicted proteins | sample AraColnosormetaG_2_FD_53326 | JGI IMG/M metagenome (GOLD analysis project Ga0041060, IMG submission 53326) | Arabidopsis roots microbial communities from Chapel Hill, North Carolina, USA - Col Cl nosort | ecosystem: Host-associated > Plants > Roots > Unclassified | place: USA: Chapel Hill, North... | reverse complement strand
CAATTCCTAAAATTATTTTGATAAAAAAAACATATTAATAAAACTTTTCATGTTTTGTTCTAACAAATCTTCTACAAACAGACGACGGTCACGTGATTTGGGTTTAGAGAGGTAGAGCGGGTGAGAGTCGTGAATTTGGGTTGTGTTGAAAACATGAAAAGAAGAAACATGTTTTGGCATGAATATACCTTTTTTCTTCCGTTAAGAGTGAAAATGATTATCTCAATCTCATCTCTATAAATACCAAGAAGTCATCCTTGTTATCGTACATCTCTCTTTGTCTTTGCTTAATCATAAACTACTCTTTCTTCCTTGTCGTTTCAAATGGCGCAATTGTATTCTTCCGTGAAACCCACGCCAATGTTGAAAGATGAGCTAGACATTGTGATACCTACGATTCGAAACCTCGACTTCCTTGAGATGTGGCGACCTTTCTTTGAGCAGTATCATTTGATCATTGTTCAAGATGGTGATCCTTCGAAAGTCATCAACATTCCAGTAGGGTTTGACTACGAGCTCTACAACAGGAACGACATCAATCGAATCTTGGGTCCCAAGGCCTCTTGCATTTCCTTCAAGGACTCTGCTTGTCGTTGCTTCGGTTACATGGTCTCCAAAAAGAAGTACATCTACACCATTGATGATGATTGCTTTGTAAGTGCTCTATTTCATGTTATGCTTAAGTGAAAAAGTTCTTAGACTCTGTTTGGTCAAACCAAAGTCTTCTTCAAAGTTGACAATATATGTGCAATGTAGGTTGCAAAGGATCCAACAGGGAAAGAGATCAATGCGCTTGAGCAGCATATCAAGAACCTCTTATCTCCATCAACTCCGCATTTCTTTAACACACTTTATGATCCATACAGAGATGGGGCAGACTTTGTTCGTGGATACCCTTTCAGTATGCGCGAAGGTGCCATAACCGCGGTCTCTCATGGCCTCTGGCTCAACATTCCTGACTATGATGCTCCCACTCAGCTTGTGAAACCTCTTGAGAAAAATTCCAGGAAATTTGATCTTCCACTGAGGCTACCAATTTTGTTTTGCATCCCTTCTGTAAAAACTTAAACGATGAAACAATGCTTATTGGTTAGTTCTTGGTTATATGCAGGTATGTTGATGCAGTCATGACCATTCCCAAAGGAACTCTTTTTCCTATGTGTGGTATGAACCTTGCTTTTGACCGTGAGCTGATTGGTCCGGCTATGTACTTTGGGCTTATGGGTGATGGACAGCCAATTGGACGCTATGACGACATGTGGGCTGGTTGGTGTGTCAAGGTAAATTCAATTCTTATCTTGCTTTTGTGCATTGGTTATACTGTAATACCGTTACATTTGTCCAATAATATAGGTGATATGTGACCACATGGGATGGGGAGTGAAGACGGGTTTGCCTTACATATGGCACAGCAAAGCCAGCAACCCATTCGTGAACCTGAAAAAGGAATACAACGGAATATTTTGGCAGGAAGAGGCGATTCCGTTCTTTCAATCCGTGACTCTTCCTAAAGAGTGCACTTCGGTGCAGCAATGCTACCTCGAGCTGGCCAAGCTCGTGAGAGAGAAACTTGGGAAGGTTGATCCTTACTTCATCACACTTGCAACTGGAATGGTCACCTGGATCGAAGCTTGGGAGGAGCTTAACTCCGCGGAGGGAACTGAGGCTGAGGCACCAAAAGGCAAAAATTAGTAAAGAGAAGGTCACTGAATAAGGCAAATGGTATTGTTTACTAGGAGAAAAGGGTTTGAGTCACATGTGCAACCCTCTCTGTTTTTCTTAATCATAATTTGATTTGCTTCTGTCTTTAATTTCTTGTCATCAGTATTTGTGTTCTCAGTGCATTGTCAGTTTGTCACAAAAAGAGAAGGTGTAATGTGCTCTATGCATTTTGTTTTCTTTAAGGTTTCTAAACTCTTTATCTATGAAATATCTATCATTCCTATTTTCCTTAATTTGAGAGTAAATTTACACAGTTCTCAAAGTTTAAGGCTTTCTTATCATAAACAAGCCCTCATTGTACAATGTACATTACGACTAGCTCTGGTCATATGCTTAAACAGTGACTCAGTAAGTAATACCAAAAGACATAAGAACATTGTTTGGTGTACTGAGTTACCATCTTCTTCAGTTTATCAAATTCATGAACTTCAACATAATTGAAAATCAGCATATACAAAACAATTTTGAAGAAAGTTGAAACTTTAAAGATAGAGATTGGAGAAAGAGGATAAAAGAATTGAGAATTACCAGCAAAACAGAGCTAGAATTTATCAATCTCAACGCCATCTCTTAAAACCTCATAAGCATCTCGGCTTCTGCTTTTCTTCATCCCTGCCGTGAAATGTACCTTTGAAGAATCAGCAGAGATACTTGTGACTTTAACCCATATCATTACTTTTGTCTTCATCCCTTCAACATCAGCTAGCTTTCCCTTCTCGAGAAATCCGGTAACTGTAGTGGTGAATCTCAAGACTGATGTATCTTTGTAACCAACTTCGCAGATTGATGGAATAAAGACAGTTAACTTCCTCGTCTGTTCATTGAACTCGTAGTTGGTTGCATCACGTGGAAAGATCCCCACAGGCAAACCAAACTCCTTTAGTAACTCGGGCAATGGCTTCTGCATTTTTCCTGATAACGAGATTAGAAACCAACAATTTGTTGAGGAAAGATGCGGCTCCTTAACTGTCGAATGAAACAGCAAGAATGAGTACAAAAATAACCAACCTTTGATTTTGTTCACCAACCATTTTGTTCCTCCTTCGATGCTCGAAGACAAAGACTGGAACAAAGAATGTTTACAGATTATAGAAGATCACAACATTGCATCATTGAGCTAAATCATGTTTTGAAGAAACCCACAGGAACACTAGTAGCACAAAACAGTCTCAAAAAATTATCTACTCTTAAGATCTTGTTCCTTCTACGCCAAAATTCGTCTAATATCATCACAAACGATTTCAAAACTGAAGAATTGCAGGAAACTCTTATACAATCCAATGAACATATGACAGATTTGTTAGAAAATTGCAGAAATAAAGCGCAATTGCGCTACTAAGTGAAGAATCAACGAGCTACACCACCATTTACCAGACTCTAAGATCAAAAGAACCCTAGATCGATTACGACACACTAAAAAGGATGAATCAAATTTCTCAAAAGCATCGGATCGATAACAGAAACTCAAAACAAAAACTGAAGCATCTGATTCCGCAAGTAGTAGTGAAAGAGTAGAGAGAGATTCGTACGTTGATATCGTCACCGACGGAATCGAGCTGCTTGTTCGCCTTCTTACCTAACCAGTACGAGCCTACCTTGTTCAAGATCTGATCCATTCTCTCTCACAGATCGTTTCTCTTTCTCTCGCCGAGATCGGAGGTGTTTTTTTTTTGGTTCTATCACCGATTCATTTAATTTCGTTACTTTGTATTAACACTATAAGAGCCAATAGATTTTTGACACGTACCAATTTGAAAGAACGATGTGGATTGTAGAACAAACAATTTAACTTTGTATTAAAGTGTATATAGGGCCAATAGAAGAGAATCAGACAAAGTTTATTACTGACAGTGAAAATAGGATAAGCTTTTATCTGACGTGGACGGAATCTCCTCGTTGACGCCATCCCATTGGATGGCCATGAGGCTACCACACGCCCGTAAATGTGGTTCTATCTAGACCCCAACACGTGGGTCTAATCCAACGGCCACTACACTCGATTCCCTCCTATATTACAAAACCCTTTCTTCTTCATCAGTTCATCATCCACATCGCATGCTGATCAAAGACATAGCTTCAAGGGAATTTCTTCATTTACCACTAAACCCATCATGGCACCACTTCTCCTGCTGGTTCACTGAGATTCCCACAACAGAGGAAACTGGCAAGGAGATCACTGGTGGTGGCAGCAGAAACAGCTGGCTCGATGAGCGGAGTCATATTCGAGCCGTTCGAGGAGGTAAAGAGAGCTTATCTAGCCCTACCAATCACCGCTCTTGTCTCCGTCGCTCACCAAAGATACGCACAAGCTTGTGAGGCAGCTGTTAACGAGCAAATCAAGTAAGCATCATCCAACTTATTAGCTATCAAGACAAAATAAAAAACAACACTTCTACATACAAGTTATCATAGTTAGCAAAGAAAAAGATAGTTGAAGTTAGTAAGATTTTTGTATTTTGTAACTAAAAAATACTCATGTTTCACTAATTCGATGGCACTAAGTCACACCATTGGTATTTTGTTAATGTTACCTCCAAATATTGCCACCTACCTAATTCACCTTCTATTTTGTAACAGGTTGGTTGTGCAGTGGTTGAGACAATGTCTCGTACGTGTACCATGCCATGTATGCGTATTTCGACAGAGAAGACATAACTCTTAAGGGTTTAGCCAAGTATTTATCGTTAAAATTTCATAATCATTCTAAGAAACAGAAAGTTATATATCTTCTCACTAATCCTAATTGCCTTTATAATTGCAGATATGTCAAAGAATCAAGCAACGACGAAAGAGAGCACACAGAGAAGTTCATGGAGTATCAGGTTTCATAATCTTGTTTCACAGTTTCCACAATGATTTTTGTTTCTCACTGTTCCTTCCCTCTTAATCAATAGATATCTAATTTTCCAATGTGGTCCCTAAAGAAGAACTAAGAACCCAAATCTATCTAAAGCCAATAAGCCATTAGTGAAACCAGAAGTTGCAGAAGGTACCCGTTTTGTTAAGAGTCCATTAAGGTGCTAGAATCGTATGTGGTCTTTGCTTCCTCAGAGATTCGAAGATGTGAAGATCATATCTGAAACTGAGATACACGTACGAGATCACTATTAAAGCCAATATTATAGAGACAAGTCACAGATACTATCTGATGACATGTACTTCGATTCTTACCTAAAATGTAATGACATGTTACTTTGTTTCTACAAGATTGACAATTCCTAAGCACAGAAGCTATGAAAAGTTCATGATCTTTTCGTAAAGATTCTCTTTCTTTGTGACTGATCTATTATAGAAGGTTCATAAACTACAAACTACTAAGCCTCATGTACCAGTGAAGATCCGACATGAAATTCCTGTAAAGACTTCATAAATACCATCTGTTGATCATTTCTCTAAATACTTCCGGAAAAACAGTTACCAAACTTGCATGAAATTTGAAAAGGGGAACTGACCATCTTCGTGAGGCAGGCGGTGACAATATTCATCAATAATCCAAAGACTCTGGCTATGAGGATTTGTATCTCTGTGAGACTGTGACTGTTTTCAAGAGACAGGGACAACAAAATTATAACTTCATAGTGTGTACTGTGTACACTCTCGCTAAATTGGATCGAGTTCTCTGGCCTGTAAAATCTACCCCAATATAAGACAGAAAAATGGCAAACCCTAACAAGTTCAATGGTTCAGTGGAGACACTAAGCAGGTTCCACAGTTCAGAAGAGAAGCTAGGTAATAATCCCAAAGTTTGCTAGGCCACCAAGATTTGGATTCAAAATCATTAAATCCTTATGAAAGGCGTTTAAGAATATAATGAAAGCATAGAAACTAAAAAACTGCACTTCTGTTCCTTTAGAATTTGTACAACCTAAATCTGAACTTGTGCATCAATCTGCACAGCAAAAAACGATCAGGAAAACGGCAGGAGCAGCTGCAACATGAACACGGAAACTTGCAGGGGGAAAAATCTTAGATTGATGATGATGTTACAGGAGAAGAAAATTCAAAATCATATAACAAAAATCCAAAGTTAAGTAAAGTAGAAAGTGTTTACATCAACGGAACTGATGGTAGATAAAGAGGTTTTTGGTTGCTAAGCTAAAACCAAGACTGCTCACACATATATCATACAAATGAAGTGGTGCCAAGTATGTTTATTGTTTGTTTATGATGCTCCAGATACTGTTACATGTCTCGTATGCCGTCATCTTATTTGTCTCGAATTGAAACTTCTCAATTAGCCTCTTTTCACGATCTACCATATCTAATATGATTTTCAAAATCAAGGATTCAAAACACCTAAGGATAAAAAGTGAACAATATATATGATTAAGAAAACGTTGATAGAATAGAGTGATGATGAAAGAACAGGATACAGCCTGAGATCTTTGATGGATCATCAATGTCCGGTATAACGTTCGTGACAGAAGCATACATTGATAGCTTTTTCCTGTAGATAAAAAGAGGGAACAATGAGAAAACAAATGTAACGAGCATTCATAACAAGCAACTGCAGTAGTGAGGTTTGTGGATCTTACTCAGCTCTCAAGTCGTCCCTCACTTTTCTCTTTGTAGATTGCTTATGTTCATCTATCGATGACAATTGAGCATTCAGGTCCTTGAGTTCATCAGCGACTAGTGTATTGACAATTAAAAAACCAAAAGATTAATTTTTTCATGTCACTGAATCAACAACTAGGATATTTTCACTCAAAAACAAACAATACTTATCTAAGCTCGTCTTTTAGCTTGAACTCCCGTTCCATCTCTTCGTCAAGCTCTTTCTGAAGACGTTCAATTTCATCTTCAGCCGCAATATCTGAATATGCTTCCTCAGTTTTCTTCTTACAAGCATAGAGTTTCGTCTTACAATCTGCGTCCAAACCAAAAAAATTCCTCGCTCAATCCAGCTAAAGCCACATTATTTATCTAGTAAATTATCTAGAGAACCAAATCGGAAAAACAAAACTGACCTTCAATAGAGCCTTGTATCTGATTGAAATCCTCATGGCAAGCAAAATTGAGAGCTTTGAACTGCTCAGAACTTTGAGATATAATATCAAAACCATTCTTAACATTCAATAAGTTGATCAAATCGTCTCCATAAGACATGAGATCTTCAATATCGAAATTCTCCGACGCATTTCCCATTTCTGCTGCGGAAAATTGAAAAATCAACTATCTAGCAGCAAAAGCCCTAGCTCCACACCTCAAAACCCTCACCAGAAAAATCGTAGATTTCTGATACCACCAAGTAAGTACGTGATATTCTGGAATCTGGAGAGAGGAGGGAGATATGAAGAGGAAAGATCTGAATTTTGATTTTTGATTTTTTTATTCCAAAAGTAAGTTTAATTTGACATAATTAACTGCTAAAAATATATGGACGCTAATATGGGCCAAGCCCATTAGTTTTCACTTTCCATAATGGGCTAACAAAATTTATGACCAATAAGACTCATGTTTAGGCTAAATCATAGCGGTCTTCATCATTTTGTCCACTATTTTGTTTTCTTTTGGTCGAAGATATTGTCAAGTATTAATTATGCAATTACGTGAAATCATGAGAGTCATCTCCTCCACACATATAGCCCAAAAAGACCTTGACTTTGAACATTTCGACTCTTTCGTCGTTGATAGCATAAGAACATGTCCATATTTGAAACTTAAACTCAATGCTCTCTCTTACTAGTTACTTCATACAATCAAAGTCAAAAAGCTCAAGATACCACTACTCAATGGGCATAGCAAGATCCATAAACTCGTTCATGTTCTTCTTCTTTCTAATGATATTATCAAACGCTTCTAAAAGCTCTGTTCTTGCTGAGGCCACGACAGCGAAATTCACATTCATAGGTTTCAAAGAAAACCAAACGGATATTCAAACAGAAGGAGCTTCCACAATCCAACACGACAATGATCTTCTTAGACTAACTAATCGGAAACAAAACGTCACTGGAACAGCGTTTTACCGCAAACCAATCAGATTGCGTGAGTTAACCAATTCCTCCGATATCAAAGTTTGTTCCTTTAGCACTTCTTTCGTCTTCGTCATACTCCCTTCAAGTCCCGGCAACGGTGGTTTTGGTTTCACGTTCACACTTTCTCCGACCCCGAATCGTCCAGGAGCCGAATCTGCACAGTATTTGGGTCTGTTGAACAGAACCAACAACGGTAATCCATCGAATCACGTATTCGCAGTGGAATTCGACACGGTACAAGGATTTAAAGACGGCGCAGACAGAAGAGGAAACCACATCGGTCTTAATTTCAACAACCTCTCCTCCAATGTACAAGAACCACTCATTTACTACGACACAGAGGATCGAAAGGAAGATTTTCAGCTCGAGAGCGGCGAACCAATCCGAGTTCTTATCGATTACGACGGATCCAGCGAAACCTTAAACGTTACAATCTATCCGACGAGATTAGAGTTTAAACCCAAGAAGCCTCTAATCTCGCGACGAGTTTCAGAGCTGTCGGAGATTGTGAAGGATGAAATGTACGTCGGATTCACCGCCGCGACTGGAAAAGACCAGTCGAGTGCTCACTATGTAATGGGTTGGAGTTTTTCAAGCTGCGGAGAAAATCCAATGGCGGATTGGCTCGAGATCTCGCGGCTTCCTCCTCCACCTCGCTTGAGTAACAAGAAAGGTTACAATTCTCAAGTCATTGTTTTGATTGTTGCTTTATCGATCGTCACACTGGTCTTGCTTGTGTTACTATTTATATTTGTGATGTACAAAAGGCGAATCCAAGAAGAAGATACTCTAGAGGATTGGGAGATTGATTATCCTCATAGGTTTAGATACAGAGATCTCTACTTAGCAACGAAGAAATTCAAAGAGAGTGAGATTATCGGTACTGGAGGATTTGGAATCGTTTACAGAGGAAATCTATCTTCTTCGGGTCCAATCGCAGTGAAGAAGATAACCTCAAATAGCTTACAAGGTGTTCGAGAATTTATGGCAGAGATCGAGAGTTTAGGAAGATTAGGTCATAAGAACCTCGTGAATCTTCAAGGATGGTGCAAACACAAGAACGAGCTCTTGTTAATTTACGATTATATACCCAACGGAAGTCTCGACTCGTTGCTGTACCAAACGCCGAGAAGAAACGGCATCGTGTTGCCGTGGGACGTGCGTTTCGAGATCATAAAGGGAATCGCGTCGGGACTGTTGTACCTTCATGAGGAATGGGAACAGATCGTGGTTCATAGAGACGTGAAACCGAGCAATGTTCTTATTGATGAAGATATGAACGCTAAATTAGGCGATTTTGGACTCGCGAGGCTTTATGAACGCGGAACGTTAACGCAGACCACGAAAATCGTTGGCACTTTAGGGTACATGGCGCCTGAGCTCACACGTAACGGTAAAGGCTCAACCGCGTCTGACGTTTTCGCGTTTGGCGTTTTGTTGTTAGAAATAGTGTGTGGGAATAAACCAACGAATGCAGAGAACTTCTTCTTAGCTGATTGGGTAATGGAATTTCATACTAATGGTGGAATCCTTTGCGTCGTGGATCAGAATCTCGGGTCTAGTTTCAATGGCAGAGAGGCTAAACTAGCTCTTGTTGTGGGGTTACTATGTTGCCATCAGAAACCAAAATTTAGGCCATCGATGAGAATGGTGCTTAGATATTTGAATGGTGAAGAGAATGTTCCACAGATTGATGAAAATTGGGGATTCTCGGATTCTTCGAGAGACGATCATAAATCGAATGTTGTAGGTTATGTTTCGTCTGATAGAGCCTCGAGCTCGAATACTTTTTCGTCTTTCTCCAATGTTTCTTCAAGCTCTATCGTTAGTGGTAGATAGTTTCATAGCACTTTTAGCATAGCTTATTTATTTTCTAGAAACAGAACATTTTGTATGTTTTTACTATTTATGCTAAGAAGGAACTAAATGTATGACGTGTGTGTCGATTATGTCTTATTATGGACCAGTGAACCCATTACCCATATTACTAAGTGAATGATAGATACAACTTGTACAATACAAGGGTTCATTGTTTCCAGCTTTATTAGGTACAATATTATTTTTGCATTACTAAAA
>Ga0041060_1000189_pt1 | contig 9919 bp, 10 predicted proteins | sample AraColnosormetaG_2_FD_53326 | JGI IMG/M metagenome (GOLD analysis project Ga0041060, IMG submission 53326) | Arabidopsis roots microbial communities from Chapel Hill, North Carolina, USA - Col Cl nosort | ecosystem: Host-associated > Plants > Roots > Unclassified | place: USA: Chapel Hill, North... | reverse complement strand
TCATTTTTATATAACTTGTATTTGAAGTATCCATAGTTTCTACATTAACGTTCCAAACAATATGTTCAAGTCTATTAAACACACAATTATTAACATACAACATCTCTCACATCAAATATTTATCACTAGATAAGGGGAGCACAGGAAAAGAATGGCATGTTTCTCTGCTCCAAACCAAAAACGCCATCTCCAATTCCGTCATGATCCAGACCTTGCTTGATACGCCCCAAACGCCTTGCATACAAAACTTGCTCAGAAACAACAGGCAATCTTATTCTCTGATATTCCTCAAGACCCAAACTTACATTCTCAGGTCCACAGTTCTCTAAGCATTTGCCTAGCACTTCCGCATCAAGTATCGACATGTTTGTGCTTCTTAGACCATGAGGGGTCGTGGGATGAGCCGCGTCTCCAACCAACACGATGTTTCCCCAAAAGATTCGTTCTAAAGGGTCAGAGTCGTAAATAACATTAAGGAAAGGATCCTTTGTTTCACTCATGAGTCTCGCTAGTTCGGGGATCCAAATGGTTTCTGCTTCTTGATGCATCTTATTGATCATTTCTTGACTCACTTTTAGAGTAACAGAGTTGCTCTGATATCGTAATTCCATAACAACAACAAAATAGAAATCAAGAAAACTACACTTGTAGACGCATCCTAATCAAAAAGAGAGAGGAATTAGTCTTCTTACTTTCAGGTCAGGCTCTGGTTGATTGACATACCAAATCCAGTTGAGTTTCTTGTTAAAAAGCTCGTAAAACACGCTATGAGTCTGTTCACCGAGATCAAAATACAAGCATTTTCCAAGATCCGGATACACTTTCTTAATCCCACTAACTGTTTCCGAGTTCTCATTCCCTGAGAAATCAAATACACCTCTCCAAGCACAATAACCAGAGTACCTTTCACATAAAACGAAAAAAACAAAATCCTATATGATCAAGTCCACAAAATATCGATAAATGAAGATCACACTCTTATTTCAAACCTCAGTTTAAAGTCAGGCAAGAAAGTTTTCCGAATCGAAGACAAACACCCATCAGCTGCAATAAGTAAGTCTCCTTCAATTTCAACAGTTTCTTGAGTTTCCACAACTAAAGTCTTAACCTTTACATTAGATTCATCTTGTGACATTGTGAAAGACAGAAACTTATGTCCCCAAAGAAACATGGTCTGAGGCAATGCGTTATACAGAAGAGATTGAATATCTGACCAATAAGCTGCTCGGAAATCAAAATCCTCATCTCTTGTTAAAATCCTTGTCACTTTCTTCTCACTATCAGTTGTCTGATTCTACAACAAACCCACAACACACAAAAAAAGTTAAAAACTTTAGGTAGAGCTGGAAAAACTAAACGCCGATTGTTTCAATTGTCGAACTAAACTCAGTGTTCTTATTACCTGATCAATCGAGAGAGGCAAGGTGATTTCATCTAAGAGCTGTGGAGTAGTAAGCCATGATTTGATGATCTGCCGAGCCTGAGGGTCGAGTCCGAGCCCAGCACCAGTAGGACTCCCAACAGGAGGTTCGGAAGATTTCTCGAGAACCAAAACATCCCAGCATGCTAACGTGAGCGAGTGTGCGCAAGATAAGCCTGCTATACTTCCTCCTACTATGATCGCTTTCCCTTTCTTCTTCCCCATCTCATCAAATCAAATGTTTCTTCTGCTTCACAAATTGTTAACGATAAGAGAGAGTTTCAACTTAATGAAACCTCTGGGTGGATAAGAGGATTAGAACTATGTGGGATGATTCCAGGCCCAATATTCCAAGCCCAATCGTTTGGTCATATAAATAAGAAACTGATCTCTGTTGTGCGTCAAAACTATGTATTAGAATTTCATTTTGTCCAGGCCCAGAATGAATTATAGGCCCAATAGTCTATTCTCTCTCCCACGAACATTATTTATAGATTTTTGGGTTTCCCCTAAATCTCGAGCTTTTTCTTCCCTTGATTTCTTTGGTCTCTGTCCGTACGACGTCGAATATCTAGATTGTTCGACGGCGATGGGAGCTGGGAGAGAAGTCAGCGTATCGCTAGATGGAGTCAGAGACAAAAACTTGATGCAGCTTAAGATACTCAACACGGTTTTGTTCCCGGTTCGTTACAACGACAAGTACTACGCCGATGCAATCGCTGCCGGCGAATTCACCAAGCTTGGTTCGTCTTCTTCTTACTTGATTTTTCTTAATTTCTGTCTCTCTTTGCTTTCCCCAGTAATTCCTGCTTAAATTTCTTAATGGGCATGTGCTATTACGATTTCACGGGAATGTGCCTCTGAATCAGAACTAAAATTCATCGAATTTTGGTATTTTTGCTCTCAGATTTCTGTCTTTTTACCTGAGCGAGCATTAGTAGTCGAGTTTGTTCCTTTAATAGGAAAAGTTTGCTTTGGGGGGTTTATGATGAACTGTTCTGTGATTAGGCTTGGTATACTCTACAAAGAAAGTACCTTTTGCAATCCTGCTTTCCTTTGGTTGTTTGTTTAGTTGGTTCACTGGTCATTGTAATAGGTGTGATTATCTGTGTCTTCTCTTTTGTTCGGTTCCGTGAATTTATTTGACTGAGCCATGTTTTATTTAGGTTCAGTACTAGTGTCTGATACTAGGAAGAAGATGATTTTATCGGTAATATTGGTAGAAGCCTTCTTTCTAAGCCTTGAATGGATCGATTTTGTTTGCTTTCTATTGTCTGTTGTTTCGTAATTACCGATTCATGTTTGAACTTTGTGGTTGATGACATTGATGTTGACAAAGTATCATCTTGATCGTTGTTTTAAGTTGTTTGACTATATGAATACTGCATTCTTTTGTTCAACCAAGCAAAATTTTTTGTATGTTAAGCATGTGTACCTTGTAATCTATCGCTGATTGACTTATATTATCTTTCGAGAACATGGTCCAAGACTAATTTTCGTATTCACAGAATTTTTTCAAGCTCACTTTTGTGAAACCCTTGGTTGGAACATCTTTTGCGTCAACTAGTTCTTTAAATGTACAATAAGATGTGATTATGAAAGTCTAAAGACTGTTAACAACGTCTTAAATTTGGTACTAACTATTTCATTGCAGTTGCTTGGGTAGTTATGTTCTTGGTGTTACATATATTTTCTCTAATTTGTGATCAAGGAAAATTCTTCATGTTCTAATAATGGATTGACTTCCTCTCAGCATATTACAATGACATATGTGTTGGAGCTATCGCCTGTCGGCTGGAGAAGAAAGAAAGTGGGGCCATGCGAGTTTATATAATGACGCTTGGTGTTCTTGCACCCTACCGTGGGATTGGCATTGGTAAGTCATAAATCTGCTGTGCAAAACTTGAATACCGACAAAACATGAATAATGAAGAAAACTGTTAGCATGTTGTGTAATTCTGTTGTTTTCCTTACGTTTTAACACATGAGGCCAGCTGTAGTATGTTTATTCTGTAGTTCTCTATTTGAAGTGTCTCCATTTAGAGATTCAAACCACCAAGAAATAGTCCTTAGGGTTTTATGCATATCGTTGTTTTACCGAGAAACTGGAATTATGATTTCCTCCTATATCAAGATTTAAGATCGAATTCCCTGCTTTTAGAAAGAAAAACTCGATGTCTATAATTTGTGTATCTTGTTTTTTTCGTCTTTTGCAGGCTCAAATCTATTGAATCATGTTCTTGACATGTGCTCCAAGCAAAACATGTGTGAGATATACTTGCATGTGCAGACAAACAACGAAGACGCAATCAAGTTCTACAAGAAGTTCGGCTTTGAGATCACAGATACCATACAAAACTATTACATCAACATTGAGCCAAGAGATTGCTACGTTGTCAGCAAGTCCTTTGCTCAATCTGAAGCCAACAAATGATGAAAAATACCAAACTTGGGGAAGCCATTCCTCCCCAGTTTCTTTGTTGCATTCAGTTCAAGATCTATTAATGTTATGATGATCCTTCGGTTTCCGAGTTTTGCTTGTTTTGTTGACCTTAATTTTTCTTACTGATTCTAAATTTATAAATTCCTGGTTATATACTTGCATGATTTCTCTAATGTCCTCTTGGCTTTGGACATTTTCGTTTGGAAAAGTTTTTAACTTTGCAACTCAAAGCTTTACTACCAAGTATCATCGTGTTTGTAAATGTTGGTCTATGAATTTGAGTAAAGAGAGACAATGATTCTTGTTATGAGCTGTAGAATAAAGTAAAGAAAAAAATGAAGAATTTATGACTTGCGTTTTGGCTTGCGTGCCATTTATTCACAGTGAAGACTGGAAGATGTGTTCTTCTTGAATCAAAAAACGGCACGTCTTATGAGTCTCCGTTCATCGGTGTCTGCAATTAAGCACCGGTTCCTCGAGCTTCCTCACTCAATTCGATTGACCAATGCGGCGTTCTCGTTTTGTTGCTCAAGTTTTCTCCGACGTTACCTTCGCTGACGCCTCCACTATCTCTGCTCCAATCTTCACCATGTCTACTCGTGCTCCGGTAAATTTTCTCAGCTATTCTCTTGTTCTATCACTCCCGCTGCGTTGCTTCGGTTACTGGAATATAATTTGTTTCTTACGAAGCAGTACAGAGGTGCCCGAGGACGAGGACGAGGCCGAGGTGGGAGAAGTTTCTCCGATCGTCCGTACAATGATGACGCGGGAAGAGATCAGTTCGTTACTGGAGATTCTCATTTTCAATCAGTTCATGACGCCAATTTCCGATTCCGGCATGGTGAACCTTATCGACAACATCAGCCTCCGCTTGATCAGCGGCAGCAACCACCGTTCAATCAGAATTACGAATTTCGACCTCCGCCGCCGTCACGAGGTCAGTGGCAACAATTCCGTCAACCTAATCAGTTTCCGTCTAATCAAAACTACGCGGCTTGCCCTCCCCCTCCGTTCTATCAAAACCAGATGTCCCGGCCGCCTCCACAGCAGAGCTTTCGTCAACGGCCACGGTCAAAACCTTCAGATTACCGTGAATGGGAATATGCCAAAACGCCACCGTCTCCTGGCTCCGGTAATTTATGCGTGACCATCTCATTTGCTCCGGTATACAATTTTTGATTTGCTTTCTCTTGTCTACAGAAAAGTTTGTTGTTTTATCGTATAATATATTGGCGGATTACCTTGCAAATGATCACTGGAGAAGTCTTTACTTTCACATACCGAGGAATATGTTGAGTTGGGGATGGAGAAAGAGCAAATTAGTGTTCGAGCTTAGCCTATGGTCTGCAGATATAATGTGCCTTCAGGTTATAGTTTCTGCTATATCTTCTTGGTAATTGCTTGTATGAGGGACTAAGGAGACAAAACTTTCTTGCTTTACTATTTTTTTATCATATGTATACAGAATGTATCTTCCATATGTATAGTAATCTAAAATTATTTTGTATATGTCAGGAAGTTGATAAATTTCAGGACTTAGAGGAGGAGATGAAGCACCGGGGATATAGTGCTATTTGGAAGGTAGGTTTGTTGAAAACTTTTAGTTGTCTTGAGTTTGTATTCTCTACGGACTCTCTTGGAGTAAAGATTAAATGGTATGCATCATAAGAACTAGGCTTCAAATGTGGGGTTAACTCTATTTTATAAAACTGTAGATGCGGACTGGTAATGCTGTTGACGGATGTGCAATATTTTGGCGATCCAATAGGTTTGATTCCCTTGCTCTTCCTTGTGTGGATCAGTCTGGAATCTTGTTTAGGATTTCATTGTTATCATATTAGATTCAAGTTGGTTCACGAGGAAAGCATCCAGTTCAATCAACTTGGTCTCCGAGATAACGTTGCTCAAATATGTGTGCTTGAGGTAATATGGATACCTTATGTTGATAGTGACTTATATACATTTGCCTCTTTGCCCTAAATTAAATTTGCTCTGTGTAGACATTGTTGACTTCACATACAAAAGAAAATGAGACCCCTCCACCTGAAAGGTAACTTAAAAGTATCTGTAAATGTTACTATCATATCATTTTATGGGTGGATAATTTCACTAGGAAGTGGCCGATTTTCTTCAGATTTCAGTGGTTTTCTGTATGGACTATACTTTGTGGGTGGGTTGAAGTGAATTACCAATTTCTTTTACAGCTCTGCTGGTTCCCATCGAGTTGTCATTTGTAACATTCACGTGCTTTTTAATCCTAAAAGAGGAGACTTTAAACTTGGTCAGGTACTTTCCTTTAATGCCATATTCTAGTTTGTAGAAATCTTTTGCCAAACGACAGTTTTACTCTCTGGTTTAACTCTGTCTATACGCTATGAACATGTATAAGTGTTAGGTGTTTGAGATAAAACTTTTGAAACCAAACGCTTCGCCCCTTGCTTAACTTGGTTTCTTTAACTGTTTCCATTTATCATCTATGTATTTATCTCTGTTACGTAGGTCAGAACACTCTTAGATAAAGCTCATGCTGTTTCAAAACTCTGGGATGATGCGCCTATTGTTCTTTGTGGGGATTTCAATTGTACACCAAAGGTAGGACAATCTTACCTTAACCAGTTTGTATACCCCAAAAAACTTGTTTTGTGACATGGTCATAACATTCTTCCACCTGGTTGCAGAGTCCTTTGTACAACTTTATTTCAGACCGGAAGGTAAAGCTTCATTGTTAGGAAAGTCCTTCACCTATTCGCAACATTATATATATGGTTCACATTGTGTCTTGTGCTGCTCTCTGCAGTTGGATTTGTCTGGTTTGGCCAGAGACAAAGTTTCGGGGCAAGTTTCTGCTGAGTTTCGTCCACCAAGGCCAGAAAATTATACAACGAGGTAGAGCAAACTCACCAAGTTCTTCGACATCATTAAGTATATGGTTATGCAACTTAACACCTCCATGTCTACCCTAGAATATCGGGTTCTACTCTGCTTTTGCAATTGTCAGCATGGTTGATAGGCCTCCTCAATTTTCCAGGTATCAGTCCGCCAACAAATCTCCACAAGGTCAAGTTCAACCACCAAATTTGATCACAAATGCTCATATGGAGAATAACTCCAACATAGATGTTGGAACGGCCCCCTCCGAGAAGACATCTGAGCTTCCATGTGGTGATACAATTCTTGCTGGTCACGAAGCCACCTCCAGCTCTGACCAAGTATTACCATGCGAGAATATGGCCTCAGATTGTCAGTTTGGAATAGAAAACAGAAAACCTGATGATTCCGGGAATCTCTCGACAGCTGAAGATCTTTCTTCACTAACCATATCAGATACAGAACCTCAACATGCTTCCAGTGCTAGAGAAGATTTGAATACAGATCGTTCTGTAAGTTCCGGTTTATCAGAAACAGAGCAAACTCCTGAGGAAATATGTTCCAGTGATCAAGATATTTCATCTAGTCTCTCCACCAAGGTTGACACTTTTGTGGCTGAAATGAAACTAGATGGCTTAAAATTGGACGAACCAGTAGTATTCGCGCAAGATGAAGAAAGTTTAGGTGAAGATGGGGAAACCTTTTTGGCTAAGCTACACGATAACAATGAAAACTTGAGTCAAAAAGGGGAACTTGTGAGTGAAGTTCCACTTAAATGGAGTTCTGAAGCTTTAAATAGTGACAAAATCACTTATAGTCCATCCTCTTGGACTCCAATGGAGATAGCAACTGCAACTGGTGACCCAGAGAGAACTACGGTTGAACATGCTCTGGAGCTTAAAAGCACATACTCAGAAGTGGAGGTATTGTAATATATCCTCCCTACAGTTTTTCCCTTTTATCTTCTGTTTCTTGAGAAATTATATCCTTAGGAAGCTGTTGAAATTTGTGGTTAGGGTCAAGCAAACACAAGGGATGAAAACGGAGAACCTGTAGTGACCAGTTATCACAGATGTTTCATGGGGACAGTTGACTACATATGGTATTAGCATTAGAAGCAAAACCATTTGTGACAAACCTTAAAATTAGATTACTTCATTATTGTAAATTATGCGCGTTTTGACATATTCTCATGTTTGATTTCTGGTTTGGGTTAGGCGGTCGGAAGGTCTTCAAACAGTGCGTGTGCTTGCTCCAATACCAAAGCAAGCAATGCAGTGGACTCCAGGCTTCCCGACTCCTGTAAAATCCCATGATATTCTTATATAGCCTACCTTTTTAACTGAATTGTTTACAAAACTTTTTTATGTTTGTATTTCTGGTTTGTTACAGAAATGGGGAAGCGATCACATTGCACTGGTTTCAGAGTTGGCCTTCTGCAGCAGCAAAACTCTGCCCAAAAGCTGATATTAAACTGGTGGTGAGTTCATTAGAAATCTAAGAAAGTGTAAAGAGATTAGATGGTTGAGGTCTTGGGTTCAAAGCACATCCTTGTTGCAATGTTTGTGCTCTGAAGGTCGCCAATAGCTTATTTTATATCCCAGCAAAACATCTAAGAGTAAACTTTTACAGAATCTCATAGGCTCTAGTTTTGTATTTTTCTCTATCATATTTTACAGTGACAAATTATATTTGAGTTTTTCTTTTTGGGCGACACTCGATTTCAGAAAATCTGCTATAAAAGTTTAAAGCATGCTTCTTGATTTTAAATAGCTTCAATTGTTAACCCCTAACTCTTTCAGCTTTAGTCTAGACTGACTCTTTCAATTATTACAAATAAACACCTAGCATTTATCCATGTCCCTGTGTCCAATATAAGGACATCTCACATTAGGACCTAATCCCTGCAATATAATTCAGAGCATCCAAAACTTCTTGCATCAATGGTCGTTTCTTCTTGTCCCGATTGGTGCATCTTTGGATGAGTGTGACAATCTTTGTGGCCGCATCCACAGGATAATCGCTTCCTATTCGGGGGTCGATTATTTCCCCAATCTTATAATTATCGGGCAAGAAAGACCCAGTCCAATCTGAGCTTTGATTCTTCAAAGCTGTTGATCTATCTTGTGAACCAACTAAAAGCTCAAGCAAGATCACGCCAAATATGTCCTATCAATCAATAAGTACACAACACATATAGAGACAAAAGAAAAATTTAAATATGTTGAGTAAAAAAAAAAAGACAGACTTTACTTACCACCCACTCTTGTAGAGCCTGTGAACTGCCATGAAGATATTCGACAACAGAAACAGGGGTACCGGTTTTAGTTCTTGATGGTGCAAATGTGGTGTTATCGATGTAGCCCTTGTAGAATGATCGAATATAGTGATCATCGCGAATTACGACCCTGTCTTGTCTGGATTTCTTCGTTGCTTTCATCCATTCCTTGAAACTGAAGACTCTCAGATTCTCGCTTTGTGCCTCCACTTCTTCATATTACATATATAGACTTGAGTTACGTATTTTAAAAACATTACATGTAAACAATTGTAAAGTGAATTTATAAAACAGAGATGTACCTGGAATTAGAGGGACGGTGAGAGGCTGGTAAGCAAAAGAAGAAGGTTGTTGCTTGAAAGGCTTGACAATGTTTCCCATTGTTGAAGATACAAGGGTTCAAGGCTTGTTTCTCAATCTCTTTGGCTCTCAAAATCGGAATGGAATTCACAAGATACTTACTTCTGGTTTCAAGACATCTTGTTGGATTTTAAAGAGGTCAAAAAAATTCAACGCTTTGAAAAAGTTATGTTGAGACAGAAAAAGAAACAACCACTATTGATGACAGCAGTACTAGTTACTAAGCTCGGGGAAAAATTCTTAAAATCAAGTAAAGAATCTCAGAAAAGTGGCAAGACTCAGTTTTAGTAAGTTATTGACTTATATTGCTTTAGTTGATTACAACTTTTTCTGTAAGACACAAGTAAACAATTTCAGAAAAAGTGTTGTCAATTTCAGTAAGTTATTGACTTATTGCTTAGTTGATTATAAATACAGAGGCTCTAAATGGAACTTTGAAACGTATAGGGCACAGAAGAACAGTTGTTATTTTTGAGTAAAAATGTACAAAAAGACAAAACCAAAAACGCGTTTATTTGCTTTCCTTCTCTTCTAGTAAGCTGAACTGAAA
>Ga0041060_1000186_pt1 | contig 9950 bp, 10 predicted proteins | sample AraColnosormetaG_2_FD_53326 | JGI IMG/M metagenome (GOLD analysis project Ga0041060, IMG submission 53326) | Arabidopsis roots microbial communities from Chapel Hill, North Carolina, USA - Col Cl nosort | ecosystem: Host-associated > Plants > Roots > Unclassified | place: USA: Chapel Hill, North... | reverse complement strand
GCTCACAGTTACTACAACTGGGCTAGGTCAAATTACTGTTTTTTTTTTAACTTGAATAATTATAAAATCACAATAAGACGGGGGTCAAAACTCATAATTAAACTGGGATATCTACAAATTCGAAAGAAACTTTGTTTGGTGTCAACTGAATCCGTAATGCTTAACTTGCTTCCGCGGCCCTGTCGGAAACTCATCCTCAATTTCCGGCTCACGAACTTTTTGCCACATGACACCTTTTATCTGCACAGAGAGAGAGAGAGATGGGTCAGATCCAATCCACTGCAGCCAGCGCAAAGGTTTCTTCTCTCACTCTTTTGTAAGCAATTTCGTGATCCACAAGTGACTAGACTTGACCTAAACCGTAAGTGTTTTGCTTTTTGTTTTTGTTGTTGCAGACAATAGAAAAGCAGCAATCATGTTGCCAAAGTTCGATCCAACAAACCCATTAGCTACCATGTCTGTTCTTGAGGATGTGACGACCAACGTAAAGAAAATTCAAGATTCCCTCTTGGAAGCAATACTTTCACGTAATAGTCAGACCGAGTACCTTAGAGGTTTCCTCACCGGTCAACTCGATAAGCAGAGCTTCAAGAAGAACGTACCCATTGTGACCTACGAAGATATTAAGCCTCATATCGATCGCATCGCTAATGGAGAGCCGTCTGATCTCATTTGTGATCGACCCATCAGTCTTCTCTTGGCCACGTAACTTCAAAAAAATACTCTTAATTCCTCTTTTTTACAAAAGGAAGTTTGTGAAATTGAAGTGTAAAGACCTTAGGAAGTGATTGTTTGTGCAGCACGGGAACTTCAGGAGGTATTCCAAAGTTGATTCCTCTGACAGCAGAGGAATTGGAACAGAGGATATTGTTTGGGTTTCTCTATGTACCTCTAGTCTTCAAGTAAAGATTTCCAAACTCCAAGTTGTGTCTCATTTGTTGATACCATGAAGAGTAAGTAGTAAAACCCAAGTCACTTTGTTATTACTGTTTGCAGACACATCGAAGGGCTAACCCAAGGCAAATCTCTCATGTTTTATTTTGTGACCCGAGAAAGCGAGACTGTCTCTGGACTGATGGTCAGGTTTATGATCACTTGTGTTTTGAAAAGCGTGAACCCAACCAACTCATTTCTTTGGTACATCAATAAAACTGTTGCTTTCACATTACACTACCTAGTTCCACTGCAAGTGTTTCTTCATTGTGTTTGTAATCTGATTTACAGGGATCGAGTACAAATAAGCCCGCATGCAATTGCGATTTGTGAAGACACTAATCAGGGCATGTACTGCCAATTGCTTTGTGGACTTCTCCAACGAGAACATGTAGCTCGCCTAGGTGCGCCTTATGCTTCTTCCTTCCTCAAAGTAATAAAGTTTTTGGAAGATCATTGGCCTGAGTTATGCTCTAACATAAGGACTGGCCGTCTCAGCGACTGGATCACAGACGCCCAATGTGTTTCAGGGATCGGTAACTTCCTCACCGCTCCAGATCCGGACCTAGCAAACCTGATCGAACAAGAATGCAGTAAAACCTCATGGGAGGCAATATTGAGTAGAATTTGGCCAAAAGCAAAATGTATAGAAGCCGTCATTACCGGCACCATGGCACAGTACATACCATTGCTGGAATTCTATGGCGGTGGTCTTCCTTTGGTTTCATCATGGTATGGCAGCTCCGAATGTTTCATCGGTATCAATCTCAATCCTCTGTCTAAGCCTAGTGATGTGTCGTACACCATCATTCCAAGTATGGGGTACTTTGAGTTCATTGAGGTCGTGAAAGACCGTCAAGAAGCTGGCCATGTTCCCGCAGACCCTGTGGTGGTCGACCTCGTCGATGTTAAAATTGGCCATGATTATGAACTTCTTGTCACAACGTTTTCTGGTAAGTTTCTTGTACTCTACGTTTCAAAATAAATGTAGTTTTAGGGTTTTGTTTTAAAAAGTCTTTATATTGCTTGCTTGAGAAAACTATAAATGATAGAATTAAATATTTTCACTCTTTTGTTTTCTTAATGTATATGATATACTAAAAATCTATATGTTGGTTTTCTCACAAGATGCATGCGTGAATTACAGGTCTGTATAGGTACCGTTTAGGGGATGTTTTACGAGTGACTGGTTTCCACAACAATGCGCCACAATTTTACTTCGTGGGGAGACAGAATGTAGTTCTGAGCATCGACTTGAGCAAGACCTACGAAGAAGACCTTCTCAAGGCAGTGAAAAACGCGAGTCTCCTGCTTGAGCCACATGACCTGATGCTCATGGATTTCACTAGCCGTGTAGATCTATCCTCGTTGCCAGGACACTACGTGCTCTATTGGGAACTTGGTAACAAATTCAAGAACGCCAAGCTCGATCCCAAATCTAATGTCTTGGAGGAATGTTGCTTAACCGTTGAGGAGTCTCTCGACTCTATCTACAGAGAAGGACGAAAAAATGATAAGATCATTGGACCACTTGAGATTAAGGTAGTTAAACCTGGCGCTTTTGATGAGCTCATGAATTTCTTCTTGTCTCGAGGCTCTTCTGTGAGTCAGTACAAGACTCCAAGGTCAGTGACGCATGAAGAAGCCTTGAATATATTGGAGTCGAACGTTGTTTCCGAGTTTCTTAGCCGGAAAACTCCGTCGTGGGAGCTACATGAGCTACATTCCAGCCGTTAAAACCACCGTTACATAAGAATAACAAAGCCCGTAACAAATAAACACAAACTAATGACACTTTAACATACACAATGTATTTCCTGATTTATCATACAAGTTATCGAAATATCATAAGTGATAAGTCCATGGATTATCGAGTTTTTTTGTTGGTCCGACAATATTCTAGCTAGGCACGAAAAGTCGCGTTTAAAATAGTGACACTCAAATGACGAAACGACAGTACCACTCGTCACTCCTTCCATACGACAGCGTTTGGCTAGCTTGAGCTACTATTCAGTGGACACAGACCTACGAGAGCTAATAAGATTAGAGGGCCCCACAAGAAAGATCCAAGGGCTATCGCTCATCCGGACACGTCACTGTTTCCGCGAAATCAACACGCAGATCCTTTCTTCATCAGTAAACGGCGAGATTCGCCATCAATCTGAATTCCAAACAAAAATTCCGGCGACCATGATGCCACCGGAGCTACAGCCGCGGCTGTTCCGGCCCCATATAACCGCCTCCACCAGTGAACCTACTCAATCTTCCTCCTCTTACTCACCTCACATGAGCCCTGCATCAACCAGAAACTTCATCGATCGAGCTACTCCTACTTCGAGATCCAACAACTCTCGATTCTCTCCATCTTCCTTCGCCTACAATGGACGGATCGCAATTGCTCTTGTCCCTTGCGCCGCCTTCCTCCTCGACCTCGGCGGCACTCCGGTTGTCGCTACACTCACAATCGGCCTCCTCATATCTTACATCGTCGATTCTCTCAATGTCAAATTCGGAGGCTTCCTCGGTATATGGATGTCACTGCTCGCTGCTCAGATCTCTTTCTTCTTCTCATCTTCTCTCTTTTCCTCCTTCAATTCCGTTCCTCTCGGCTTGCTCGCGGCTTTTCTCTGCGCTCAGACTACTTTCCTCATCGGCTGCTGGACTTCGCTCCAATTCAAATGGCTTCAGCTGGAGAATCCTTCCATTGTTGTCGCTTTGGAGCGTCTCTTGTTCGCATGTGTCCCTTTCACTGCCTCTTCTTTTTTCGCATGGGCAACTATCTCTGCCGTTGGGATGAACAACTCTTCTTACTATTTCCTCTTGTTCGCCTGCGTCTTCTACTGGATTTTCGCTATTCCTAGAGTTTCTTCTTTCAAGACCAAGCAGGAAGTTAAGTACCATGGAGGAGAGATCCCTGATGATAGCTTTATCCTTGGACAGCTGGAGAGCTGTTTCCTTTCACTGAATTTGATGTTTATGCCGCTTCTCTTTCACGTGGCGTCACATTACTCTGTGATATTCTCATCTGCTGCTTCAGTTTGTGATTTGCTGCTCCTGTTCTTTATCCCTTTCCTGTTCCAGCTCTATGCTTCGACAAGAGGTGGTCTATGGTGGGTTACCAAGGATTCACATCAGCTGCAGAGCATTCGGATTGTGAATGGGGCTATTGCCATGGTCATTATTGTGATCTGTTTGGAGATTAGAGTTGTTTTCCGCTCTTTTGGAAAGTATATTCAAGTGCCGCCTCCATTGAACTACCTTCTGGTGACTACAACATTGCTTGGAGGTGCTGCTGGTGCTGGTGCTTCTGTTCTTGGAATGATCTCGAGTGCTCTGAGCTCAGCCTTTTTCACAGCTTTGTCTGTGATTGTGAGTTCTGCTGGAGCTATCGTTGTAGGATTTCCAGTTCTGGTAAGTATTTTTCTTCCCGTTGCACAGCTTCTATTACTATTGTCATTAATAACTAGTTACCTGCGCTTTCCTGTAGTCAAATTCTGTTGCAATAAGACGAGTAGGTATCCCTCAATAGTAACAATGGAATTCATATTCTGTGTTTGTGTTGCAGTTTACTCCGCTTCCTGCAGTTGCTGGGCTTTATTTTGCTCGGTTTTTTACAAAGAAAAGTGTGCCCTCTTACTTTGCATTTGTAGCTCTTGGAAGCTTAATGGTTATATGGTTTGTAATGCATAATTACTGGGATTTAAACATATGGTTAGCCGGCATGTTCCTCAAATCATTCTGTAAGCTTATAGTGGCCAACATTATTATAGCCATGGTGATCCCGGGTCTTGTTCTTCTCCCTTCAAAATTTCACTTCCTGACTGAAGCTGGTATGGTGACCCACGCATTATTACTGTGTTACATCGAGGACCGCTTTTTCAATTACTCAAGCATATACTATTATGGAATGGAAGACGATGTGATGTACCCTAGCTACATGGTTATCTTGACGTCGCTAATAGGATTGGCTGTGGTGAGAAGACTGTTTGCTGACCACCGAATTGGACAAAAGGCAGTCTGGATCTTGACCTGTCTGTATTCAGCAAAGTTGGCTATGCTCTTCCTATCATCGAAATCAATTGTATGGGTGTCTGCAGCTCTATTACTGGCTGTTTCCCCTCCCTTACTTCTATACAAGTATGTTCTGGGCATTTTAACTTCTACAAGTATTGTCTCATCTTGAATTTGAAAATTGATTTTAATTAATTTCAGTGGTAGAATGTGCAGGGAGAAGTCGAAATCTGCCTCTAAAATGAAGCCATGGCAAGGTTATGCTCATGCCGTAGTGGTTGCTGTCTCTGTCTGGTTTTGCCGGGAAACAATATTTGATGCTCTACAGTGGTGGCATGGAAGACCTCCGTCTGATGGTTTGCTTCTTGGTTCCTGCATCGTTTTAATTGGTCTGGCCTGTATACCAATTGTTGCCTTCCACTTTTCGCATGTCCTGGTATGTCTGCTTAGCTATTTTCTTATGTCTCGTTCGATGTATTTCTGTCTAATTATCTGTAAAAAGAACCCATCATCCATTTGTGCATCAAGCCAGTTATCATTGCTAAAAAATGCTGCTGACCAAGATAATTTTATAATTTTTTCAGTCAGCTAAGAGAAGCTTGGTATTAGTAGTGGCAACTGGATGCATGTTTATTCTGATGCAGCCACCGATGCCTATGACGTGGAGTTACCATTCAGATATGATCAAGGCCGCTCGCCAGTCAGCTGATGACATTTCCATCTATGGATTCATGGCATCCAAACCGACTTGGCCGTCTTGGTTGCTTATTGTGTCACTCCTCTTGATTCTTGCTGCTGCCACATCTCTTATCCCAATCAAATACGTAGTAGAACTGAGAGCATTTTACTCCATTGCCATGGGTTTAGCTCTCGGTGTTTATATATCAGCAGAGTTCTTTCTACAAGCTGCTGTTCTACATGCCCTGATCGTTGTAACACTGGTGTGTGCCTCAGTTTTTGTCATCTTCACCCATTTTCCATCTGCCTCAAGCACAAAGCTGCTTCCCTGGGTGTTTGCTCTTCTCGTGGCTCTATTTCCTGTGACATATTTGTTAGAAGGGCAAGTCAGAATTAAAAACGATCTCAACGAAAATGTTACCTGGGGTTGGGACACAAGGGAGGAGGATAAGAAAGTCACAACCATGTTGGCCATTGAAGGTGCAAGAACATCTCTTCTAGGTCTCTATGCAGCGATATTTATGCTTATAGCTCTCCTGATTAAATTTGAGCTCACTTCGCTTTTGCGTGAGAAATTCTCTGAGAGGAGTGGTCAGTCAAAAACCCAAGGAGGCGCAAGAGGGATTTTCCCGACACGAATGAGGTTGATGCAGCAACGCCGAGCCACCTCGATCCAAAGCTTTGCAGTAGAGAAAATGTCAGAAGAGGGAGCAGCATGGATGCCTTCTGTTGGTAATGTCGCCACCATCATGTGCTTTGCCATATGCTTAATCCTCAACATCCACCTCTCAGGCGGCTCAAGCCAAGCGATATTCTTCCTGGCTCCAATCTTACTTCTCCTGAACCAAGACTCTGATCTCTTATCCGGGTTTGGTGATAAACAGAGATACTTCCCGGTTACAGTAGCCATATCAACATATTTGGCATTATCCTCGCTCTACACTGTATGGGAAGAAGTTTGGTTTGGTGGAAACACAGGTTGGGGAGTCGAAATTGGAGGCCGTGAATGGTTTTTTGCGGTGAAGAACCTGGCTCTCCTAATACTCACAGCACCAGGTCACATCATATTCAACAGGTACGTTTGGAGTTACACCACCAAACACACAGACGCGTCGCCGATGCTGACCGTGCCACTTAGCTTTGCAGCCGTAATAATAACAGACGTGTTTCAAGTTAGGGTTCTGGGAGTTTTAGGCATTGTTTACTCTGCGGCTCAGTATGTGATATCTAGGCAACAATATATGAAAGGGCTGAGGTATATTTAGACAGTCGTAGGATTGATTAGTAATGTTTTCGACCCTTTTTGTAACAGAATTTGTGAAACAGTGTTTTCATTTCCCAGCTTTGTTTCTCAGTGGATGCATTGGAAATTGCCAATATACGACGTTTGAACAACTTAATTTTATTGGTCTTCTTACAAACGAACAATCACGTTTAGCGGATTTTCCACCCTTAAACATTAGCTATAGGAAAGCAAAGTAGGATGATACAATTACTGCTGTTTTATCAAAAAGAATAACGAGAAGAGAACACAGAAGTGGTGTCTTTAAAGAACAGCACTACTCTTGTCTTCCTCAGACTCGATAGCTCGGTACTTGTACCTATGCGCTGACCAAAGGAACACACAGAAATTCAAAAAGCTCAGAAGTGTGAGCAACCAGTACAAGCAGTCGAATCTCCCCGTGTTTATGTTCTGCGATAACCACGATTTCCCATCTGAGTCCCGAGTCGCAGCCTTGACAATATTGTTCAAAATGGTGGCAGCAAAACACCCTAACCCGCCGGCTAGAGCAGCGTAAGCCGAACCAATACTCTTCATAGCATCCGGAGCTTCCTCGTAAAGGAACTCCAATAGCCCTACTATGCAGAAAACCTCTGCGATTCCGATGAGACAGTACTGGATTAACAACCAGTACGCGGTTAGATCAGGCATTTGGGTCAAGAAGTTGAACTCAAAACCATTTTGTATCGCGTAATGTCTCCTGTAGTTCTCGAATAGCCCAGCCCAAGCTACTGATATGATTGAAACTGCTAGCCCTATGCCCACTCTTTGAAGCTGGGAAGCACCATGAGGATTGCCAGTGATTCTTCTGGTGATAGGGACGAAGACAGAGTAATAAAGGGAGAGAATGAGGAAAATGCTTAGGCCTGGGAAAACTGGCATGCAGGTCACTGGAAGCTTGAGGTGTTGAATGTGTGTGTTGAGTGTGTAAGCTTGTTGCACTGAGAGTGTAAGATACTCAGTCAAGACCAGACTCAGCATTATAGTGCATGTTGGGATTGGAATCAATCTGATCAGAATCTTCACTTCCTCTACTTGTGTTACTGTGCATAGCTTCCATGGAGATGGTTCCAATCCATCTTCTTTCAACTCAAGTGCCGCCTTGTCTAGCCATCTGCATATGAATTCATTCGACTGATAAATACTAGTATTAAGTTTTATTTTCCTTATAGGAAGATGTACACAAAAGAAGAAGCCTTACATGAAATCATTGGAATGAGGGATTTTACGACTGCCATTAATAGCAGATTTCAAGCCAGGAACTTCGTAAAGACCGATGAACTCACTGCTTGTGAAAGCTGCATTTCGTTTGCGGAAAGCGGCAACTAAGACCTGAGCTACCCTAGTCAAGGGACTACCACCAGGCAACCTATGCCGATAAAGCGGTGTACCAGCAAAGAACAAAGCATTAGAAATCCCCATGGCTACGGCCAATGTGCCAAAAGCCATACCCCAACCAAGTTCCATTTGAACATATACCACCAAAGTGAAGGCAATGATTGCGCCTAAAGTGACCGATAGATAGAAGAAGTTGAAGAAACGGTCTAAATGTGTCTTGTAGTCTTTGCTCTTCTCATCAAACTGGTCAGCACCAAATGAGGAAACACATGGCCTTATACCAGCAGCTCCGAATCCGGTTATGTAGAGAACCGTGTAGAGATAAAGCATTTGCCAAGATTTGGCTTCTTCACAATTTCCTAAGAGCAATGATAACTGGCCACAGTTGCTCTGGTCTGGTACGAACATCTTCAAACTTGCCCCCAATGTTATTCCTATCAAACCCTTTTCACATGCAAAACAAAAGAAAAGAAAAGATTTCAAAGTATCCATCACATAACATATGTTCGGTCTTGCGTATTAGACGATGTTCTTCAAATTGCACCATTTGCACAAGACCTTAACCATAAGTCATAAATAAATAAATAAACAAAATACAGAGAACAAAACAGTACTACTTACGACAAGATACATGGTAGTGAAGATGGCAATAGTCCAGTATCGACCCAAGTAAGCGTCGGCTAAGAAGCCTCCAAGAACAGAGGAGGCTTGAGAGATGCCAAGGAAGTTGTTGACTGCGTTTGATGAACTTTCAAAAGGCCTATGCATTACGTAGAACATGAACGCCACCATGTTCACCGAGAGTCCGAAATACGCCATTCTCTCTGCCATTTCATTTCCTAAAACATTGCAACCATTCCACCAAAACTAAGCTGCACTGCACGTAGAACTACTGATAATCTAGATGTAAGTGAAAAGAAAGTTACCAAAAATGAAGAAAGCTGCGATCCAACCACCGGTTTTGGAAAGATTGGCGATGGGTTTGCCATGGATGTTAACGGGAGTGGTTCCTCCGGTATAGCCACGGCCAAGAGCAAGACGTCTGTTATCTGATTCTATGAAGAACACACTCAACTGCTTCCTATGATGCACAGAGGAGCTTCCCGGAGTCTCGGGGACACTCACCGGGGATTTAATCTCAGAAGCAACCATAATCAATGATATTTTCTCATAAAACCATGGAAACTGAAAGCATCAGAGTGACCAAAAACAGCAAGAGAGCTTAAGTTAATAAATGAAATAATTAATCCAGCCAAACAAAATCTGTAAGCAGAAAAGGATGTATGAGGATTGGTTAGAGAAATGTATAAATGCAGTAGCTTAAAATGGGAAGATGGAATTAAATAGACGGAGCTTAGCTGGTAAGTGGTAGATATAGGACTGGCATTTATTGCACGTGGACTCCCATGATGTCCACAGTTTCAACGTTCAAGAAAGGACTTATTTAGAGAAATGTGGATTCATTTGATATGTTTTGTCCTTGAAAGACATAAACTCATTGAAGGACTTCTACAATGCGTCACTGCAACTTGTTCTTTTATTTTTGCAGTCTCCATTAATGATGACTCTGACATTGAACCAACATTGGCTACTCAATAAAGTCAAAACAACAGAAGCTGCTTACACTGGTTTTTGTGTTCACATTTCATTTTATTCTAAACTTTCTATGAAATGTTATAATAACTTACCTCACTATAAGGGATAATAT
>Ga0041060_1000182_pt1 | contig 9988 bp, 10 predicted proteins | sample AraColnosormetaG_2_FD_53326 | JGI IMG/M metagenome (GOLD analysis project Ga0041060, IMG submission 53326) | Arabidopsis roots microbial communities from Chapel Hill, North Carolina, USA - Col Cl nosort | ecosystem: Host-associated > Plants > Roots > Unclassified | place: USA: Chapel Hill, North... | reverse complement strand
AATCATATTTAATCGGATAATACATATACTGTTAGTAAAATAAATTAAAAAAGATTTGGTAGATAAACGACAAAAATGTTTTTCGTCTTGTTGTTTTCGAGAAGCTTCTTTTTCCGGATTAAAAAAACATTATGCAATTCCACGTCATCAGCGCATTACAAACAATGAAAGACTACACACGACCTTGGGTCAGCATTCCAAAGACCCAACCCTGACTCGCCACGTCGACATATGCCAGCTATTAATGAAGAGGGTAATTCCGTAACTTACTCTAACCACAGAACCCTTGAATTTAAAGTGTAGCAGTAAAATCTCATTTCTTTGAGTTATCTCGTTTGTTCGGAGTTAGAGAGAGAGAGAAAGATATAGAGAGAACACAGAGAGGCGAGAGCGACGTAGGGTTGGTGTTTCGTACGGATTTTCTCGGTCAATCTTAGTTTCTCCGGCGAGAGATTGCTTTTCAGGTAAAAATGGCGGCGGTTTTGGTGTTTGTTCTTCACTTAATCTGTGTTCGATCTGCGTATGAACTCGATTTTTCCACTCGATTGGGTGGATCCGCTTCGTTTTGGTGTTATGGTTCACTGATAGTGTTGTATGTTTAGTTGATCTTTGCGATTTCGGATCTATTAGCTTCGTAGCTGTTTTGGTGTGTGTGTTCGTCTTCGAAGATATTTAGGTTTTTTTTTTTTGTTGCTTCAAATTTCTTACTGTTTCGTGCTTGTTTTCTTACTTCGTTTTCTGTTTAGGTCTTTGATTGTTTCTTACTAGGTTTTCTATGTTTGCTTTGGGCTGTTGAATTTGGTTTTCTATCTCTCTAGCTAATCACTGGTTTTCGTGCTTCTGAGTCGTTTGTTTTTGAAGCTAGTTAGGGTTTTCTTCTGTTGCTTCTATATTTCGATAGTTTTGTGCTTGTTTTCAATGTTTGCTTCTTATTTTCAAGGATAATTTTAAAATGACCCACTGTTTTTGGGTGGTTGTGTTATTTTCACAGGAATCATCATGGTGAGAAAGAGAAGAACGGATGCTCCATCTGAAGGAGGTGAAGGCTCTGGGTCTCGTGAAGCTGGTCCAGTCTCAGGTGGTGGACGTGGTTCACAGCGAGGTGGTTTCCAGCAGGGAGGAGGACAACACCAAGGTGGAAGGGGTTATACTCCTCAACCTCAACAGGGAGGTCGTGGTGGTCGTGGATATGGGCAACCACCACAACAGCAACAACAGTATGGAGGACCACAAGAGTACCAAGGAAGAGGAAGAGGAGGACCTCCTCATCAAGGAGGTCGAGGAGGGTATGGCGGTGGCCGTGGAGGTGGACCTTCTTCTGGACCACCGCAGAGACAATCAGTTCCCGAGCTGCATCAAGCTACCTCACCTACTTATCAAGCGGTGTCTTCTCAGCCTACACTGTCTGAGGTGAGTCCTACCCAGGTACCAGAACCTACTGTTCTGGCTCAGCAATTTGAACAACTCTCTGTTGAACAAGGAGCTCCCAGTCAGGCAATCCAGCCTATACCTTCTTCTAGCAAGGCTTTCAAGTTTCCAATGAGGCCTGGTAAAGGACAGAGTGGAAAGCGTTGCATTGTGAAGGCTAACCATTTCTTTGCTGAACTGCCTGATAAGGATTTGCACCATTATGATGTGAGTTTTGTGTTCCCTTAGTATTAGCTACCATACATCTAATGTCTATTTATAAATTTACCTGACCAACTGTGTTCTTTCTGTTAGGTTACCATTACTCCGGAAGTTACATCAAGGGGTGTCAATCGTGCTGTGATGAAACAACTTGTTGATAATTATCGTGATTCTCACCTTGGAAGTCGTCTTCCAGCGTATGATGGTCGAAAAAGTCTTTACACTGCTGGTCCACTTCCCTTTAACTCCAAGGAGTTCAGAATCAATCTTCTTGACGAAGAAGTAGGGGCTGGAGGTCAAAGGTCTAGTTCTTATGGTTTCTTGTTGATTTTTTTAATAAGGAAGTTTCAGAATAATAACATCTTTCCTATTTTACAGACGAGAAAGGGAATTTAAAGTTGTGATCAAGCTAGTTGCACGTGCTGATCTGCATCACCTAGGAATGTTTTTGGAGGGGAAACAATCAGATGCCCCACAGGAAGCTCTGCAGGTTCTTGACATTGTTCTTCGTGAGCTGCCGACCTCTAGGTACTGGTTACTCATCCTATGGATGTTTGCTTCTTTACTACCATGCTTGTAAGTCTCAGCTGGTTTAGTTTTGCTAACATGTTAGAATCAGGTATATTCCGGTGGGCCGGTCCTTTTATTCCCCTGATATAGGAAAAAAACAATCATTGGGGGATGGCTTGGAGAGCTGGCGTGGATTCTACCAAAGCATTCGTCCTACACAGATGGGCTTATCACTCAATATTGGTGTGATGGCTTGCTGTATTACATTCAATAATTTTTGATATCTGGTTCTCCTTGAATGTTTAACTCATGGTTGTGCTGCAATTTTGTCTGTTTTGTAGATATGTCATCGACAGCCTTCATAGAGGCAAACCCTGTGATTCAGTTTGTCTGTGATTTGCTTAACCGGGATATTTCTTCTCGACCTTTATCTGATGCTGATCGTGTTAAGGTATGAATCAATTGTCATTTTCTGTAGTAAGTGAAATGTTGTATTAATCTACTCTTCTTTGCTTAGTGACTTGGAATCTTCTTCTGTCAACAGATAAAAAAGGCTCTTAGAGGTGTCAAAGTTGAAGTGACTCATCGAGGAAACATGCGCCGGAAGTACCGCATTTCCGGTTTGACTGCTGTGGCCACTCGGGAATTGACGTGCGTATTTGTTTTAGATTTACTACTCTTATTTCGCGAATGTTGAACTTGATGAAATTAATTTTTACTCTCTGTTTTTATCCTTTTCAGATTCCCAGTAGATGAAAGAAATACTCAGAAATCTGTTGTAGAATACTTCCACGAAACATATGGTTTTCGCATTCAGCACACTCAACTACCATGCTTGCAAGTTGGGAATTCTAATAGGCCTAATTACTTACCAATGGAGGTAACTTTGAAATACGTCATCAGGTTTTATTAGCTCACCAGTACTTCCGATTCTAATGTGTTGCTGCACAGGTATGCAAGATTGTTGAAGGCCAGCGGTATTCCAAAAGATTGAATGAGAGACAGATCACTGCTTTGCTGAAGGTTACCTGTCAGCGCCCGATAGATCGAGAAAAAGATATCTTACAGGTATGTTTCTTTATTTTCGATAACTTTGTTTTCCTTCACTTGAATCAAGAGTATCTTTTTGTCCGCCTATCTTGATAGTCGTTTTAAATAATGTATGCTGGTGATAAAGCCTCATTGTGGAATAGATCATTGTAAAATCTGTTTATTCTTACTTGGTTGCATGTGTTTACTTGAAGTAAGTGATTTTCTCAATTCATATCTAACTTGTTTTTAATCATATAAACTTGTGGCTGAAAGGATGTTATGGAATGAATGGCTTAAAAACCTGTTTCTTCTTTACTTGGATGCATATGTTTGCTTGAAGAGAGTGATTTACCTTGAGATGATGCCTTTACTTCATAAATAGTGAGGCAGATTACCATCTTCAGAGTTGTGCTCTTAATTTAGCAGCGCGTGTGTCTTCTGGCTGCTGTTGTTGAAAACTCAATTGTTTATTGCTAACATTATACAATATTTTCTGATTTCTAGACGGTGCAACTCAATGATTATGCTAAAGATAATTATGCTCAAGAGTTTGGCATCAAAATAAGTACTTCTCTGGCTTCTGTTGAGGCTCGTATACTGCCTCCTCCATGGGTATAGTAATCGTTCCCATTGTCTCTTTGCTATTACACTTTTTCTCTGTATCTTAATGACTCAAATTAGGGTTCCAATCTGATTTTAATGTTCTGCAGCTTAAGTACCACGAGTCTGGAAGGGAAGGGACTTGTCTGCCACAAGTTGGTCAATGGAACATGATGAATAAGGTAACTAGACGAAAATGTTCCTGGTTTTCAACTATGCACTTACATGTTTCTTGCTTGTGTTACCTATATATACCTATGCTGTCATTTTTATGTGAATATTTTGTAAATCATGGCTGAGCTGTATATTTCCAGGTAATTGGCAAGAAAATTGTTTATTTATTTGTCTGTTATGAGACATATTACTCTAAAATGCTATTCTCTTGATATGAGTATGGGTGTGGCACTTGACTAGTTGCAGAGAGTATTTTGTTCATGTAGCTATGTAGATACACACTGAATTTGTCTTTGTTATTTTTTGAAAGTGATCACAACGTTTTCTGTTGTCTGGCTAATATGAGTCTTCTCTGCAGAAAATGATCAATGGTGGAACGGTGAATAATTGGATCTGCATCAACTTTTCTAGGCAAGTGCAGGACAATCTAGCGCGTACATTTTGTCAGGAACTTGCTCAAATGTGTTACGTATCTGGCATGGTGAGTCTTTGGAAGCACAAACTTGATCAGTTTATTAACCTTTCCTACACTGATTCCTTCCCTTTAATTTTTTATTTCTTACCTGCAGGCATTTAATCCGGAACCAGTCCTCCCACCAGTCAGTGCTCGCCCTGAGCAAGTAGAGAAGGTCTTGAAGACTAGATATCATGATGCCACATCAAAACTCTCCCAAGGAAAAGAAATTGATCTGCTTATTGTCATTCTGCCCGATAATAATGGATCATTATACGGTATGAGCCATGGTCTCGGATGTTTCATTGTCTACTTCTGCTTAGGAACACACTCTCAACTTATTTTCCTTAATAATATCCATTGCAGGTGATTTGAAACGCATATGTGAGACTGAACTCGGCATAGTCTCTCAATGTTGCCTGACAAAGCATGTCTTTAAGATGAGCAAACAATACATGGCTAATGTTGCGCTGAAGATTAATGTGAAGGTTGGAGGAAGAAACACAGTGCTTGTTGATGCTCTATCTAGGCGGATTCCTCTAGTCAGTGATCGACCCACCATTATATTTGGTGCTGATGTTACCCACCCTCACCCTGGAGAGGATTCAAGCCCATCTATTGCTGCTGTAAGTTAGCTTCTCCTTTAAGATCTACTTCTGTATATGGATGCTTTTGTTTATTTTCATGGCCTTAACCTTTTCAAATTGTGCTTGTTTTGTTGACAACGAAATTTTTGTTTTCAGGTTGTGGCATCTCAGGATTGGCCTGAAATCACTAAATATGCTGGATTAGTTTGCGCTCAAGCGCATAGGCAGGAGCTCATTCAGGATCTGTTCAAAGAGTGGAAGGATCCTCAGAAAGGTGTGGTGACTGGTGGCATGATAAAGTACGTGTGGATGTTATTTAATATTTTCGTGATTGGGTTTTAGCTTTAGCTTGCTCTTAAGTAACAGATCTGTACGTTTCTCCCCTTACTTTTGAACAGGGAGTTGCTCATAGCCTTCCGTAGATCAACTGGGCATAAACCACTAAGGATCATCTTCTACAGGTATTAACTCTTCTTATGGCACTTACTTGACTAAATAACTTTCTGTCTTTCTTTCTGAAATGTATTATATGGTTATTCTGCACAGGGATGGAGTCAGTGAGGGACAATTTTACCAAGTTTTGCTCTATGAACTTGATGCCATCCGCAAGGTAACAGTTACTTCTAACAAATGGCTTGTGTTGCGTGCTCGTTTTCTTCTGTTTAATCTGATTATTATTTCAACTCATTTCAGGCCTGTGCTTCGCTGGAAGCAGGTTATCAACCACCAGTGACATTTGTGGTGGTGCAGAAGCGTCATCACACGAGGCTGTTTGCTCAGAACCACAATGATCGCCATTCGGTGGACAGAAGTGGGAATATTTTACCTGGTGAGACAAGTTTGGATCTTTGTCAAGCTTTTTGTGCGTAGACCTAATCAGCTGAAAATCCCTTGCATTGGTTTTTAACCCCTTTGTTAATTGTAGGCACTGTTGTGGACTCTAAAATCTGCCACCCTACAGAGTTTGACTTTTACCTCTGTAGTCATGCTGGTATTCAGGTATAATTTACAATCTCAAATGAGTTTGTGGGTGAGAATTTATTTGAAGTGTTTAACAAATCAAAACTCCATTAACAGGGCACTTCTCGACCTGCTCATTACCACGTTCTTTGGGATGAGAACAACTTTACTGCAGATGGACTTCAATCTCTGACCAATAACTTATGTTACACGTAAGATTTCTTACCTTTGTAACATATTCCTTGTTACAAGTGTTTGCAAGATTGCAAGGAAAATAAGAGTAACATTTAAACTACCTTTTTGATTTGTACAGGTATGCAAGATGCACACGCTCAGTTTCAATTGGTAAGTTTTGTGTTTCCCATCCCTTAATGTCATCTTGATTTTGATATAAAGAAGAGAGAGATTTAGTATTCAATGTTTTTTTTTTTTGTTTTGGGATATTGTAGTTCCCCCTGCATATTATGCACATCTAGCAGCTTTTAGGGCTCGATTCTACATGGAGCCAGAGACATCAGACAGTGGCTCAATGGCTAGTGGGAGCATGGCACGTGGAGGTGGAATGGCTGGTAGAAGCACACGCGGGCCTAATGTCAATGCTGCAGTGAGGCCACTCCCAGCTCTGAAAGAGAATGTGAAGCGTGTCATGTTCTACTGCTGAGTTGATTCACCCTCTATCTATCTTTATGACCTAAATTAATGAAGAATATCATGTATGCTTTCTAAGACTTATCGTGTGTTTGGATATTTCATCACTCTTTCTCTATGAGTATGAGATGCTTTATGACTCTTGTTTGACAACTACTAAAATTTATTATTCAAAACAGACTTTGATCCTTTCTTTAACTCGTCTTAAATCTTTATTCAAGAGATTTTGTGTTTAGAGATGTTTAGGTTGTTTGTATTGTCGACCACACTACTACATTGTAGGTATAAGCGTTGAGATCCAGGACTAAAATCCTGACTACAATTCTTTATATGTAGTCAGGACTAAAATCCTGACGTTATCACACAAGTAAACATGTGGTTTTGATTTAGAGGTTTGCGTGGAAAATGCCTAAAGTGGAACATTTACAAATTTTAAATTAGGCTGATTTTACTGCCTCTTTTATGCTTTCTAGTTTCTCTCACCCTGTCGGATATTTGCAGCATTTATGGTAAATTCTTCAAAGCCCATTAATTGCCATATATCAATCTCTCTCACTGATTTCATGCGTTTGCCTTTCTTTTTCCCTATAATTTGAAAATGGGGTTTTTGAATTTTCATTGAGCTTCCCTTGTTTGGCAGTTTCTCTTCCATCTCTTAACCAGCAAAGCAATCGACAGAATCCATGGATGCCTCTCAGTCTCCTCTTCCACAGTTGCCATCTCTCTCCGGTACACTTAAAAATTCAAACTTTGTATATTGTTTTTGTGCTTACTTTGTTTGATATGTTGGTGAATATGGACACAGATCTTGAGTCTCGGATGCAAGTAATGCGGGTCTCTGCTCTTGATGATAACCAAACCGGTGAAACATTTTCTCAACGTGCTGAATGGTTTTACCAGAGAAGCCCTCTCCTTCTCTCACTCTGTCAAGATCTCTACGATGGTTACGCCACTCTCTTGGACCGTTTCAATCAAAACCCTAAACAAGTCATTCCTCATGACAATGATACCGATACTGACATCACTTCTGAAGTAGAGAGCATCTTGTCCTTTCAACAGATGGAAGTCTCCACTTGTGATATGCAAAAGAACATTGAAGACTTAGTCTCGCAGCTCGTTACTGCAAACTTGGAGAAAGATACCGCGAAGCACATATTACAACGCAGAGAACAAACGTTGCAAGAAGCTTGCAAGACAATTGGCTTGCTAAAGAAGCTTGTGATGTTGCTTGATATGGAGAAGGAAGTAGCTGTAGAAGAAACCGCAAATCTCGGACACAAACTTACTTCCCTCTTGGAAGAGAACCGAGAGCTCGCCAGTGAAGCGCTGTTCATGAAAAACGAAGCAGTTAAGCTTGCTAGGTGCGTTCTTAAGATGAGGGATGAACATTTTCACAAGATGTGTCATCTCCAGAACCAAATCTACGAGCTGCAGTCATCGAGAGAGCCTGTCTACGAAAATGAATCCTCGCAGAGCTGCTTTGGATTGGAAAATAGTAAGAAAAAGAGCAAGAAGAGAAAGATGAGTGAAACAAGAAGTGAAACTGGAGAGAAAATGAGATCCAAGTGGTTCAAGAGACTCAATACCATCAATCCCTTTACCAAATGTAGCATTACGCCATTATCTTCTCCCCTCTATCATGCTGCACTCTAAATTAGTTACTACTCTTTACATTGTATTTCTTACGATGGATAATAATGTCTGCCTATGTTCTATTTGCCTTGTTAGACAAGCAACATTTAACATCAAAATAACCTTGTGATTTTAGGTGCAAACTAAGTCGAACAAGCAAATTCCGGTAAAAATGTTCGATAATATATTATGTACACCGAATATATAAGAAAAGGTTCAATAAGACTACAGACTAAAACCCTATGATTCACCACTCATCTGACCACAATGGAGACATTGTTGTTGTGAGAAAGTGGGGGAATAACATACCGAAAGATTACTGTCTAAGTAGGATCATCTTGTTTGATGTCTTTTGTGTTTTTAACACTCTTTCTATACCAGGAATAACATACCGAAAGATTACTGTCTTTGTCTTAAAAGTCAAATATTTCACGAACCTCGCCTGAACCCTGCAACATAATACTATGATTTGAATTTTTGAAGGACCATCATAGATGACTCAAGCTACATAATATCTGCAACCAAAATCTCTAAACGGTTAAAAAAGAAGACGCAAAAACTATAATGAGATCGAAAAAGAAGCTTTTTAAGTTTATTAAACCCACCTAACTGAACCAACTAGCCCAACATATAAAATCCACAAAAGTCGAAACTGTTAAATACCCAAAATGTATCTTTTAATTAGAAACCCTCCAAAACCTAATTCTCTTTCTCTCAGATTTTCATCGTCAAGCTTTTGGAACACTTCCTCGTCTCTCTGCCATCGTAAGTTCCAAAAACTTTCTCTTCCTGTAGTTAAAACCCTAATTTATGGCTATGATGAGAACTTCTCCTAGAGATTCGATAAGCAATTTGCCAGATGAGATTCTTGGCAAAATCTTGTCTTTGCTCCCGACAAAAGTGGCTGCTTCCACATCGGTTCTGTCCAAGAGGTGGAGGAATCTGTTGGGTCTTGTAGACAACCTCTGCTTTGATGAGTCGATGGTTGTTTATCCCAACGAAGAAGAAGAAACAAGTGGTTCACTTCGCTTCTGTGATTTCGTAGACAAGACATTTGCTCTGTTAAGCAATTCTCACATCAAGAAGTTCTCTCTGTCTCGTGTATATAAGTATAACGATGATGTAGACGGTATGGTCCGGCGTTGGATTCGGACTGTAATGGAACGCGGTTTATTGGAAATACACTTGCACGCCACCCCCATGTCTTTTGTTGCCATAGAAACTAAGCTGTTAACGAGCAACACACTGGTTAAGCTCACACTATCCGCTCGATGTTTTGTTGAAGTAGAGCGTGTGTTTTTCCCTGCCCTCAAATCACTTTCTCTCTTCTCAATTCTGGGTGATTATACCAACTATATACGGCTCATCGATGGCTGCCCTGTGTTGGAAGAATTATACATGCGTGATGGTGATTATCCGTTCTTGCGGCTTACTTGTGGTACCAACGTGGAAAGTGCATCCCTCAAGCGACTTGTGATTTTTACCCATAATCCAAATGAAATGATTTGGCACGAACTGATTTATTTTGAAGCACCAAGTCTTGTCTACCTTGACTATTCCAGTTATGTCTCGGCTAAGTATGATGTTGTTGATTTCGATTTGCTTGTCGAAGCCAGGCTGAGTCTCAGGTTATGGGTGTCAACTAACGATTATGATTATTCTGATGATGATGATGATGATGATGATGATGATGATGATGATGATGATGATGATGATGATGATGATGATGATGATGATGATGATGATGATGATGATGATGATG
>Ga0041060_1000181_pt1 | contig 10016 bp, 4 predicted proteins | sample AraColnosormetaG_2_FD_53326 | JGI IMG/M metagenome (GOLD analysis project Ga0041060, IMG submission 53326) | Arabidopsis roots microbial communities from Chapel Hill, North Carolina, USA - Col Cl nosort | ecosystem: Host-associated > Plants > Roots > Unclassified | place: USA: Chapel Hill, North... | reverse complement strand
TATCTACAAAGAACAAAATTTGTAAAATTTACCATCAAGAGATTTGCTATTTCGATTCTTCTCTCTTCTTTGTTCTCACCTTAATTCGATCCTCAAGTGCACACACTCTTCGTTCGATTTCTTTTGTTTTCTCAGACGAATTCACTAAGAGAACCAGTGGATCAAAACCACTCATCGTTTTACGCTTGGATTAAAAAATAAGAATCGGACCGAACAGACATAACCGGTACAATCTGATCCGGTTTACTAATAAAACCAAACTACGGCAGCAACATATATAATCGATTTCAGTATCCTTCTTCTCCGGCGTTCGATGCCTGGTTCTCGGAGTCCGGCGTTTCGAAACCCTAAAGTTTGTTCAGATTCGTCACTCAAATCTGGAAGGCTGGAACAAAGCTCGCGAAATCTCAAGAAAGTGGTAATGCACGATTCTCTCAGGTGAAAGTGACGACGATATCAGTGGTGGCTCTGATTGAGATTTTTGCTCACAGGATGAACACGATCAGGTTAAGCCCAAAAACAACTCAGGATTAATCTGATCTTAGAAGCTAAATTCTCTGTTTTGAAATTAGAGTTAGAAAAGTTAGCAAAGCTACTTCTGGATTCTCTGGTTTGAATATGGAGCAGGAGCACGAAATACTCAGGCAGTAAGGCAATTTAGGTTACATATAGCAAATTAGGGTTTTAAAGAATTGAGACGAGTTGTGGATTATGATTAGTCAACAATAACCAAAGATGTTGAAGACAAAAGACGAGAGATACAATGTGTTACACAAGGCAAGAGGTGCTTGTTTTGGTAAGAATCAGTGTGGCTCTAGAATCTTCCTTGGTGGTCCTGAATTGCTCTCCGAGTCCGAAATGAGCCATCAATAGCCAAACAAAGTTGATCAGTTCACCACCTTTGTTGAGTTGAGCTGCATGTTGTTTAGAATCACAGTGAGTTGCTGCGTAGCAAAGCATCTCCACCCACACTTTGCTCACTACTTTCCACATTGCATCATTGCCTCTTTCATTTGTTATATGCAGAAGCTCCTTCGCTAGCATGCTCGCTTGGAACAACATGGACTTGCTTTGATACCGTCTGGCGTTCCCATTCCCTAGCTCAAATTCCGTAAAGGAATCCACAATTGCTGCACAGGCCTTCTTTGCATCTCTTGAACCCTCAACATGCATCTTCTGAAACAGCTTTTTAGCCTCTTTAGAGTTTTTGGCTTCTGCTATAGCGTCTTTGAATTTTATCTTATCAATTCCTGCAACTGTTGACATAAGAGAGGATTGTGCGACTAAGAGGTACATCATGTAGTCTGAAATGGTTTTGCTGTACTCTTTGCTTCTGACATTTCTTGCTGCATTGTCTACTTCTGTTTGGTGTAAGAGCTCAGTTGCAACGTGCCACACCAGAATGCCCTGATCATACTCCACTTCAGTGACATATGGCAGGAGTTTCTCATAATAATCCTCGATTTGCATATCGCGCAGAATCCAGTCGCCTCTAGCCGAATATATATGGCTGGCACTTTCCGATCCAACAACTAAGAGCGATCTATGCTTGACCTCTTCAAATATGAATTCCCAGAGCTCTTTGGTGAGGCGTGTGCGGGATGTGAACACTATCTCATTTACCTGATCTGAGATGCTGAAGAATTCTAGGAGATAGTTGATCAACGGAATTCCTAAGCAGAATCTAATAAAAAGCCTGAAAGGGTAAAGAGTCCGACGAGTCCACGGAAAGTTGATGAACAGATGAATCATCTTAGAGTCTATATTCTTGCGGATGCCATTCGAGGCTTTGGAAACTAACTTCGTTCCTCTGATGATGATATCAACAACAAAATCAATGTGCAAGGTTCGAATGATGGCGTCAACGGAACAATGTATGTAACCCCTTGTGTAATGGATACTCTTGGGTTTTATCTTCAGAGAGGAGCCAATCAGGTTGTATGCATATACGTACTCAGACCATCTCCGAAATATAAAGAGTCTACCAGGCACCTTGTGACAGAGTTCTTCTTGCTCGTGACACATGCATTTCTTCCAGTTCAGGTCCCTGAAACTGAGGAGCCAATTGAGAAATCTGTCAAACCTGGTATCTTTCTTATCCAGCTCCTCCTTAGGCTTCCCTAATCTAGCAAATGTCCAGTCAGATACACAGAATATGAGGATGGAAATGAAATCGAGTGCGATTCCACCAAAGATCAAAGCATATGTGAGGCAAACATCAAAACCGTCGTATCCATCTTTTTTCGTTACTTTGAATATGTAAAGGGATGAAAATAGGCATCCCAAGCCTATACAGCGGAAAGCAGCTCCGATCCAAGTGTGGAGGATGTCAACTTTGGTGAATAAAGTTCCAAACATATCAAAGATGTTTGGGACACATGGAATATTAGGGGAGTGATAATCCTCAGTCTCTCGCTTCAGACCATTCTCATTTTCTTTGCCCCCTTGAGGAAACGAACGCCCAACAAGTTCCTGATCCTGCTCTTGTGGTCATCGTATCTCCTGGCAGATTTGTCTGCGAATTTTGCAGTTGCATTGATTGCCAAGAACCAAGGTAAATATCTTAAACCTGATGATCCTCCTCAAAACAAGAAGCTCGTCGCCTTGTGGGCACCTTTCTTGCTCTTACACCTTGGTGGACCAGACACCATCACTGCCTTTTCCCTCGAAGACAATGCTCTCTGGAACAGACATTTTCTTGGGCTTGTCTTTCAGGCGCTTGCAGGTGTATATGTAGTTGTCCAGTCTCTACCCAATGTACTCTCGGTGATAATCTTGTTGCTTTTCATTGCTGGGACTTCTAAGTATTTGGAACGGACAATTGCGTTGTACCTCGCGAGTTCAGACAAGTACAGGAACTCGATGTTGCAGGCGTCCAATTCAAGGTTTGACTACACCGATCAAACAAGGGACTTAGACATGGACACGAAACTTGCTTCTGAGATGAACATGAAGGAGCATCGCGGACAACCAAAACCTCTGAAGTTATTGCAACCACATAAAGAGTTAACCCACCTTGAGATTCTTCAATATGCATTCTTGTTCTTCAAAAATTTTAAGAGTCTTATGGTCAATAACATATTTAGCTTGGAGCTGCGCGATGAAAGCAAGGCCTTCTTCAGTGCATTGCAACTAAAAGATGAAGCTTTCTGCATTATAGAAGCCGAGCTCGATTTTATCTATGAAGGACTGTATACAAAAGGTTCGGTTCTTCATAGTTGGGTTGGACTTGTGTCACGATTCATATCACTGGGATCCCTTCTGTCAGCCTTCACCATCTACCATTACAGACACAATAAGATCCAAGAATTTCACAAAGCCGACATCGTGATCACCTATACGTTGTTCTTAGTTGGCATAGCTCTGGATGTTATATCCATCCACATGTTCATGGTTTCTGACTGGACAACAGCCATCCTTGCTAAGCTAAAGGATGACCCCGACGAAAGGTATTCAGGGAAAGACCACATACTCAACTGGATACTTTTTCTGAAGAGGCCAAAGTGGAAGTGGCAAACATGTCGTGAGGGAGATCAGCAGGAGGTGCTTAACACACCGTTTCTACTCAGAAGATGGACTGGAAGCATCACAATGTTAAACTTTCTCACATACTCCATGAAGGCAGATACAGAAAGGATCCACGACCCCAGGAGTAGAGCATGCCAGCTTTTATGGAAGATAGCAGTTTGCCCTTTCAGTTTCATTTTCTCCATCATCCAGACTTGGTTTAGTAACATAGCCAAATGGTTTTGTGCTCTTCACTGGTATATCATCCACCATGTGATTATTCTACCGCCAGGGCAAAATCAAGTTGCTCGTTCTATTATCGGCATCTTCAAGGCTTTTGTTGAGTTTTGGTTCAATGTACCTAACTTTTTCGTGTATCTTGTCACCTCCGTCATCAACTTCCTAGGCATCAATGATCTGTTCTATGAGATAAGACTGGTAAGATCTGTACACCGTGAACCCTTGACAAGAAACCTATGGTCTTTCATATTTTCTGAGCTGCAAAAAAATTCCCAGATTCTATACAGCCTGGAGAATACCACAACAAAATCATCGGCTAGGAGAGATTGGGCATCTAGCCATACCCAGATTCAAATAGCAGACCATGATATGCTGCTACATTACATAACAGATGTTGATTATGAACACAGTCTTTTGATTTGGCACATCGCCACAGAACTCTGTTACCAAGAGGAAGATTCTGCTAAAGAGAACTGCGACAAATCTGAGTATCACACTAACCGCAAGATCAGCAAAATCATCTCGGACTACATGATGTATCTCTTGATCATGCAGCCTAAGCTGATGTCAGAAGTAGCTGGCATAGGAAAGATCAGATTCAGAGACACATTAGCCGAGGCTGATAGGTTCTTCAAGAAGATGGGTATCATCAGAGACTCTAGAAATGTGAAATTAGCCAGCAAGGAAATTCTTTCAGCCGATACAAGTATCGAACCTAGGGAAGTCAAAGGAAATCATAGCAAATCAGTGTTATTTGAGGCAAGCTCACTGGCCAAAGAACTTCAGAGAGTGGAAAAGAACTTTGGAGAAGACAAATGGAAGATACTTAGCAAAGTGTGGTTGGAGTTCCTCTTCCATGCAGCATCACATTGTGATGCAACAACACGTATGGAGCTTCTTAGCAAAGGTGGGGAGTTCATCAACTTCGTTTGGCTACTAATGGCTCACTTTGGCCTAGGGGGTTGATTTGATTAGCTCAGATCAAGAATGGCGGCCATTCAGAGCCGCCACAACTTAAGGTTTCTCAAATTTTCTTCTGTTTACATGATTTGTGTGTTTCTACTATTAAGTAAGCTTCACAGCCTAATCAAATGCAAAATCCTGACAATGAAGCAAACTCATACGGGTTATCACTAGCATCTTAGGTATTGTCACAGTGTAACACTATCATGATCCAACAGAAACTCACTACCAAACGAAAGAGGAAATTCTCAGATCAAAAAAGGCAAATTAGATTCGTGTTACATACCTAATTCGTAGTTGCGCTGATATAACCCAGAACGATTGATCAAACTTTGCCAAAACTGGAAAACGATAACACGAAATCCAAAATCTTCGTATCATAGTACATCAAAATTCGCCAGTAATCGAGTACAAAGAGAAAATTATTCACCTCGTTAAATCTTTCCGTCATTTTCCTCGCTCTTCCGATCGGAGAATCCTCCTTTGAATCTCCCGACGAGGAAGGTGGTGACCGGAGAGCCGCTCGTTAATCTTCTTCGTCTTGTTCAAAAGTGCAAAAATTAATTTTAGGAAAACCATTGAACCGGATGAACCGAATGCGTACCGAACTGGATTAAAGCGGTATTAAGCAATTGGTAAGAACCTTATCCATTTTCTCCCACTCGAAAGTCGAAACAGAACATAGAACGAAAGAAAGAATGGCTTCTGTACCATGTTCCTTCAAGCTCTCTGCTCATCGTAGATCTTCTTCCAAGGTAATCATCTTCTCTCTATCTCCTTCAATCTGTGTCTCTGTATAGTTCACTTATGCTGAGTCAACTCGTTCTCTCTTGGTATCGATCAAAACTTAGTCAAATCGTTCCTTCCATTTTCTTTCAGTTTGATTCCACTTTAATGGCGTCATAATCATCTCTTAAATCAAACAATGACTCCACTATCTCGTTTCCGATCTCTTGTTACATAAAGTTTTCTGTAGCATTGAGATTGTCCTTTTCGGAATTGCTTTTATTTGCGCAGCTTGATGGAAACAACAAACAGTGTAGTAGTTTAGTAGAAAGACTGAGAGATAAAACGAAGAGTCAAGTTCCTAAGTCCATTACTTGCATTAACCGCTTAGAGATATCGCGTATAGCACCATTACACGCAACGATGAATAGCCCGAAAGGATTTGGACCTCCTCCTAAGAAAACCAAGAAGTCGAAAAAGCCAAAACCCGGAAACCAAAGTGATGAAGACGACGACGATGAAGACGAAGATGATGATGATGAAGAAGATGAACGTGAGAGAGGTGTAATTCCAGAGATAGTGACCAACAGAATGATAAGCAGAATGGGATTTACAGTGGGGTTACCACTCTTCATTGGTCTTTTGTTCTTCCCATTCTTTTACTATCTCAAAGTGGGATTGAAAGTTGATGTGCCTACATGGGTTCCGTTTATTGTTTCGTTCGTCTTCTTTGGTACGGCTTTAGCTGGTGTGAGCTATGGGATCGTGTCTTCGAGCTGGGATCCGTTGAGAGAAGGTTCCTTGTTAGGCTGGAACGAAGCTAAGAAGAACTGGCCTGTCTTTTGGCAGTCCTTTTGGAATTCCTCAGACAAGAGATAGACTATGCAATAAAAGCTCTTTGGTTTTATAAACAGATGTAAATTTTGCTGAGGATTTACTTTGGAGATTTTCTATCGACGGGCTTCTTCTGCATATCTCTTCGAAAATTTCTTTACCGATCCTAAAGGGTCTGAATTAGTGAATAGTATCAAATTTATTGCAAACAAATAGACCCAAGTCGATCTTTATTGCAAACCAAATTGTCACACACGCAAAAAACAAACCTTAACAATACAGAAATTAAGAAAAGAAAACAAAAGCAGAACCATTGACGAGGCAAAGACGCGCCGTCGAAAAAAAAAGAAAAAAGGAGACTTGTTTTTTCTGATGATGTATAAGATTATTAGAGAGTTTATAAAGTAAAATATTTGCTCAGAAGAGGCATGCTTGAGTTACTATTGGTTTAGGGGTCATCCGGCGACTTTCCTAGAGTAGGCATTGGTGGTGGGTTGTGTTGGTCTAAGGAACATGTCACGTGTTTCTCCTACCCAACCTGCCTTCATCGGAGGTGGTTTCAGCTGTTGATGCTGTCCAACCACAGACACAGAGTGTCTTCGAGATCCAGTTGCTCCAATGGTCATGTTTGCGAGTTTATCAGCAGTCTCGGATACACTACTACGAGTGACCCGGTTCTTGTTCAACGATGCTGCTGCTGCATTATCTCCAATTGAATGGATTTGTTTTGTTAGATGAAGTAAAACAACGATTGTACATGTTAAAGAAAAAAAGGTGGGTTTATAGCTTTTTTTACTTACGAGGACTCTTTTTTCCGGGTGGTCTGTATTTGGAGTCTCTGACAGAACTTCTCACGGGTTTAGTGTTTCTCGTCCCATCTTGATTAACCATATCAAGTTTCCGCTGGACACCACTGCCAAAAGCGGCATTTGACTTTGGGGAAACATAGCTATTGAATGGCTTAGCATTGGCAAGAGACACTGGGTACCGTTTAACTGATTGGTGCTCGAATGATCCCCTAGGCCCGACTATATGACATAAACAAAAAAAATGGATTGTAACAATCTCAAAACACATATAACCTGACATTGGTAGTCAACAAACAATGAAATTACCAGGCGGAGGAGTTCTTGCAACAGAAGGCTTGGGACGAAGAGATGGTGGGACATAAAAGCAACTCTGCCATATGAGAACGGGGTTAGATAAGGAGTATAGCTATAACAGTTGTCGCATATCGTCCAATCAAAAACTTTCTAGGTGTACCTGGAAGAACGGGTGCTGCAGCACCTCTGCAGCAGTCGGTCTGCTGGATGGATCCCACGAGCAAAGTCGCTGAATGATCATGTTAAAATGTGGAGATTAATGTCAGAGAATAAAAGAAATACCTTCTTGGATTCATAGAAGATCACTTTTAAGAGTTGTTAAAATACCTCAATAAGATTAATTGCGTCTTCACTAGCAGATGGCATCAAGCTAGAAAGAGGTACACCAGGAAGCTACACGATGACAATCGTTATTGTCTGATACAAAAAAAAACAAAAAAAAACAAAAAAAAACAGTGAGGTTCAAGACACAATTTTTCAAGCTTGAGCAAGTACCTGAGGGAATTGATAGTTTATTGTGTTTGCAAGATTAAGTCCCTCCAACCAGGTCTCCTCAGTTGGGGTGCCTATGACACTGCAGATTTTGTAGATTTCATCTGCTTCACTGCAAGAATGATACGACAAGATTTTTCACTTGTTTATTAACATTTAATTTTGCAACGTTTTAAATCAGAAAAAAACAAATTAATCACTGCTACGTTACCTAGCCCCAGGAAAAATGGGGCGAAGAGACAACAACTCAGCCATAATAGCTCCCATCGCCCACATATCTGAATAAAAAAACAATTATCAAATTGTTAAGCACTAAATCGCATCATTAAAGATAAAGAACAATTATTTCTTGCCATAGTATTGATACTAACCAACTTTCGATGTGTATACATATGACTGTAGAAGTACTTCAGGAGCCCTGTACCTATTAGAACAAAGACTTTTGGGTCTATAAGGCAGCACTGGTATAGCATTTCATCAACATATGGGCCAATGAAGTACAAATATGCATAGATATTGATATATCTGAATGACTCATTGCAATAATAAAAAGGGAAGCGACTCTTACCAGCGTGTAGAAACATACTCGGTAAAAGGTGGACTCGAATTAACCTCACGTGCCAGGCCAAAATCAGCAATCTTAATGATGTCTTTAGAGACTAACAGATTTTCTGCAACAACCAACACAATATACATATTCAGTGACAAACTATTAAACAAGGATTGTTAGAAAGACAGTGACTAAACTCAGAATTGCTAATCTTCAGAGCAGATGTTTGAAGCTATGTATCTCACACCTCAAGGCTATATCAATTACCTGGCTTAAGATCGCGGTGGAAGTAACCACGCTGATGCATGTAAGAAAGGCCTTGGAAGACTTGAAAGCACCAATTTTTGATATCAGCTTCTGCAAAAAGCTTTTGTCGATCCTTCATAAGTTGGTAAAGATTGCACTCCTGATCAAGAAAGAATGACATAAAGTAGATTCAGAGCAATGAATAAAAGTATCAGAAAATACCTAACAACAAGCAGGAAAGAAGTATACCATGTACTCAAAGACAAAGTATAGGATATCATTTTCCCGGATTACTTCCTTCAACTTCACAATGTTTGGATGATTCATTCTCCTGAGCGACTAATAGGAGGGAAAAGGAGGAATAAGTACACATACAGTAAACAAGAAAAAAAAAAGCATTTAAACAAAGGCAGTTCAATACCTTAACTTCTCTCAGATTAATACATTCATCCCAAGAGTAGTACTTCTTTTTCATTTTCTTAATTGCAACCTGCTCATAGAAAATTTCACTTAGTTAAAAACCAAGTACAGAACATTCTACCAGTAATAGATAGCTCTCCAAGAAAGTAACTTACGACTTCACCCGTCTGCTTATTTATAGCTCGCCAAACACTACCAAAAGTTCCATCACCAACCTCTTTAATTAACTTGTACCTAGAAATTCATAAGGCATTGAGAACTAAACTCATAAGCCACAAATCAAGGGGCCCGATGAAAAAGATATTAAAAAACAAGTTGAGAGAAAACTAAGCTACCTGTCCATCTTTTTTTTTCTGGTTAAGCAAAGTAGCCTCTTTATATTATGTAAGTAAAGAACTTCTGAAAGATTTATATAGCATTAATCTTCCAGTCGTTCGTAGGAAGTACTTGACACCAAGGCAGTAAAATCAATGATTCTCCAGCTGGGTAGACTGACCGTTATTTACTTCGAACATAAACGGGTTGACCATTTAGGCAAAAGAAAGAGAGCAAGAGAAGAGGAAAACACATACTGAGAACTCAAAGACGCGAAGGAACCAACAAGAAAGACTGTTTTGGCTAATAGGAAGGACCCTATGCTCACAACATCTCACTCAGGGGTTCAGACTCAAGGAAACGACATTTGTAAACTGAAAAAGAAAAGAAATTGATGTATCTTTCTTCAACCAGCACCCATAAGAACAAGATATGAAAGAGAGGAACAAAGAGGTTTCTCTAGGACTATGCGAAGGAAGAATTTGCAGACTTCAGCCCTGCAAAAAAAACGAAAATGTCGGATATGTAAATATCCTCTGATAGATATGAATATGTGCACAAAAGATATCATTAAGTGTGGGGTTGACGTGATGGCATACAACACTTCCGTGTTCATTGTT
>Ga0041060_1000180_pt1 | contig 10031 bp, 6 predicted proteins | sample AraColnosormetaG_2_FD_53326 | JGI IMG/M metagenome (GOLD analysis project Ga0041060, IMG submission 53326) | Arabidopsis roots microbial communities from Chapel Hill, North Carolina, USA - Col Cl nosort | ecosystem: Host-associated > Plants > Roots > Unclassified | place: USA: Chapel Hill, North... | reverse complement strand
GCTTTGGCAGGAAGTATTTTTTTTGAAGAATTGAACAAAAAAAACTGAAATTTCTGTAAATCATTAAAACGGGACTTTCTTTAAAGAAAAATGGTCTCTCAGGCTGGTTCAAAGCCCTATTTTAGATAATAGGAAAAATCCCATTTCATTCGGGTTTTCTATTCTGTCCTTATCCCCACTGAGGGAAGTAGCTAACCTAACTTCATATTATGGATTAGTAAGGATCCACTGGGTGGGAGGAATCAAACTCAACGTTGCGAGCTCAAAAAGTGATCCTGGAAGGCCCACGGGTAAGCAAAGATTCTAATTCGAGATTGGCAGAGAAACGGCCCGTGCGAGCACGAACCAAAAGAAGGTGCCAAGCCGAAGTGTACAAATCTCATAGGTCTATATCTGCTCAGTCTCTGTTAGCAGCTTCAGTAGGATTCTGGTCTTTTCTTTCTTTCCTGCGAGTGTTGAAGTGGGGAAGTCCGGATCAATCCGTCGAAAGAGACGCCATCTCTCAGTCTAAATGGAAGTAGACCAAGTAGTTTCATAGGAAGAAATGTGAAAGTAGGGGCTGCTAAGCGCCCAGACCCATGGGAGGTGAGGTGAGATAGTCAATGAATGGGGTGGTAGATTCTGGCGCAGTGTCAATTGAGAAAGCGATTGTGACTCTGACCTTCTTATCGGCTGCTGGTCTTGAAGTCTCGCTAACTACTTGGATACCTTCTCTCATTCCTCGGAACGAAAAAGCGAGAGTACATTCTCCTTTTTAGTGCATTTCAGCTGCGTCAGCAGTTTATTCTTTCTTATTCCCTTTCCCGTGTTCATTTTAAAGTGGTGGATAGGATGAACTTACTGGCCGTTGGTCCTTCTCTTCTCTTTCTTATTAGTAATCTTGTTCAAGTGAGAGGGACTGACATCTTCTTTTCATTTCTTTCATATCTCCCTTGATTCTGTTTCAGTTTGAAGTAATAGGGAGGCTTGCAGACCTTACAATTGTCTTTGTTAAATACTTTTATGACCGACTGACTTGAATATGCTTGCCATTGGTCCTTATCTTATCTTTAAGATAATGGTAAGAGTGGTAATGTAGGGCTAGGGGTATAGAATGGAGAGCCTTTGTAGGCCGATAGGTTGATTGAGTCAGTACACTTGACGTATGCTTCTAGAAAGAAAAAGAATGAGATTCAGCTCTGATCACCACCACCGGATGCATTTTTCTTGATCTTCTCGGACTCNAGTAAAGTTTATGCGTTGGGCCTAGAAAGCGGTAAACGTCAGCAATGAGTGCTTCGATTGTATTAAATTCTTCTTCTCGATTGGGGAAAGTCCGTTACATGCTAAGACGCACCAGATCTATGATCTCTATTTTCTACAGAATCGTCTAGCGAGAAAACTCTTTCACTAATTTTTCTTCTTGGCACTTTCGGTCTTCTGCAGAATAGTAGCATTGCATCGTCAATTCACAATTGATGNGGGGAGAGCTTGTTCAAAGAACTCGAGTCAACACGCCACTCTGCACCTTGTGTGAGCTAGACGAAGAAAGCACAAAGTACTTACCCTACATATGCAGGAAAGAAAGTTAACTATGGATACCATAGCTACTCGGGGCACTTGGCGTCATTCTCACCCCTAATGCTTCTTTCTATTCGGATTCTATTTGAAGGTTTTTCTCCGGATTATATTTTTTTTATAAAATGAAAAAAGGGGGGCTTTGTTCCCTCGTACTAATAGCTGAACAGTTGTAGAATTAATGTGGTCAGCATAACACAAGTACTCTTCGCCCGTTGTGGAATCATGCAAAAAATAGACGAAAAAAGACGGGTTTTGTCAACTTTTTGACACTGTTTAGACATCTATCTAACAGCCAGAAAGATAAAGCAGCTTTGATAACTAAGAAAGCAGTCTATGGGATCCTTTTTAGCAAGAATAGCAATTGGATTAGGATATAGATGGCATGTCTCATTAGCCGGCACTNGCTTTCGATTCGGGGAAAAACTAGACTAATCCGTATAGGAGAAGTTTAAGTGGAAGCAGTGGAGGCAGAAGGGCGAAAATCCCCACCACTCTCCCTGAAAGTAGCTAATTCAAAGCAGAACGAGAACAGATGGCTTGCACGCTCTACCTTTTCATCTCTTGCAACATCTCATCTGCAACTATCACTTATCGATTTCTTGCACCTATATCTTATGTTGGGTACAGAAAGGGATCAAGAATAGGGTGGATTCACCAAAGGGTATTGACACCCCAGGGCAAATCACACCTCGACCTGCCTTGGGCAAAAAAGTCTCCGTGCGGATCACCTAGGGGCAACTCGTACCGGCTTCTAACAAGTNGAAGAAGCACTCTTTCCTTCAGTCAACCCATCTCCTTCGGTTTAGTGGAAAGAAAACTCTCCTAGCTGAGTTGATGTACCGATATGAAATCTCCTGCCCCTTCAACCTAAGGAGTCCGGCAGTACCCGTCTCATCAAAAGCCAGCAGTACCTCTTTCATCAAAACAAAGGCCCTCAGAATAAGCGAAGTAAACCGTGAGTTAAGCGTCCCTCGCGTTTACCGTGAGAAGAGTTTCACGCGGCGGCTAAACGCACCTATTTTTGGCAGCCTATTCGTAGACAAAGAAAGCCGATTCGCTAATCCTTATTCCTTTACTTTGAATCAAGGTCTTACCCGAGGAAGAGGGAAGCAAGCAAAGCTTGCCCCGGATCGTAGGGGAAAGAGTGTTGTAACCGAAGTAGACTACCGAACGGGTGTGGGGGAGAATATCGTCAAAGATTGAGCTAATCCGAATCCCTCTCACAACAAGAGCTAACCGTAGCAGTCTAAGGCCGAGATGAATCAATTCGAAAGCTGTTCTTCACGTTTATGATCTGAAAGACCCGGACAGAAGAGTCATACTACTACGGAAAGGGAAGTGAAAGCAAGCCTGTAAGGGGAGGGGGAGGGCAAACTTCCGACATTTCACTGATTTCTCCTTATCTTTAGGACATTGCTTTACTTGAGGGCATGCTCGTGTACCATACGCTTTCATCGATGGAAGCACAACAGAAGGTGCTTCAATCTTTCCTATGGGTATTCTGATGGGCGGGGCTCGGGATTTGATAGTAAGCATGAATCTAAGGAGATCTTGCAGAGTAGTCAGCTGGATCTCGCTCATGTCTCTATAGCACCTGACTATGTCGCCTATATTTAGATTGGCTTTATTCTCTCTGAAATTAGCAGTTATATCATCCACCAAAGATATGGAGGTTAGAAACGCAATTGCCCTGTGATAATGGTGTTCTTCCACACCAAAGCTCCCACTGCAAAAGCGGTAACCCCATTTACCAAACCATGAATGACCATAAGCAACTCCATGCAATAGCCTAAGATCCATTGACCTCTTTTGTGATTCATCCTCCAGAGTGATTTTCCTACAAAAGCAACATTAAAATCNCTCATCATAAGAGATAAACCGAACATTAATCAAGTTAACCCAAACAAACCGACAAGTTATCAAATATCGTCAGATTTCAAGCCAACCCAAATTGGTTTCTCGCAAGAAGGATAAACAGGTCTATCCGATTTGTTTATTTTCCATCGAATTACTAACCTAGCATCGTTTTTTTGGGGTAAAACCTAACTTCGAGTTTTAGCAATTTTTTAGGGCAAAACTTACCGAGTATGCAGGTTAACACAAAAACGATCCCAAAGATCCATAATCTCTCTCCCATGAANGTGCTTGGACCCACCTTCAATCCCCTTCGAGCAAGTGACCGAACCCGTTCAAATGGACCATTCCATGCAGGTCCGGGTCAGTGGATCTGTGCCTTACCCGCGGGGGCTTTCTCATTGAGTCATTTCCGTAGTCAGGGAGGGATCGATATCTTGGTCCATGGGCCCATTCTCAATTAGTCTTCCTGGACTATGTTTCTTACCCACCCGAACCATCCCTGCTAGCATAAAAACAAGTTCGGGCAGTGAGTCACATGTTGGAATGTCAGGATGTGGAATTTTTTTATTGAGATTAGATTAGTGATTAATTAGTCACACCTACCGTAACCTATATTGGTAAGGTTAAGCAGCTGACTTAGCCCCCGTCTTCTTAAGGAGGTCTTTCTCACAGGACGGAGATAGGTTATGCAATTATGACTTATTCAAGAGGTCCTCCCTTCCCTACTGGAGCGCTAACTCCTATTTTTTTGTAGAGAATCCTTGTGTAGTGTATTCTACTGGTATAGAATCTTTGTGCGCTGACTCCTACGAATATACCGAACTAGTCCATCCATTTTGATTGATTCACTGTTCCTCGTCCAATCCCTCTCGTATCAATCCTTCGGATCTGCCTTTCCCTGGGTTACTTTTTGTAGCTGTTGTTTCATCCCCCTATCTAACGAGGGAATTGAGCTGGTGAATCACAGCTTATTTCTCGAGTGATCCCTTTGTAAGTGTAGCTAAAGCAGGGGCGATAGCCCCTTTTTAAATATCTTTCCTATCTTTCTTACTTCGTTTACCAGCTTGGAATATCACTGATAACCCTTCATATGTCATTCGTTGTTATCTGTTGATTTCCCTGTGTTTGCCGATCACTGATGTAATGGCTGTTCCGTCCTTTCTTTCCTCTGAGTTGGCTTGCAGACCAAGGAGGATCAACGTCTCATTGTATTCCAGTTAGTTTCACAGCTACCCCTTCCCCTACATCTTCTTTCTTCTTCTCTGTATCTTTCGCTGTTGGCCAGCTTGAATCGTAGTTTTCTCTTATGGGAAGGGCGGACGAAGCCACTTTCACTTTGGCAAACAGGAACCAGCCAAGTAAAAAAGAAAGGTGATGGGAAATTTCCAATTAGATCGAGATTCTTCTTTCTTCTTATGGATAGAGGTTAGGTTATCTTTGCCAGCTCGATGCCACAAAGGTTTAAAATGGGGATTCCTTGGTGCCGTTCGCTTGACTTGAGGTCAGTCCTTTCAACTAGCCTAGACCCATCATATGGGGAGCTTTAAATGGTGCCTAGCCTTTCGAAAGGAAGCCTGTCTGTCTGTTAGTATGGACTATAGAATAGAATTCTTTTATCACTGCTAAGCAATAAGTCTCAGCTAGGGCACAGGAGAACTGAGGTCGGGGGGGGGGGNGAAATAATATAGATTAGCAAACTCGTTCGATTCCAGATTGGCGAGTCAGGGGGATCTTATTACCAAGGATCGATCAGGGATAAAGAAAAAAAAAGGGTTCCGGCCGGGCTAAAGGTTTCAAATCAAGGTGTAGGTGGGCATATCCATGTTTGGGCATTTCACATGATGAGTAGAGCGATNGGTCTTCCTCTTGCAATCGAGAGAGGCAAATAGGCGGAAATCGGTACACTTTTAGTACGGTGGTATGCGAGCAGCAAAACAGTATATGCAATACAGAAATACGAGCAAGCTCACTAATCATAGTACGGTAAATAAGCACAAGCAGCAGCAAGGAAAGAAAGCCAGCTAGCCCTTATAGTGCCCGAAGCGAGATCGGAGTAGGAAGACCATGAGCGGAAAGGAAGAAAGCTTCAATGCCAAGAGCAGATAGGATAAGAGCTGCTACGGTGGGGGAACCTCACCCAGTCAATCCTAGGAGTAAGCCCTTTTACTAAGAAGTAGAAGTTCACATGCCCATCTTTTCTCTTGCATGCGCCTTCGTTCCTCATTAATTCAAATCAAAGTAAGCGACATCGCATCGGGAAGGGATAGGGATAGCGCATTTGCTTGGTTGGCGGCTGGCTAGCTTAGCTCTCGTCNTGTAGCTGCTGCTTATCGACCGGCAGACCGGCTACCAGCAGCAAGAATTGAATCTTTTGAGCCTTAAGTTCTTCTTGCCCCAGTTTCACTATCTCTTTCACTTCTTCGATTCCCCTTGAAGTAGGGGGTTTCAGTGGGAACGAGATCAATCAATGAAGGGTCAAGAGAAAGAAGAAAAGAAGACTAATCTGGATATTCCCGAAGATGCTTGACTTCGAGTTCTTGGAGTGACAGCTTTGTAAACAAGGGTCCCTTACTTTTGAGTTTCGAAAATGCATCTTTCTTTCTCCCATGCTTTTCATTGGTCAACAACCAAACCAACCACTAATTCTTCCTTCACTACTAATCCAGGAAGAAGTCTTGTCTTCTTCTGTTCGGAATACATTTTTTTCAAAAGAAAGACTCAAAAATAATATAAATAATAATATATAGAATATAGAAAGAATTGCTTAAATAACTCAGCGATCTAAAATCATAGTCACGATCTACTAAAAGTAAAGTTGAGCACCCGGACCAGACAGAGGTGGCCGAGAATCTTATGTCAAAAGGACCAAGGATGATCTTTTCGGAAAGGAGGAGTAGGAGGAGTCAGACGGAATCAAATGATTACGAGATAGACAATGAGACCAGGGAGAGCAAGAGCACTTAGACAATTCACTTTGAGTACAGGAAAGTCTGCTGGTAGGAATTCCTCAGGGCGTATTACGGTTTTTCACCGAGGGGGTGGCTCGAAGCGATTGCTGCGAAGAATTGATCTGAAACGAAGCACTTCCTCTATGGGCATTGTAGAGAGTATAGAATATGACCCTAATCGTTCTTCTCAGATCGCTCCAGTACGATGGATCAAAGGGGGCTGCCAGAAAAAAATGAACACGATCGAGAAGTTCGCTCCGCCGCGCAAGATCCTCGAACCTACCACGAACACCATCAGCGGCCTCTTTTCGTTCTCTTTCCTGCCCGGGAAGGTGGATAAAAGAAAGGTAGCTTGCTTCTCTCCTGGACTGATGGCCGCTTATGTAGTGGTCGGCCTTCCTACCGGAATGCCTCCTTTGTCTTCGTCTAAGAGCGCCTTTGCTAGTAAGGGCGCAGGAAGCACAAAAACTTTAGTGAAGGACGTCTTCTTCTCTGCCTTCTCCTCTNNAAAGGCCAAGAGAGAGACTGCATCCCTTGCCTTCGCTAGCTCTTTTGGTTTCCCAAGGATAGCGGTAGCTGGGGCAAAGCCCGCTTTCTTCGCTCCGCGAATGAGACAGAAAGTGAGAGGAAAAAGCACGTTCTCTCTTTGCGAGGTCCAAAAGGGGAGAACGCATAGCATTCTCTGGGCACATAGGATCAAAGGTAAAGCAGGGCTTTCTTGGCAGAGTTTTAGGCGGCAAGATACTTTAGGGCTTGTTGGAGCTGCTGGGCATAAAAAATCGAAGCCGAAGACNGATCAAGGTAACTTGCCTGCCAAGCCAATAGGCGAAAGGGCGAAGCAACTCAAAGCTCTCCGGGGTTTGAGGGCGAAGGATGGAGCGTGCAAAGTCGATCGTGCACCTGTCGTGTGACCCGTTGGTCCTAAGCAATGTCTTGCGCGAAGCGACCCACCTAGAAAGAGCTCTCCTTTATCTGGGGGCACTAAAATGAAACTTCGATCAGATGCGGGTATAAAATCCCGCCGCTGAGATGTCCAGCGGATTCCTGAGCCTTGACGAAAGGTCGGCCACCTTTTTTTTACGGAGAGCAAAAGGCCCGGGGCATAGCAGGATGAACCAATGTGAATGAGTGTAAGCTTCGTTGCCCGAACACGATTGGTGCTGACCACACTAGGTGCTACCGCGGTAGCAAGAGAGGCCAGGCAATGACAATTGAGAGGTTGTCACTGAACATTTCTAGTCACACGGGAAGAGAGGTCCAATGGCAAGGCCATACGCCCGTTTGGCTCCTCGCGGAGTATAGCTCACATCCAAATATCATATCTGATTGGGGAACGGGGNAACACCCATGAAGCTCCGACGGAAAGGGAAGGCCTGCCAGGCCGTATGCCCATGGGTGCAGGATTCTTCGAAAAAGCGCGGGCTGACTCGGAGACCTGGGACCTTGGCTTAGCAACGAATGAATATTTCTCCTCGAGCTTTCTCCGCCAGCGGCTTATGTAGTGATCGGCCAGCTCGCTAAGCTTCGCTTCCCTTTCCCCTTTACTTTATTTAATAAGGGAAGGGGGAAAGTCTTCACTTAGTAGTCGGCATTATAGAAGCGGTTTGTCGAGTCTACGAAGCTTTCCTTCTTGTAGTCGGCCCGTAATGCCTCCCTTCATTTGCTTGCCTCCTTCCTTACTTTTCAGAGAAGCATTTTACGACTATAAGGGGCGCTGTTCACCTTTGGAAACTTAGCTACACCGGTCACGATATCTTGTTGATATTGATTGAGGACTTTCGCTGACTAAATCCATAAACCTAGAAAGTCACCGTCACTGGTACTTTTTTGACTCGATAGGTAGGTATTGGTGGAGCTTGCGTAATGTAGTTGTAGTTAAGGTTGCATTGAAGTCTTTCTTTTTTTTGAAGATCTACTGAACAAAGGCGAACGGGGTTCCCAAGGCGGGACGTCTGGCAGAATGCTTGGCCTCCCGCGCTGGAAGCGAGACCCGAAGGGTGAGCTTCTGGCGGTTAGCTTCTAGAACTTATAATAGGCATTAGGCATTCTGAGCTGGAAGGAGGCAAGCAAAAGGCCGACCACTCTATCATTTCCCATTTCTGATGGGAAGGCCGACCACTACACGGACTCTATAACAAGTCATGAGCGATATCGAAACCAAGCCAAAGCCTATAGGCTTTGGGATGAAAGCCAGCCCGACGAAGGCCTATGATAGAGTAAGAAAAAAAGTACGTTAAAGTGACGAAGTAACTTAGCCGTCTACAAAGGGAAAGGCGTCGGTACGGAGTCACCGTCAGCTGTGGATATAGACTATACTATAAGGAACGGAGTCTTAAACTATGGACCGAGACTACACTAAGGAACAAGGAAGCTTGACTGAGCAAAGAAGTCAAGGAACGAAGCTGCTTCTCTAATAGCCCCGTTGAATAGGAGGGCGAAGGCTTTAAAAAAAAGTTTGATTTAGGGAGAGGGGGCTTCAAGTTCTTAGGAAGAGCCGTACGAGGCAGCTCACGTACGGTTCGGGAGCCGAGCCCCTGCACAGGGGCTTAGGTCAACACTTATATAATAGCCAGTCATCAATTAGAAGCAGGCAAAATGGTGATGAATTGCGATTGGTCCAAACCTTCGACCAGCTCCTTCTTGCAATCCGCCCAGAATGACCATCCTAAGCCCTTATTCACTGTGTGAAGAACGGGGCAGTCCGCTGGAGTGTAGGCTTCTTGGCCACGCCCCCTGCTTATAGATACGAAATACTTGAGATAAATTATCAAATAGGAAATTGCATACCATTAGCCGATATACGTTTAGGAACATGGGTACATGAACCCTATAAAATCCTTCACTTTTAGCTTTGAATTACTTATATATATCCTATGAATTTAATTTCGCATCGGAAACGATTCTAGGAGAAGTTCGAATCCGTTCCGTTCGGATATTGATCGGTCTTGGTTTGACATGGTTTACGTGTTACTGGTTCCCGGAAGAGTTAATATCTCCATTAGCGTCACCCTTTCTTACCCTGCCTTTTGACTCGTATTTTGTTTGTACACAATTAACGGAGGCCTTTTCGACATTTGTTGCAACGTCTTCAATAGCATGCTCTTATTTCGTCTTTCCTTTAATAAGTTATCAAATTTGGTGCTTTTTGATCCCCAGTTGCTATGGAGAACAAAGGACGAAATACAATCGATTCCTCCATTTAAGTGGTTCTCGCTTCTTCTTGTTCCTGTTCCTAACTCCTCCCCGGGTCGTTCCCAATGTTTGGCACTTTCCATACTTCGTGGGTGCAACATCAACAAATTCGCTCATGATCAAGTTACAACCTAAGATCTATGACCATATTATGTTAACTGTTCGTATTTCGTTCATTCCATCGGTATGCTCCCAGGTACCTGTAATTGTGATCTGTTTGCCAGAACCAAGGGGTCTTTCTTTGGAAACCTTCACGAACAATCGTCGTTTTTTGATGGTTTTTCCGCTTCTCACAGCTGCTCTTTCCACACCTCCGGATATCTGGTGCCAAATCGTCGCCCGTTTCCTTATTTCTTTGATAATAGAGTTGGCTATTTTTGTGGCATCGATTGTACAAGTTCGTGAAGAGGGCTGGACGAGTGGAATGAGGGAGAGCGGCTCGATCGAGAAAAAAAATAAGAGTAGCCCCCCCCC
>Ga0041060_1000177_pt1 | contig 10055 bp, 10 predicted proteins | sample AraColnosormetaG_2_FD_53326 | JGI IMG/M metagenome (GOLD analysis project Ga0041060, IMG submission 53326) | Arabidopsis roots microbial communities from Chapel Hill, North Carolina, USA - Col Cl nosort | ecosystem: Host-associated > Plants > Roots > Unclassified | place: USA: Chapel Hill, North... | reverse complement strand
TTCTTGCTCGTGTTAGTTTTCGCATTTGGAGTTTCCTGACAGCGAGAGTTGCTCGTTTTCTGGGGTCACAACAGAAGAATTCGAGCTTGGAAGATTGAAATTTGAGATCTTTTGATCTTGAATCAAGCATAAATTCTGGATTTTGAAGTTTGAGAGTGACCCAGTGACTTTGGTCTGAATCTCGGAGGTATCTTATTCCAGGTAAAATCCATTAACATCTCTCTCTCTCTCTCTCAAGCTCCTTTCTTCTTTTAAGAGAAGTTTATGTTGATTTTCGTGGTTACCATTCATCTTCAGGGATCAAGGATTAGACTTAATGCGATTAAGCAAATGGGTTTTTCACGATGACTCTCCTTGTTGTTGGGGAGATTCAATAAATGGACTCACAAGATCACAAAGCACCTGGCTTTGTTGACATAGTCAAATCTTGGATCCCTAGAAAGAGTGAGTCCTCAAATATGTCGAGGGATTTTTGGATGCCTGACCAAAGCTGTCCTGTGTGTTATGAGTGTGATGCTCAGTTCACTGTGTTTAATCGAAGACATCATTGCCGCCTTTGTGGTCGAGTTTTTTGTGCCAAATGCGCTGCAAATTCCATTCCATCTCCATCAGATGAAACAAAGGATAGTCATGAGGAACCAGAAAGGATTAGGGTGTGTAATTACTGCTACAAACAGTGGGAACAGGGGATAGTTCCCCCTGATAATGGGGCTTCTATTATTAGCCTTCATTTTAGTTCATCGCCTTCTGCTAGAAGCGTCGCAAGTACTACCTCTAATAGTAGCAACTGCACCATTGATTCAACTGCTGGACCTTCCCCTAGACCCAAAATGAATCCCCGAGCTAGCCGTCGTGTCTCGTCAAACATGGATTCTGAAAAGTCTGAGCAGCAGAATGCAAAATCGCGTAGGAGCTCAGATCATTATGGGCATGTGTTAGATTCTTCTGATAATCAAGTTGAATTCTTTGTCAACAGGTAACTTTTTTCTTTTTGTGTGTGTATATATAAACGACCGGGTAGCTTCTATTGCTTAAGAGATTTGCATGATGTCCATCACCAACTGTTTGTGTTATACTGGGTCTTTTCAAATGATTCACTATTGTCTCAATTTGAATTTATTAGTTGAGTTGCTCATTTTCGTGATTAGTAGTGGCAGGAGTGATGGTGAAGCTGATGACGATGACGATTATCAATCTGATTTTGCACAATCTTACGCTCAAGGAAATGACTACTATGGTGCCATCAACCTCGATGAAGTAGACCATATCTATGGGTCACATGAAGCTCATGACGTTGGTGTAAAAATAGAACCAAACATAAGTGGCTTTCCCCCTGATCAAGATCTTGACTCACTGAATACAGAGACGATAGATAAAACCAGACAACAAGAAAATGGATGGAACGATGTAAAGGAGGGAAGCCCTCCTTGTGAAGAGTCCTTTGAGCCCGAAGTTGTTGATTTTGAGAGTGATGGGCTCTTATGGCTACCACCAGAGCCAGAGAACGAAGAAGATGAAAGAGAAGCAGTGCTATCTGATGATGACGGTGATGAAGGTGATAGAGGTGATTGGGGGTACCTTCGCCCATCAAATAGCTTTAACGAGAAGGATTTCCACTCTAAGGACAAGTCCAGTGGTGCTATGAAAAATGTTGTTGAAGGGCACTTTAGGGCTTTGGTAGCACAACTTTTGGAGGTTGATAATCTACCTATGGTCAACGAAGGTGATGAAGAGGGCTGGCTTGATATAATTACATCATTATCTTGGGAGGCTGCAACGCTTCTCAAGCCAGATACAAGTAAAAGTGGAGGAATGGATCCAGGAGGATACGTGAAGGTTAAATGCATCCCTTGTGGACGTCGCAGTGAGAGGTGACTTTTTTGAACCCTTTATATGGGATTTTTTTTATTGTGCTTGATGTTTGTTCTAGATACAGTGGTACATTTGGGTTTTCAAATAGTATTCATGCTTGTGAACTGTACTATTGATATTCTACGCAATAACATTATAGTTGACAAGTTCATTTATTCTCCTTTAGGATTAACTAGAATGACAGTGGTCCTGGATTTGCCTTCATCAATTATCATAATCTCATTGCTCACAATTTCTATATGTAGCAGAACGAATGTTTAACACTTCTATTCAGATTCCAATTATGAACGTTAAAAGTGAAAAGTGGTTACTTTTATTTAGATTTGTTTTCATTTTTTTGTCTGTACCCAATGAGGAAAGTATGCCAACTAAATTTTCCGAAAGCTTACAGGATGATTTGGAGCTTTATCTCCTTGTTCTCCGTTATTGGTAGTTTCACTATAAAGTCTAGTTGAAATCATACTGTTCTACTTTCATATTAGCTTCATGTTTTTGTTGTGAATATTCCGTGAGGATTTATATCTCTGTCGATTGGCTGGTAAACACTGTATTACTGATTGAACTGGGATGGTATTTTTTTAGTATGGTCGTGAAAGGAGTTGTTTGTAAGAAAAATGTGGCTCATCGGCGAATGACTTCAAAGATCGAGAAGCCGCGTCTGCTAATCCTTGGAGGAGCTCTGGAGTATCAGCGCATCTCTAACCAGCTGTCTAGTTTTGACACTTTGTTGCAACAGGTCTGAATCGTTTCTCATCTTCTTTATTTTTCCCAATAACCATGGACATGAATCCTTCGACTGAAAGGAAAGGAAAAGCATAATTCTGTCACATCAGAGGTTTAGGCGGTTAAATTTTCTGCATTATTGAAGGCTATCTCTGGTGTTTCAGGAAATGGACCATTTGAAGATGGCTGTTGCCAAAATTGATTCTCACAATCCTGACATTCTCTTGGTGGAGAAATCTGTCTCGCGGTTTGCGCAGGAATATCTTCTCGCGAAGGACATATCTCTCGTGTTAAATATTAAAAGGTCCCTTCTAGAGCGCATATCCCGCTGTACTGGTGCGCAGATTGTCCCTTCGATCGACCAGCTCACATCACCAAAGCTAGGTTATTGTGACCTGTTCCATGTGGAAAAGTTTGTGGAGACACATGTTAGTCCTTGTCAAGTTGCGAAGAAAATGGCCAAGACTTTAATGTTTTTTGATGGCTGCCCGAAACCTTTGGGTTGTACAGTAAGTTCCACAACATTTTAAGGTGTTTTAAGACATTAGATCCTTGACCTGTTATTATGACTATGCATATTGTATGTCTGATCAGGAAATAATCTTAAGTATGGTGCTTGATCTGTCTTTCTCAGATATTGCTCAAGGGGGCACATGAAGATGAGCTAAAGAAGGTGAAACATGTGATTCAGTATGGAGTTTTTGCAGCATATCACTTGGCTCTTGAGACATCCTTCCTAGCAGATGAAGGTGCTTCCATTCACGAACTTCCTCTGCAGACCCCAATTACTGTGGCGTTACCTGATAAACCATCAATGGTTAACAGATCAATATCCACAATACCTGGTTTTACTGTGTCAAGTGCTGAAAAGTCTCCAACTACTGAGTTAAGGGGTGAGCCACATAAAGCCAATGGCGACCTTACTGGTAATTTCACTTCTAGTAAGACTCATTTCCAAGGGAAATTGGATGGAAACGACAGGATTGACCCATCTGAAAGACTGCTTCACAACTTGGATACTGTTTACTGTAAGCCTCCAGAAACTATTACCTCTAAGGACGATGGGTTAGTTCCTACTCTAGAATCCAGGCAGCTATCATTTCACGTGGAAGAACCTTCTGTTCAAAAAGATCAGTGGTCTGTTTTATCCGGTGCCACAGAACAAGTAACAGATGGTGGTTACACGAATGACTCCGCAGTAATAGGAAATCAAAATTTTAATAGACAGGAACAAATGGAATCTTCAAAAGGAGACTTTCATCCGTCAGCTTCTGACCATCAAAGTATATTGGTTTCCTTATCAACAAGATGCGTATGGAAAGGATCTGTGTGTGAGCGGGCTCATCTACTCCGTATCAAATACTATGGGAGCTTTGACAAGCCTTTAGGACGGTTTTTAAGGGATAATCTCTTTGATCAGGTACCATTCATTTTAAGTGTGTTTTTTTATCTCTTAATCTGTAGCACACCATTCTCCTTTTAGCCAATGGTGAGGAAACTGAACTCCTGATGGAACCAGGTGGACCAACTAATCCAATTAAAATTTTATGGTTACGCACTTTTTCCCATTTTTTTGACATGAATAATTGTGGAAGTAATTAAATAGGTATTTAGAGTCATAAAAGCAATCCATGAAATAGTCGGAGGGTAAGTTTAAGAAAGAGAACGACTGGAAGGAAAAGCAGAAAAATGGCATTAATATGGTTTAAAGATTCCAGGATAATTAAGTTTGTAAGATCAAAAGTTAATGAAGCCTATCATGTTGTAATTAGCCTCTGGTTATTAATAGCTGAGGCTTGCATTAATTTCCTTGCATTAATCTCCTGTTCAGGATCAGTGCTGCCCGTCATGTACGATGCCAGCGGAAGCACACATTCATTGTTATACTCATAGGCAAGGTAGTCTGACAATATCTGTTAAGAAACTGCCTGAATTGCTACCTGGGCAACGTGAAGGGAAGATTTGGATGTGGCATCGGTGCCTGAAATGTCCTCGGATCAATGGCTTTCCTCCAGCCACACGCAGAATTGTAATGTCAGATGCTGCGTGGGGCCTGTCTTTTGGCAAATTTTTGGAGCTGAGCTTTTCTAACCATGCAGCGGCTAGTCGTGTGGCCAACTGTGGTCATTCCCTTCACAGAGACTGTCTCCGGTTCTACGGGTATAAATAGATGCTTCCTAATATAAATATTTTCTGCGGATTGTTTCACTTGTTATTACACATTACTGATTTTCCCTCGTCCAATATGTCTGATTCTCAAGTAGCATCTTGCGTAATGCAATCAGGCTTAGCACTTAGTATATATTACATCAGATGTACTGTCTAGATAGGCTCTGCATAAGTAGTACTGTAGTGTTGGTCATTCACTTCTCTAATTGTCATCTATACGGCAAGTGTCAGTCTATGTTTGACGGTTGTGGCCTTGTATTAAACAACCATGACCACGCCAGTAATGAGTATCACTTAAATTTTTCTTAATGCAGTTTTGGGAGAATGGTTGCTTGCTTCCGCTATGCTTCAATCAATATTTACGCAGTGACTCTGCCACCAGCAAAGCTTTATTTTAACTATGAGAACCAGGAATGGCTCCAAAAGGAATCAAAAGAGGTTACAAGTTTCCCACATTTTTAATCGAATATTTGTACATATTCAACAAAGCCAGGAGTCTTATTTTACTTAATTGTCATGGTCTGTATACTATAGGTGATTAAAAAAGCGGAAGTCCTTTTTAATGAGGTTCAGGAGGCTCTTAGTCAAATTTCAGCGAAAACTATGGGCGCAGGTTCCAAGGGCAGCACTCCCAACAAGATCAAGCTTTCTCTTGAAGAACTTGCAGGACTTCTTGAGCAACGTAAAAAGGAATATAAGGTAGCCTGTCATGTAACTTACACACCATTAGAATTAAGAAGAAATAGAGTTGCATTTGGCGCATTACATCACTCACACTCACTCTAACTCACGCAGACAGAACCCACCCACCTGCACACTACACACACATTCACACATACCTACACTCATACACACCCCCACCACGTTCATACTTCTCACGAATCATGTGTGTAAAATATAGACAGAGTCAAAACTTTTTCTTATAAATAATTGTAGAAGCTTGTCTCATAATCTGCTGGCCTTTATAGGAACGAGTCTTTTACATAGCCTCTGTACCTAGAGTCCTTTCTTCACTGTAGGATGATTTTTCAGTTTTCTCTGTATGCAATACCGATTAAGGCTGTCGCTGGTTTTCAGGATTCATTGCAGCAAATGTTAAATGTGGTTAAGGATGGACAACCTACTATTGATATCCTTCTGATAAATAAACTTCGAAGGCTGATAATTTTCGATTCATATGCTTGGGATGAATGCCTAGCAGGGGCGGCCAATATGGTAAGAAATAACTATTTGGAAGCTCCGAAGAATTCAGCCCCAAAAGTTATGGGTCGTAACGTCTCCTTAGAGAAGCTCAGTGATGAAAAAGTAAAGTCGATACCGACCCATGTTGCAATTTGTAATGACTCTCTTCTCCAGGATGCAGACTACGAAACGTGTCTTAACCAAGGTAAATCATTTGCTGATACTAGTGGCAAATTTGCTATTCCTGAAGATGTAGGCTCAGACAGACCCCCAGATTGTAGGATGGAGTTCGACCCTAGTGAAGGTGGTAAAGATAATTTTGTAGAGTCTTCGCAGGTGGTTAAACCAGCACACACCGAGAGCCAGTTTCAAGCAACAGACTTATCTGATACTCTTGATGCAGCATGGATAGGTGAACAAACTACTTCAGAGAATGGTATTTTCCGTCCGCCTAGCAGAGCTGCTTCAACAAATGGAACTCAGATCCCTGATTTAAGGCTGTTGGGTTCAGAAAGTGAGCTGAACTTTAAAGGAGGCCCTACCAATGATGAACATACAACACAAGTTCAGTTGCCTTCTCCTAGTTTCTACTATTCACTCAACAAGAATTATTCGCTTAATTCTCGCAAGCATATCATGGCTGAAGACCGGCCTGTTTATGTTTCTTCATATAGAGAGCTTGAATGGCGAAGTGGTGCAAGGCTGCTGCTTCCTCTGGGATGTAATGACTTAGTACTGCCAGTTTATGATGACGAACCTACTAGTATCATAGCTTATGCCCTTACATCATCAGAATATAAAGCTCAGATGTCTGGATCAGATAAGTCAAGAGATCGCTTGGATAGTGGAGGTTCCTTTTCACTTTTTGATTCTGTTAATCTTCTCTCATTGAACTCTTTGAGTGATTTGTCGGTCGACATGAGTAGAAGTCTTAGCTCTGCTGATGAACAAGTCTCGCAGCTGCTACATTCATCACTGTATTTGAAAGATCTGCATGCGAGGATTTCGTTTACAGATGAAGGTCCTCCTGGGAAAGTGAAGTACTCTGTGACGTGTTATTATGCTAAGGAGTTTGAAGCCCTGAGGATGATTTGCTGTCCTTCAGAAACAGATTTCATTAGATCTCTTGGTCGTTGTAGAAAATGGGGAGCCCAGGGTGGAAAGAGCAACGTCTTCTTTGCAAAAAGTTTGGATGACCGTTTTATCATCAAGCAAGTTACAAAGACAGAGCTTGAGTCCTTCATCAAATTTGGGCCAGCTTACTTCAAATACCTGACTGAGTCCATCAGTACTAAAAGCCCTACAAGCCTTGCAAAGATCTTGGGAATCTATCAGGTACGAAAAATAACAAAATACTTAACTAACAATCTCTCTGAACTACATGATAATTGAGAATGCTTTTGTTCGACTCAAAACATAATTTTTCTTGTTATCTCTTTTGTTGACATTTGACGAGACCCGTTATTCTTTGCTAAATCTTTAAAGGTTTCATCCAAACACCTTAAAGGAGGAAAAGAGTTCAAAATGGACGTCTTGGTGATGGAGAATCTTCTGTTCAAGCGAAACTTCACTAGGCTTTATGACCTAAAAGGCTCCACTCGGGCTCGTTACAATCCCGATACAAGTGGTAGCAATACAGTTTTGCTGGATCAGAATCTTGTCGAAGCAATGCCAACATCTCCAATATTTGTTGGGAGCAAGGCAAAACGGCTTCTTGAAAGAGCAGTCTGGAATGATACATCATTTCTTGCTGTAAGTTTCCAGTTGTTACTCTTCTTTTAAACCGCTTTGAAATACCGAACTTGTTCTTGAGCTTTACATAGTAATGCTGATGCAAGATCTTGGTTTGTTTCTGGCTGAAGTCGATTCACGTAATGGATTACTCCTTACTAGTCGGGGTAGATGAGGAAAGAAACGAGCTGGTTCTAGGAATTATCGATTTCATGAGGCAATACACTTGGGACAAACATCTGGAGACTTGGGTCAAGACTTCAGGGCTCCTTGGAGGACCCAAGAACTCAACTCCCACAGTGATATCGCCGCAGCAATACAAGAAAAGATTCAGGAAAGCGATGACGGCTTATTTTCTGATGGTTCCTGACCAGTGGTCGCCTGCCGCGGTTGTGCCAAGCAACAGTTCTTCAGCAGAGGTGAAGGAGGAAGAAGAGAAAGACAATCCTCAAGCTGTTGGTAACAAGTCCTGAAGTATTTTCAGCAAACATACACAATATTCAGTTAGCAAATATAGTTTTTATTTTTTTTGGTTGGAATGGTCTTTTGGGTAATTTGTGTTTATGTATTACCCTTGGCCTTAAGTGTGGCATATGCCTCTTCCATCGCCTTTGCATCAGAATTAATAAAAGAAAGATGCAATTGTACAGACACTGCTTCTATCTTTTAGTGTTTGTTATTCGTCGTAACTTATGTTTTTATCAACAATTCTTCTTGGTTAGTCTTTCAAATGCTCTCAAATCATTTTATTAAATTTCTCGAACGTTTGTTTAAAGATGGGATCCTTGAAGAAATATGTTGTTTGATCAGATTGAGTTCTAAAATTACATCTTGAATTTTGTAGATAGTCCCAACCAAATGCATCACACATGGGGACTAAACTAACTTTAGAGTGTTTCTCTAATTTCTACTTAAACAAAAAACCCTAAGTGAAACTTGAACAAACGAATGAATCTTAGGGACTTATTTTGACTCATCACTTATAAGTCTTAACGCATAAATTTTAGTTTCGTATAGGAAGCTAAACTTAGAAGGCGTGAAATTGGCTCAAAACAATATGCATCAATCAAAACAGAGGAAAATAAATAAACACAAGAAAAAATAGAAAGACTGATCTTCTTCCATTTTAACCTCCCTGCCTTAGCTTGCTTCTAAGGCAGAGGAAAATTCAATTTTCTTCTCTCAAAGTGACAAAAAGACAGAGAAAAAGTTTTAAGCAAAAATGGCTTTTCAAGACTTCGACAAGATTCAAGAACGCGTAAATGCAGAGAGAAAACGTAAATTCAGGAAGAGAATCATCTTAGGAGTCGTCTCCGTGCTTGTTGTTGCTGCTGCCATTATTGGAGGTGCTTTTGCTTATGTTACATATGAAAACAAAACTCAAGAACAAGGGAAAACTACAAACAACAAAAGTAAGGATAGCCCCACCAAAAGCGAGAGCCCGAGCCCGAAACCGCCATCATCCGCAGCACAAACTGTGAAAGCTGGCCAGGTCGATAAGATTATCCAAACACTTTGCAATTCTACTCTCTACAAACCAACTTGCCAGAATACTCTTAAAAATGAGACAAAGAAAGATACTCCTCAAACTGATCCTAGGAGCCTGTTAAAATCTGCCATTGTAGCTGTCAATGACGATCTAGACCAAGTATTCAAAAGGGTTTTGAGCCTGAAAACAGAGAACAAAGATGACAAAGACGCTATAGCCCAGTGTAAGTTGCTTGTGGATGAAGCTAAAGAAGAACTTGGCACCTCCATGAAAAGAATCAACGACTCAGAGGTTAATAACTTTGCAAAAATAGTTCCCGATTTGGACAGTTGGCTAAGCGCAGTCATGTCTTATCAAGAAACATGTGTCGATGGATTTGAAGAAGGGAAACTCAAAACGGAGATACGTAAGAATTTCAATTCTTCTCAAGTTTTGACAAGCAATTCACTCGCGATGATAAAATCTTTAGACGGATATCTTTCCTCGGTTCCAAAGGTTAAAACGCGACTTCTTCTTGAAGCAAGATCTTCTGCTAAAGAGACAGATCATATTACGTCGTGGCTAAGCAATAAGGAAAGACGAATGTTAAAAGCTGTTGATGTGAAAGCATTGAAACCTAATGCTACAGTGGCTAAAGATGGCAGTGGAAATTTTACTACCATCAACGCTGCACTTAAAGCAATGCCTGCCAAGTACCAAGGAAGGTACTAACCATTCTCATAGTTCTTCATATTTTATAAACAATAGATCCCGCCTCGAGACCCTTTATCCATCTTGGGCCCGGAAACCATCATGTGAAATTTTTAGTAACGAAAGAAAGAGAGAGTGAGCTTAGTGGTGGTCTTAAAATTTGACCACAGTACTTCAATTATTTGGTTTCATAGTATAT
>Ga0041060_1000165_pt1 | contig 10219 bp, 16 predicted proteins | sample AraColnosormetaG_2_FD_53326 | JGI IMG/M metagenome (GOLD analysis project Ga0041060, IMG submission 53326) | Arabidopsis roots microbial communities from Chapel Hill, North Carolina, USA - Col Cl nosort | ecosystem: Host-associated > Plants > Roots > Unclassified | place: USA: Chapel Hill, North... | reverse complement strand
AATTAGGATTTGGAAATTAGAAGAACAACTAATCAAATCAAATAAAAATCCTCACTAAATTGTAAACAGGATATGATTACGTGACAAAATATTATTGAAAAAATATCCAAAAAGTTGCAAAAAAAACAAAAAAAAAGCATAAGCAAAAAAAAAGAGAGGCCAAAACCAAATTCCCAATTCTGGTCGGAGTTTGTCTGTAAAAAAAACCCTAGAAGCCATATATAAACACCACAAGTAAACTCGTTTCTTCACCTTCCTTCTCTCCTTCACTCTAATTGCGATTGATTCTCCTGTCTTCTCCAATTTATCAGGTAATTGCTTCTGCTTCATACTTCATACCTTATTTTCCAATCTCTCAATCCATCTTTGTATTGGAGCAAAGTTTATACCTTTCAATTTCTCAAACTCGACTAGTTATAGATCTATGGAAGTTCAGTTCAAACCTTACATATATAATATCTGGAGAAACCAACTATGTGTACTTGCAATTACAATAAGCTAATAGATTTCGTACTATAAAGTTAGATCCACATAGTACAATTCTAAGTTATGCAGATTGGAGCTCTTGTGAATTTTTGTTTGATTCGATTTTGCTTGAGACTGTCTTAGAGAAATTGCAGAGATGACACCTGAATCAAACGCTCCCTCAGTAGATCCACAATTTGTAGGCAATGGGTTTGTTCAAGAATACTATAACCACCTTTATGATTCAACCTCGGAAGTACACAAATTCTATCTCGAGGATAGTATGATTTCACGGCCTGGTCTCGATGGTGAGATAGTTACTATCAAATCCTTGAAAGTAAGTTCCTTTAGCCACTTTCATAGTATGTCTCATTGAATTATTGTTGTTAGTATTGATTCGACGAATGTTTCATCGTGTTTGCAGGGGATTAATGATCAGATAATGTCCATTGACTACAAAAGCTCAAGGATCGAGATTCTAACTGCTGATTCTCAATCAACTTTAAAGAATGGTGTTGTAACTCTAGTCACGGGTTTAGTGATCGGGAACGATGGAGGAAGGAGGAAATTTTCTCAGAGTTTCTTTCTTGTGTCGCGGAATGGAAGCTACTTTGTGCTGAATGATACCTTTAGGTATGTGTCTGATGAGTTTGTTGAACCAGAAGCTACCAAGGAGGTTGAGGAGAGTCAGTCAACAAATGCTATCACTGGTAAGTCGTTTTACCAATGGTTTCAAGAATCTGAAAATATTCACCACCTTGACATTGTTTTGATTCATGTGGTAATGGTTTTGATTAGCAGAGCCTGCAAATGAAAGTGTAGAGGCGGTTATTGTCCCTACTGAAGCTAAAACTACGGTGACGAAGCCAGCAAGTGCCATACCAAACGGACATGCGAAAGTCCCTGAGGAGAAAGTTGTGAATGAAAACAGTAGCTTACCTAAAGCTGCTGAAGCAAAACTTCAAGAGGAGGTTCCCAAGAAATCGTTTGCATTAATTGTAAGTCTCCTCCTTTGTGCTTAGTTTTTATCGTATAATATCCTCTAATCTGTTGGTGTGATTTCAAACTTACAGGTTCAATCTCTGGCTCAAAGCGCTGGTACTTTACAGGTTAAAGCCTCGCCGGTCAAGCGTAAACCTGTCGAAAAACCGGTTGCTGCTCCGGAGCGCAAAGCTCCTTCCCCAATTCGTAAACAGGCTTCTGCTGAAAGCATTAAACCACAAGGTTGGTTATTCATTGTTTAATAGTTAAAAACAATGAATTTGAAAATTCTTCTACTTGCTTTTGTCTCATTTGATTATTTGTTTTTCACGTATCAGCTCAGGGTAGTTCCATATTTGTTGCAAACTTGCCTATGGATGCGACTATTGAGCAACTTTATGAAACATTTAAAAGTTTTGGAGCTATTAGAAAGGATGGTATCCAAGTCAGAAGTTACCCGGTTAGTTATTCTTTCAATGATCTACAAAAAAATTATTTGCAAAGTTTGAAAAACCTTATAACTGGTTCAATCACACGCTTAAAAATCTGTGAATTTTCAGGAAAAAAAGAACTGTATTGGGTTTGTGGCATTCGAAAATGGTGAAGCAGTAAAAAATGTCTTTCAGGTATGTTTTTGTTTGCATATCAAACTCTCGGCTATAATGTAATTTGAAGTTCTTGTTATCTGATCTCCAAATGCACAACTCTAGGCTCACAGGGAATCACCAATCAGAATCGGAAACCGAAGAGCATCTATAGAAGAAAAGCGAGGCAAGTTTCTGAAAGGCATTGTTGTCTCAAAGATTGTAACTTTAATTAAATGTAAAAACAAAATCCTAATCTTACTTTTTCTGGATTATGCAGGAGGTAACAATCAAAATGGCAACAGAGTCTCTACAAGAAACAACAGTGGTTATAAAAATGAGGATGGTTTCAGACGTGATGGATACAAACCTAGGGGCAGTGGCGTCAATGGAGGACGAGGCTATGGGAGACGGAACAGTGAGTCTAATGGGGATGGTAAAGCATACCAGAACAATGGCCATGGCAATACTGAGGCCAAAAACTAGATTAGTTTTTTCTTCTTCTAAGCTTTGCTCATGGTTGAGAATCTGAGGTTGTAGGCGATGTTAAAACAAATTTTTGTTTCCGTGGATATCTTAGGTGTTGATCTTTTCGATTTGTGATATTGTTTGGGGATAAATCTAGAACATTTTTCTTCACTCTTTGATCTCTGTATCTTCTCATGAACAAAGCAGAGAACAAAATCGAATTGATTTAAGGTTCTAATGACCTACATACTTTCTTTACAGGAGATAAACTCCACAACTTTTGTTTTTGTCTAATCAAACATCAAAACAGAATCAAGAACAAGAAGAACAACACCACGGACATTGAGGAAAACATGAGAAGCACCTACACATTGACTGCTTCTGATTTGTTGCATCTGCTACTGGTTTTTGTGACTCTTGTGACTGATTTGCTTGTTCCTTCTGTTTCTCCGTTTCTACCTTTCTTGAATCACTTGCAGCTCCAGCCAAACTGTAAAAACCAAAAAAGCAAAGCAAGAAACTTTCATTAAAACCGAGGGGAGGAAATGTTTGTCAGCCATGGTCATGGATGGAGTGTATTTACATTGGGAAAGAGAAGGAGTGCGCGCTGTTTGAGCTTCGGTTAGAACGGTAAGAAGTTGTAGGAGTTTTCCAAGAAACAGCAGGATGTTGTTCTTTCTCATGGCTTTCTCTTTTCCCTTCTTCTTCATCTGATGATGATGTATGTGTTTCTTCTACTAGTACAACTTTCTCTTCCTTATCTGATTCAACAACTTTCGGTTCTTCGACTACGGGTTTTGGTTCCGATCCTGGTACAGGCGGCATAGGAAGTCCAGGACTATACGCAAGTAACTCACCGGATTTATAAAGTTCACCTGATTTCATCAAATCACCACCATAACCAGTGAAACTATTGTTTCCTAAATGAATACTGAAGAGAGATTCATTCGAAGTGCAGCTCCATTCAGCTGGCACATTCGATTTGCTTCTCTCGAAAACCGAAGATGGAATCCTATTCGGGTCATATTTTCCGTTGTTATCTCTATCCATTACTTGAACAGGTGGTGAAGAAATCTCCGGATCATTCAATGATTCTTTTAGTACCTCTTCAGGTAGATCTTTCGGTGGCGATAAATACGAAGAAGAAGAAGACGAAGATGACGAAGACGACGATAATCTTGAATGTGATTCTGAGTTAATAATTACAGTTTCTGTTTCTTGTAAAGGTATCGTTTTATGCTCAACATCTCCATTTTCGTCGTCTAATGAACCTTTTTTGTTTACATCTTGATCATGTTTTTGTTTGGATAACACATGTTCTTCATGTTTAGACTCCATAAACACCTGGAGAAGCAATCATCAATGCATCATTTTAAGCAATTTCTCGGGCTATTCGAACAAATATAACATCAAAAAACATACCTTGAAATCGATTTGACCAGAGCCTGATGAGTGAAGTTGTGAAATTTCGTTTCTTTTTCTTGCTAGAGAGAATGAAGGAAGAAAGAAAAAAATTAAGATGAGGAAAAGGGGATCTAGGGTTTGGTTCGTTGTCTGGAGATAAACAGAACGAAAGGTATCTCGTAAAGTTCGGAACTTTAACTAACAAAACCATGGCTGCATTTCGCGCCATGTCTTCTTATCTGTTCTGTTTTATAAATGATCCTCTGTGTTACGGTCTATTTAAGAAACCGTGTTCTATCCAATAGATAAACGCCTTGACTTTTAACACGTGGCTTCAGATACTAGAACAAAAAAAAAAGCATCATTGTTCATCTTCTTCCTCTTCTGTTTACTGTTTGGGGAAAGTGAAAGCTTGTAAACGAAAGGTAACGTTTTTATGGAATCTAGGGTTTGTATTTCCCTTTACTGTAACATGGTCTTTGAAAGTTTCTTCCTTTTTAGGATTCTTTGCTTTTTTCGGGTATGTATTTGGAATTGGATATGGATACTGTAGACCTAATTGATCGGTGTGATTTGTATTGGATAGTTTTAACGGATCGAATTCTTAGAATTAAGATACTGAATCTGAGAATTGGATCTTCTTTAACTGCAAATTTTGTGACTTTTCTTCGTTTTAGTGTCTTAAGAACTTAAACACGAAGTTATTCTTGATAATTTGATGCAGCTTCCACCATTTAGAAAAGTATTGTCTTTTGTTCTGTGAATTTCTCAGGTTCGTTGGTTCTTCAAGAGAGATCATATGAAGAAATTGAATTTGAGTTTCATGTCAAATTTTGTTGTTTTCAGGTTGTAAACTGTGGCCAAAGGTTTACTTGGACTCCTTCTGTTTCACTGGAAACTGTTCATTTGAATGGTGAGAGTTTGATTCTGATGCATTAGTAAATTGTAAGGAAGAGAGGATTGAGCAAACATGGGAGAACAACTAGATCCATTTTCCGCTTCTAATCTTCCGGATTTCATATCTTCTCAAAAAATTGGTAGACCGGTTAATTTCGAAGGACAAACTAACCGTGGGCATCCTTTTTCTGGTCTTAAGAAGAGAGGTCAATCTAGTCGTTCTTGGGTGAAAATTGATCAAGATGGGAACTCTGCGGTTTTGGAGCTCGACAAGGCGACTATAATGAAGCGTTGTTCCTTACCATCCAGGGATTTGAGACTCCTTGACCCTTTGTTTATCTATCCCTCGAGTATTTTGGGGCGTGAGAGAGCGATAGTTGTCAGTCTTGAGAAGATCAGGTGTATTATCACAGCTGAAGAGGTCATTCTCATGAATGCTCGAGATGCATCTGTTGTTCAGTACCAGTCGGAACTGTGTAAACGCCTTCAATCAAACCACAACCTAAATGTTAAAGGTCAGTGGTTTTGGTATAGCTTTGGTGGTCTGGAGTTATGATATAGATTAGATTGCTGATGAAACTGTTATATGTGTTTGGTTTTAGATGATTTGCCATTTGAATTTAAAGCGTTGGAGCTGGTTTTGGAACTATCTTGCTTGTCTTTAGATGCACAGGTATGCCACATTCTCTTCATCATTCTTCTATATGATTTATTGCATGACTTTAAGCTAATTGTTAAGCTCAAAAGTTTTGGTGAACGTGATTTTTAGGTGAATGAGCTTGAGATGGAGGTGTATCCCGTTCTTGATGAACTAGCCACAAACATCAGCACCCTTAATCTAGAACACGTGCGCAGGCTAAAAGGTCGTCTTCTTACCTTAACACAGAAAGTTCAGAAGGTGAACACAAAAGACTCTTCAAATTTGAAAAAGCCCTACTACCATAATTTGATTTTGGAGGTCAAAACTTGCAGGTTTGTGATGAAATAGAGCATTTAATGGATGATGATGATGACATGGCTGAGATGTATTTGACTGAGAAAAAAGAAAGAGCTGAAGCTCATGCGTCAGAGGAGCTAGAAGATAACATTGGTGAGGACTTTGAATCTTCTGGAATAGTTTCGAAGTCTGCGCCGGTTTCACCTGTGGGCTCAACAAGTGGAAACTTTGGGAAGCTTCAAAGAGCCTTTAGCAGCATTGTTGGCTCACATAAAAGCTTGTTAAGCTCCTCTAGCATCGGAGAGAACATTGATCAACTAGAGATGTTACTAGAAGCTTACTTTGTCGTTGTTGATAACACTCTGAGCAAATTATCATCGGTTAGATTCTTCTTAATCTTTCTTTTAAACTCAACTACATGTTGTTTCATCATTTTGATCATGTTCTTGTGTTTGCAGCTGAAAGAGTATATAGATGATACAGAGGATCTGATCAACATTAAGCTGGTAAGGACAGACAAAATCAAGTCTCGTAATCATGTTCTTGTTTCTCTTTGGGTCTCTGACTTTGTCCATGTTTTTGTAGGGGAATGTGCAGAATCAGTTGATTCAGTTTCAACTGCTTCTCACCGCGGCAACCTTTGTGGCAGCTATTTTTGCCGCTGTAACCGCTGTCTTCGGGATGAATTTGCAAGACTCTGTTTTCCAGAATCCGACGACTTTCCAGTATGTTTTACTGATAACAGGTATTGGATGCGGTTTTTTGTATTTTGGTTTTGTGTTATACTTCAAGCACAAGAAAGTATTCCCTCTCTGAAAACTTATGTTAGAGAAGAAGAAGAAGACGCATGTAGTAGCTTCTAATGTAAAGATGAACAACTAATGTCTTTTGCTGAGCTTAGGCTTAACCTCTATAGTGAAACAACTGGATGTGTTTAAGATTAATGATAAGAAATAAGTTTAAGAGAAAGAAAAGCAAAACACAGAAGACACCATCACATTCTATGTCGAAGCAAATTCAAACTAGTGAAAAAATAAGACAGAGAAGAAAATTGAACCGTCATCCTTAAACTTTGGAAGAACATGCATTAGTGAAACAAAGACTAAGCAAATCCTGGAAGAAACCATTGTTTTTGATCTATGTAAACACCGTATCTCTTAGGCCATGTTATTCTACTTGTGGCAAGATTGAAGATACCGCAATTTGAAGGACGATCAAAATCCGGCCAAAGATCATCTTCAACGAAACAGATTGAATCCCTCTTGATTCCATCACCAACATCATGAACTTGTGCTCTCATTGTAACCCCATGACCAAAGATCAACATCTCATTCATCATCTCCAATAGAATGCACTCTCTCCCATTTGCCACTTTCAAGATTCATCTTAAAGATGTAAAACAAAAGTTCCTCTTCATTAGTCTCCTTTTGTTTCCGTTTTTTTAAGCTCAGATTTTAAGAACCTCTCCTGATTCTGCAATCACTATTTTCCTCTTCCAAATGTATTCCTGCGGTTTCTCATCGAAGCGAAATGGATGATTCGAATACGGGTTTGTCAATCCTTCTTCTTTGGGAGAATCTCCAGAGAAATCATAAATCTTGATGTGATGATCCAAAGTATACAGATAAAGCTTGCTGTTCTTATAAGCCATATCGAAAATACTTCCACTGTTTTGATTCCACTTCGAATCATATCCTTTCTTGAGTGAGAACAAGTATTTCTGTTTGAAAAATTAATCCAAGCAACGAAATAATCCTTTGTTCTCTCGTTTATCCACAGAACAGCTGTTGTTTTGCATTCTTCGTTGTCGTCGTTAAAGAGTGTTCCCTACAGCCCTTTCGTCTAATAGATGGAATCTTGATCGTTTTGATCGTTAACAGGTTCAAAATATAGAAATCGAGACCAGAATCTACCAGTAGGAGACAATTCCCGGAGCTAGCCATACAATATCTTCCGTTCAAGCGACGACGGAGGACTCTTGTTTTGAAACTTTCGTCTTCTTTGTGATCAAACAACGTTAAGGTATGTGACCTGCCATGGACGCAGAGACTGACTCACGCATGTTTTCCAAACGGAATACCAATCTGAACAAACGGTTTTTGCTCGATGAAAATCAATAGAGCTCAAGCTTTCCAGGATCGGTCGCAAAAGATCAGGACAAAGCTTGGACCAATCTTGATTTTCAGAAGCTCCTTGTCTCTTCTCTTCTTTCACCAAATCGTTCGGCGTCTCCATGTCTGCGCTTACGTGCCTCACACTCTAGTTGACCTAATGTTTGGATTTAGGGTTAAGAACCACGGAAACCCTAATTAATGCGAGACGTATATATTTATACTGACGATATAACATCAAAACCCATCGATTAAAATTTAACCAATGATATATTTGAACATGTTGCTCACTTTACCTTCATACAAGAGTACCGTATCTTACAAGTTTATAAACCAAAGTTGTGAAGCTTTTAGTCTGTAGATGTTTCTGTGGAATGCATTTTTAGTCATTTTCGATGTCCCGATGAGGCCATCAGAACCGCGACTGCAGCTATGAACATAAATAGCATACTGATAAGAAGTGTATATGTTTTTCTTGATGATCTTTTGTATTCTCCAAACAGCAGTATCCCCCAAAATGTTTATTTTCAATCTTTAAATCATTGAACAGAAAAGAGGTCTTAAACCTGAACAGCTCCTGCAGCAGCATAACCAGCGGCTTGACCGCCCATAAACTGAAGACCATTACCAAATCCACAGAGAAATCCAGCCAAGAAAGACCAGCCTCGACCGTTCCAGTCATTTAGGTAAGCCTTGAAAGATGATCTTGGGAGACCAAGTATAGGCCAATAGAGAAATATGATGTTTAGTATCAGACCAACCCCAAATGAAGAGATGGAGAAGTAGAAGAAGGCTGTGTACACATTGAGTTTTGGAACTCCATGTTTCAAAGTGTGCCAACTCCATGTTTCAAAGTGTGCCATTGATCGTTTGTCGCTAAGCTTACTGCAGGTGAGATTAGAGAGAAACAGATACCGGCAAAGAATGTTATCGCCAGTCCAATTATTGTGCTTTTCCCAAAAACCTGTCAACGCAAATCTTGAGTATCAGTGAATATCAGTTATTTCTGTTTAGGAAAATGCTGTGTGTATTATTATTAACCTTTATGGCTCTTTGTTTCTCAACCTCAATAAGAAAATCTGCAGTCCCTACTTTTGCTTTTCCTTCTTTTATAGAACTTGTTTCCATTTGGAAGGAAGAAGTAGTCTCTAAACTGAAACAAGATCAGATTAGGTTAAAAACCAAACCAAAAGAAAACAAAACAAAGACCTAGTATAGTGAATCTTTTTTTAACCTTTTGAATCCTTGGAGTTTGGATTTGTTATCAGCTGCATTTGATTTATGAACAGCAGAACCGAAACAAACAGCGATCAAGAAACAAGCGACCCCCGGGAAAAGGACCTCAGCTCTGTTGATTCTATCATCCAAGAAATAGTTCAAAGTTGTGCCTGTTGTTGAAAACAAAAGAGTTAATAAGAACAGAGGAAAAAAATCAGTTAAGAGTAGTTGAAGAGAAGAGTTTACCGATAACAACGGCGATACTAGCTGTGATGACTTCAGTGACAGATAACCCAACAAAAGCCCAAGCATATTGTGTTGCTAAGGTCCCAAGGCTAAGAAATATTCCTCCAGCCATTGCAAACATCACAGACGGCCAATTATCCTGTGACAAAAAAACTTTGCATTTCAAAAACCAACAACAAATATGTGTATGAATGTATGTGTAACTGACTTGAGAAAGCTGTGTGGTGAAATTTGGTCTGCTTGGACTTATTTCGCCTAGTGTAAACGCTATGATAACTGCAGCTAACAGGTTTGTCAGTGTGTAGTCAAGATAAGTATGTTGAGGAAGTCTACCGCGTCTTTCGGTTAGAGTCATGATTGCTGGCCATGTCCCTAAGAAGAGCAGAGCCAAGAGCATACAAGTGATTGTTCCTCCTTTGCTCTCTATCACATACATTTTATAAAATCACCAAATCCCACTGCATCAAAGTAAAGAAGTGAGATTCTTCTGTTATCATATCATTGATCTCTCGTGATAAAAATGAAGCTAGTTGTCTTAAGAAAGGTTCTTTAGAACATTAACACAAGACACATGCTGATACAAGAAGATCTCTATAAAACTCAAACCTTATATTCCATTAAATTTCCCTATTGACTAGGTTTCTTGAAAGAGATTACCTTATTAAAGCTTTTGTCTTAACTTTGACTTTGAGGAAGACCAGAGAACAACAGATACAGAAGAAAAAAAACTTAGTCTCTCATTTGATTGGCAGATCCAGATTCAGGAAGAAGTTAGTTTCCCATTTTCTATAAAATAAATAAATCTCAAGTTGCCATAAACTATAGTTTTCTTTCTCTGATGTGTAAACAAAGACAATACAACCAATTGTTGTTAGCAAAGCCCTAAGACAGAAACCAACAAAGAAAAC
>Ga0041060_1000164_pt1 | contig 10224 bp, 15 predicted proteins | sample AraColnosormetaG_2_FD_53326 | JGI IMG/M metagenome (GOLD analysis project Ga0041060, IMG submission 53326) | Arabidopsis roots microbial communities from Chapel Hill, North Carolina, USA - Col Cl nosort | ecosystem: Host-associated > Plants > Roots > Unclassified | place: USA: Chapel Hill, North... | reverse complement strand
TGTGGATGTCGGATTCGCACACTCAAGTATTTATTTGTTTTGTGGGAGAGATTATTCTTGAGGACAAATATACTTGAAAATAGATAGATGATTATAGAGAAAACTATGAGTATTGTCAAAGAAGGTGTATAGCTCGTTTGCACCAAGAAATGTGTGTGTCTTTACATGGTCTTTGACCCACAATTTATACCCAAAGAATACATTTAATACCTATTTACTCGTAATCATTCTACTTTAAATGTATCTGTTTTTAGTCTTTGAATTTACTTATTTGAACGTTAAAACCGAGTCCACTCCGGGCCTTCTGGACCTCGCCTCTCGGCCCATTTGGTTTCTTCAATTCGAGTAGTCCTGACTTCGATGCTGCCTTCACCCCGCAAACCAACATCTCGCCCATACTCTCACCTCGAGGATGCTTATGGGCCCTCCCTCTTATGGGCTTGTTTTACTTGTGCAGCAATCTTTGGCTGGATCCGAGCCCATGGTGCGGGATCCGACACCAACAATTAGCCCCCCAAGTCTTTCGAATTGTTACTCCAGTTTGGAAGGCTTTTAATGTTCTAAGGACAAAGATTGCGCCAAATGACTCTCCCATTTCCCACCTAAATTACGTAATCGCGTTGATTTCGGAATCTCTTGCAATCACTCGCGTGACACCTGTCACAATTATGACCGTATATTATTTATTTACTATTAAAGCGGGGAAACTCTTACACTTCCTCCACGACTTCCAAGGCGGTTCCGTCATCATCACTTGCTCGCGTGTAGGTAAATTCACTTTACCCTTTCCTTGTCATTTTTATTTTTCACACTTCTCTCTCAAAGCAAAGTTCTTCTCTCTCTCCAAACCTTCAATCCTCTTATTCACTATACGATGAATTCCGAAATTGAAAGACCTGAATCCCCCTCTTTCAACAACGTCGGCTCTAGTAACGACCTCTGCACCCGGCCAAACGACATCGCCGATCCCCACTATCAATCCACATGCACTCTCCAATCTCTTAATCGATTGGGAGAGCTCTGTCGGATTTCGGCCGAAGTAATGAGGGATTTACAGATGCCGGAGCCTACCGAATCGCCGGAGGACCACCGACCCGCGTTCTTCTACGTGTACGAGATTTACTTCAAAGGGTGTGGCTTGATTTTTCCTCTCCCCAAAGCCCTCGTTCGTTATTTGTCGGCCCTTGAAATCGCCTTACCCCAGCTGACTCCCAATCTCCTCCGGACTATTCTGGGAATTATTACCATCGCGGCTGAAGCCGGATACGTCATCGGGGTCCCCGAATTGAATGAACTTCTCAGCGTGAGGAGTTCTTTGAAGAAAGTCGGATACTTCTCGGCTTATCCGAATGCCAACAGAAATCTCATCTCGCATCTCCCGAACAAGGATGAGAATTGGCATCACCCGTGGTTCTTAGTTAAAAAGAGGTCTGCCTCGATCGGAAACCTTCCGGACTTGCTCCCCTCGAAGTGGACTACTAAGCCTGGTAGTTGTTAGGTCATGCATATGAACTTCATTTTATTTCTTTTCTTATCTGACCAACTTTTATTTTTCACTTCGCAGCTTTCATCGCACCTACCCTTCCGACCGCCGAATTTGGCGAATTCTTCAAGATTGTCATCGAAGGAGAAACCCTTTGGAACTCCTTTACTCTCGACAGGTTCATAGAGGTCAACCACAAGCTTAGGATGAGCCCCCCTAGACATCTCCTCCAGCTGCCACTACCCCCTCCTTTACCTAAAATTACTTCTGCTCGGGCCATCGCAGCTCGACGCAAGACGCTGTCCAAGTCGATTGTGGAGGCTTGCGAAGTGAACAAATCATTCCTCCAATTCACAGTCGACAAGAAGGAATATAGAAGAACCTTGCTAGTCGACGATGGCAGTGCCGAAGGGGCAAGATCTGACGGTGCTTACAGACCCACTCCTCACCGTGAAGGTCATAGCGGTCGATCATCCCACAGGGAGCGATCACCTCGTCGTGACTAACCTCGGCCCACCTCCCGAACTGGACTAAGCAGCAAGCCACTTGCTGACCTGATTCGGAAGAAGAGAGACAGATCAACCCGCATCAGCTCCTCCCCCAAAAGAGACAAGACGAGAGCCTGAACTGACCGCTCTACTCGGCCGTTGCCGCCACCCCGATCTATTGGTCCTCCTCCTCCAGTCACCGTATCTCCTTCATCCGGATCAGGAGGTGAAAAGGCCGAACGGAGTGCTAACCCCCGGTGGGATGAAATTGAGGTCCGAGATGCTGGAACTAAAGCTGTTTTGGTTCCTCAGACCAAGTCGCTCACGGGTTAGAAATTTCTTTCTACTTTATATCATTACATTTTTTACCATTTCGACTTATTGACTTAGCGTTCCTTGACTGGTCAAACCTTCTCTAACAGCGATGGAAACGGAGGGAAACATCTTTCGATGTTTCAAAACCCGAAAAGACACCATCCAGCCAGGCTTCGATAGATGGCGTCCTGCAATTCGCGAGCGATTCCTACTCCATGCTCACCACTCATCTCGGGTTAGTTCCCTTTACCCACAATAGATATTTTAATCTTTGCTCCTTCACTTAGACGTTAAACCCTTCTCGTTATTACCTGGTTCAAGCGAACAGCGAACTCAACGACATGATTGAGTACTACGAAAGGCTGCTGCTAGACAGGGAAAAGGAGGTTATGACGTGGAAAGATAAGTCTTCGTCCCTTGGGGCAATCGTCTTTATCCAAACCAAAAAGGTTAGAACTGAGCTGGAATCAAATACAAAGGGGTGGCCAACTATCGGGATGCTGAGTTAGCGAGGTCGACATCAAAAGCCAGGAAGGAGGTAAAAGGTCGCGGGATGGAATTGATCCAAGGGGCAATCGTCTTTATCCAAACCGAAAAGGTTAGAACTGAACTGGAATCAAACATCGAGGAGTACGAGAGCAATCTCCTCCTTTTAGATCAAACCCATGAAGATGACTTCTCCGAGGAACGAGAGAGGGACGAGTTGAAGATCGTCCTGGAAGAGAAGCGAAATTGTTTAGCTGCCCTTCCTTCCTCGTCGTTCAACACTCAACAATTCGAGGAGTTCTTCACTGAATCGCCTCCTTTGAGCGAATCTGGATTACAATGGGCCGGTAAATTCTGACTCTTTTTTTAAAACCAATCCACAGTGAATTACTCTTATATTAATCCGAGATAATTGCCTTAGGTGTTAGCGATCCCGTGGAACCCGAAGTGCCTATCGCGCCGGCATCAATTCTGGAGGTGGTAATCACTCCACATGAAGTTCCTCCATCCGTGAACTCAGAGACAGTGGTCATCGACGACGATGATGGTTCAGAATCCGTGGTTCCTAGCGAGCAGCCTGCTACTGGCGAGCCGGACGAGACTGAGACAACTGCCGCAGACCCTGATGCCCGAAAACCTGTAGTGGCTATGTCCACTTAGTGGGGATTGTCCCTTAAACTCAAAAGTTGTTTACTGTTTCCCGAATTATTTTACCTGCCTAAGTAGGCTTAAACAAATACTTTGCCTGAGGAGGCATTTAAACCTTTCTCTTAAGAATATGATCCCAAGAGGGTTTTTCTTTGTGCTAAATTTAAGTATGGATTTGCAAAGTCCATCTTTTTTAAATAGAGTTTTTTGTTTAACCATGTGGGTCAAGTTATGGGATTCGTAGGTTGATCAGACCTATCCCTAAAAATGCGGACTCGAATCCGCGAACTCCCCAACTCGGGTTTAGTCAGTTCGATTTATTTTCCAGGCTCTAAGCCTTTACTATTTATCCTGCATTTAATGGCTCACTTATCTTAAATGCGACAGTTGCCATTTTGCCCTTGGAAATCTGGAAAAGTGTCACGCTTCTAAGGCAATAATTGCCTTTTCCTCGATTTCCAAAAATGGATAAACTCATTCGGACACGCCACAATTATTAACTTTGTGGTTTCGAGTAAAACCCTAAATCACTATAAATAAGAGCATAAATTTTCTCAACTCTCTCAAAAATATGGAAAACGAAGAGCATAAATAAGAGCATTTACTTGAATAACACCTCTAGAATGGAAAACGAAGGAGCCTCCACCGTCTGCCCCCTCGATCCCGGAAGTCCATTGTTTCTGTCCAGCGACGGCTTCGAGCCCGCCTGTGTTCTCTTTCCTCACGCCTGCTTCCACTTCCCCTCGAAAGACAAAAAGGAGGCGTATGACTTTATGGATAAGGTAAATCCTCTTTCCTTCTCTTTTTCGGGACGAACTTTACTCGCTTTTAACTAGTTCATATTCTAGGTCGTCGACAAGCATCACCGCTTATGCGATGAAAGGCAACGTTTGGGCCTTAAGAGGCAAACACTCGAGGCCCGAATTGCCCGTATCGAGAGGAAGGTAAGGGCAATGGAGAGCGACCCTTTTTAATGGGAGTAGAGGAACTTTGACAGTGTGGCGAAGATCCTGCACATGCTCTGGATGTATCTCCGTGCTCGAGGCCAAGTCCCTGGTCCTGTAAACGCTCCGGTCCAAGTGATCCCGTCTGCCAGTGAAGACGTTGACGACGAAGAGGAGGACAGCAACCCCTGGAAGCGCGTGAAGAATGAACCCGACGTGGATGTTAAAAACGAGGCGTCCACTTCGAACCCCGAACCGGCGATGAAGGAGCCTGTTCCTGAGCCCCATCCCTAAATGTTCTCTGAGACTCAAAACTTTCTTTTTATTTTCGCAAGGACTTACTTATTGGACTTCCATTTTTATTTAAGGAAACTTTTCAACTTTCCTTGATTCATCAAATATTCGTTTTGGAGATACTCTTTGAATGCAGGGCGAACAAGGCGACGTGAATACTTCCGCGAATCACTCCGGCTTTACATGGAATCGCATCTCTGAAAGCTAAGAGACCTCCCTATAAATTTCCTCTCTAGGGTTTTCTTCATTCCTCACTAACAATACCGTTCTTTTCTTTCGCAGTTATGGCCTTCAACCTCCGATGCTCGGAATCCATGCCAGACTTTTCGAGGGTCGAGATGATCGATGAGGACATTCCGAACATACCAGACAGAGGATGCTCCCTACTTTGCAACTTCAGATCCCAAATCCGAGCTCCATGTGCGTTAATCAAGGACCTTTTGAGCAGAGATCAGGACATCGCGATGTCCTTTATCAAAGCTCTAGCGGCTCAACACAAAAAACAATCAACAGAAAAGAAGAAACTTCGAAAGAAGATCAACCAAATGCTGCAGAGAGTCACCGTGATATCAAGGGAGTTACACACCCTCAACTCTCACCCCGGAGACTGGATCGAACTTGGAATCGCAGAATTTGCCCGCATCCCGGACTGTATGATGCCCATTCTCGACATCGCCAGTCAAGGTGTCGAGGTGTTCTTCAAGACGAGGAGGATTTCCTAGTTTGAAGCGTGTCTAAGACTTCTGCATTTTTTCCTTGTTTTTTGTTTTGAATAAATTTAGCTTTGCTTCCTGCTTTGTATGTTCGCATATTCGAACTCCCTTTTTTCATTCATTCGTATAATCGAACTCTTTTTCAACATGAATAAAACAAATTTTATTAGTAACTGAACTCGTTTCCGAGCTGCCTACGTACCCATTTCAGGATCAAGCCTCACCGTAGTTTATGTACAAAAGATGCGTGTCTTTTTTCTTTTTTTCTTTTAAACGTAAAACTTCTTCAAGTTCACCACATTCCAAGGACGTTGGACTGGTCTGTCCTCTAAATCATTCAATCTGAAACACCATTCCGGACCACCTCGATAACAATATAAGGACCTTCCCAATTAATGCCAAGTTTGCCTGCTCCTTCCTCTTTCTTGTTATCGAACACACGTTTCAAAACATAATCGCCCACAAAGAAAGGTCTGCTTTTGACTTTCGAATTGTAATATCGAGCTGCTGCATGTTGATAATTCTGAATTCGGATTAAGGCCTGATCTCGCCTCTCGTTGATGGTATCCAGCGAATCGTCGAGCATTGTAGAATTCTCTTTTTCATTCAAAGGAGCTTACGTTCGACGAAGTCCTGATACATTGAGCTCGGCTGGTACAACTGCCTCTATCCCGTAAACCAATGAAAATGGGATTTCTCCGGTCGAGCGCCTAGGAGTTGTGCGATAAGCCCATAAGACTGGTTGAAGTTCATCATACCAGCCCCCTTTCAAATGACTTCAACGTTTCTTAAGATTGCTTAGAATTGTCTTGATTGCGGCTTCGGTCTGACCGTTCCCTTGTGGATACCGCGGAGTGGAATAACTAACCTTAATCCCCAAATCCGAGCAAAATGCTTCAAACTCGTGTGAGATAAATTGTGGTCCGTTGTCAATAACTATTTCGTATGGAACGCCATGCCTGCATATGATATTCTTCCAAATGAAAGTCTTTACTGCCGAATCTTTAATATTCACATACGCTTCAGCTTCAATCCACTTCGAAAAATAATCAGTTAGGACTAGTAGGTATTGTACACCTCGGGTCGACCTATGTAATGGTCCAATGATATCCATTGACCATCTCATGAAAGGGTATGGGGCGGAGATCGAAGAGAATAACTCCGACGGTTGGTGAATGAGTGGTGCATGGAGTTGGCAACGTTTGCATCGTTGAGCATACTTAACGCAGTCCGTGATCATAGTAGGCCAGTAGTATCCCATTCTCTTTATCTTGAAAGCCATAGCCCTTCCCGAGGAATGACTTCTACACAAGCCTTCATGTACTTCACTCATAACAATCTCGACTCCGGGCCCAAAAATGCAAAGTAAGTAGGGATCACTTACACCTCGTCTATACAAAGAGTTCTTTGATAGCCAAAATTTCGCGCTAATGATTCTCATTTTCCTAGCTTTCCATCTGTTCTTTGGGAGCTCACCTGTAACGATGTAATGCTTTATTGGCTCCCTCCAATCAGCCCCCCCAATCTTTAGCCGGAATTTGGTCAATTTCGTGAAATACTCGAGGTTCTGGTTCGGGATGTTCATTTGGTGCTAGTATGTCCTCGTCAACCCACGGTTCGGTTTCAGCTTCGACTGTGGCGCCAGGGGTGATTTCTTCTATTAGTTTGAGCCCAATATCTTCCGGCACAGTAGGCTTAGGTACAATTATCTCTTTTGACTTTCGCCTTTTGACAGGTGGTAATTCAATAGCAAGTTCACCACGATCTAGGGCTGCAGCTCGGGATCTTGTGACGACGAATGTCTCTTTTTCATTCTTAATGCTCCTTTCCAAAATACACTCTATTGGAATGATTCTTTTGACTTCGGGATCGGATGTTGATGTCAGGGCTGCGAGCGCATCTGCGGTAGTGTTTTCTCCCCGTGGTATGCGAATGAGTTCGGATTTCCTAAACTTTTTGGCCAAGTCTTTGACCACCTCAAGATATGCCTCCATTCGTGAGTCTTTTGCTTCATAATCACCATTGAATTGGTTAACAACCAGTTGCGAATCACAGTAGGCGACCACTTCATCGGCTCCAACTCCTTGGGCGGTGAATAACAGGCGAAATGATTGTTCAAGGATTTCCGAAGTGGGAGATTCTAACTTGATTCCCACCCCGGATCCATTTTTCGATGACAATCCATCAACATGTAGCTTCCATGTTTGATTTTGCGGCTGCTCCTGCTCTCCGAATACCGGTAATTCTGTTAAAAAATTGGCTAGGACCTGAGCCTTCATGGCGACTTGGTTCTTGTACTCTATATCATATTCGCTTAACTCCACCGCCCATTTCGCTAATCTACCGGACTGGTTTGGGCTATGGAGAATAGTCCGAAGCGGCTGATTTGATAACACTTCGATTGGATGGGATTGAAAATATGGACGAAGTTTTCGAGCTAAGGATACTACTGCAAGTGCAAGCTTCTCCATCATCGTATATCTGGTCTCAGGATCCGTCATGGATTTACTTATGTAATAAATTGGTTTTTGTTCCCACCGGCCTTCTCAGATTAGGACTCCGCTAACCGCATGGTTCGAAACTGAAACATATAGATAGAGTTTTTCGTCTACCTCAGGTTTGGACAATACAGGTGGCGAAGTTAGATACTCTTTTAGCTGTCCAAACGCTTCCTCGCACTTTTCATCCCAAAGAAATTCCTTGTTACCCTTTAAGATTTGATAAAAGGGTAAAGATTTATCGGTCGATCTCGAAATAAAACGATTCAATGCTGCAATCTGACCGGTTAATCGTTGTACTTCCTTGAAATTCTTTGGAGATGGCATGTTGAGAAAAGCGTTGATTTGATTTGGGTTTGCCTCAATTCCTCTTTTCGTGACAATGTAGCCGAGAAATTCCCCGGATGGGACTCCAAACGTACACTTCGCCGGATTCAACTTCATTTGATATTGGTTAAGAATCGCAAAACATTCTTCCAGATGTTTTACATGATCTTCCTTTTTTAATGATTTAACCAGCATATCATTGATGTAGACTTCCATTGTTTTTCCGAGATGTTCGTTGAACATCTCATTAATCACCCGTTGATAAGTTGCTCTTGCGTTCTTCAACCCGAATGGCATAACTTTGTAACAAAAGATGCCCCTATCTGTGATAAATGAAGTTTTCTCTTAATCTTCCGGATTCATCATGATTTGGTTATATCCCGAAAAGGCGTCCATAAAGGATAACAATTCATTTCCGGCAGTTGACTCCACAAGACGATCTATGTGTGGAAGTGGGAAACTATCTTTTGGACAAGCTTTGTTGAGATCTATAAAGTCAATGCACACTCTATCCTTTCCATTCTTCTTTTTGACTACAACGGTGTTTGCTAACCAATCCGGATATTGCACCTCCCTTATAGATCCGATCTTTAGAAGTTTATCCACTTCATCGTTTACTGCTTTTGCTCTCTCCACTCCGAGTTTTCTTCTTTTTTGTTTCATCGGTTTAAAACTCGGGTCTACGTTTAACTCGTGACAAATTATACTTGGATCTATGCCAGGCATATCTACTGCCGACCAAGCAAATGATTTCTTGTTTGTTTTTAACATCTCAATTAAGGCTTCCTTTAATTTGCCCGATAAAGTAGCTCCGATTCAAACTTTTTGATCCGGTTTGTCTGCTTCTAGAATTACTTCCACCACGACATCATCCACTTTCTGCCCGCTAGGAAATCTCGGGATCAGTCTTTTCTTTGCGGGTTTCGTTAATTGCTATTGAATTTTTAATCGGTGGCTAGCTAAAAAACAAGTTCTCGAAGCTTCTTGCTCTCCCCGAATTGTTTCCACTCCACTCGGAGTTGGGAATTTGAGGCATAGGTGATAAGTAGAAGGGACCGCTTTCATTTGATAGATCCACGGAGTTCCAAGAATGATGTTATAGGCCGCTTGTTTATCGAAAACGACAAAATCCACAATCTTCAAGATCTTTCCAGCCAAAACCGGTAGCTTGATAGTTCTGAGAGACATTCCTGATTCACTTGTAAACGCTAGTAAAGGTGATGGAGGTACTACCACATCCGCCCTGCTTATCCCCATTCTTTCCAAAGTGCTGAGAAAAATTAAGTCTATCGAACTGCCAATATCAATAAGGATCCTCGACACTTCGAAGTTAGCTACATCCAAAGTAACTATGAGTGCATCATCATGAGGTCTTTTGAGATGTTGCGTCTCCTTCTCCTCGAAAAATATTGAAGTGCCTTGAAAAACTACTTCTTTGCTTAAGCTTGATTCAAATGAACGTTGCGTCTATGCTTCTTGATTGCACTGATGGAGTCACAACACAGTTTAGATCCTCCAAGAATTACATGGATTTTACCCTTTAAAGTTCTTGGTTCCTCTTCACCCGCCGGCCTTGGTCTTTTAGAGTTTTGAGCCTCTGGATTATCCCTAGATTCATAGTATTGCTTGACGAAGTTCTCCATGTTGAATTTTGAGAGATCTCCACTGGCCCATAGTTCTGCGAGATGCCTCTTAAGGGCACTGCAGTCTTTGGTCATATGTCTAGTGACTCGGTGTATATCGCAATACGAACTTTCCAGTGACCGCTGGTTTTGCTTGCTTATTTCTTTGACCTTCCTTTCCCTTGAAACTTCTTTTCGACGTTGCTATTGAATGGTTGTGAACCAAACTTCCTTGGTCCCTGATTTTCCCGAGGTTCGAACTTTTTGGGCAGAAAAGTGACCGCTGGTTTTGCTTGCTTATTTCGTTTTGCGAAACTTTCTTTTTCATCTTCGACTTCCATCCAATTATTCGCTCGAAATAGTGCGTCTTGAATAGTATCAGGTTTGTGAAGTATCAGATCTTCCT
>Ga0041060_1000153_pt1 | contig 10367 bp, 12 predicted proteins | sample AraColnosormetaG_2_FD_53326 | JGI IMG/M metagenome (GOLD analysis project Ga0041060, IMG submission 53326) | Arabidopsis roots microbial communities from Chapel Hill, North Carolina, USA - Col Cl nosort | ecosystem: Host-associated > Plants > Roots > Unclassified | place: USA: Chapel Hill, North... | reverse complement strand
TCTTTATTCCATGTCCTAAGAATCGAAGTGAATAGTTAACAGTTTGTTTTAATACAATAATATTAGTTGCCGTCGTTTCTTCTTTAAATCACTGTTTTCTTTGGACTTTTTACGGACAACCAATAGAAAGTGCAAAGAAGCATATTCAAAAGTTCAAAATCCATTCGGACATGTCCACGTGTGATCTGCCACTCTGTAAAAATTCCACGTTAGCATGACGGACACGTGGATATAGTTATGTTCTGCGCACACCACGAGCTAACCACACCTAGGCAGCACGACCTCCGTCAGAATACTAACGGCCGTTCTCTTCCACTCGCGTAGTTCTCAAGCAAAACACTCACGGCGTTGGAAACGTGGAACGTTGCGTCCTAGTCCAGTGTCAAAAAAACGGGACCACATGAGACAAGCTTTGATCTGGACAGAGTTCTGAGTGTGTCAGACCTTCAACGGCACGTGCGTCTCACACGCGTGGAAAATATAGGAAAGCAAATCCATTTGGAACCTCCCAATGTGTCTTGCAGATTTCATCTTCCTTTTTCTTTTTCCTTTTTACCATACTCCTCTTAATAACATTGGTCAAAGATCAGTATATAATTAGTTGTAATTATATGAAAAAGATATTTTAACATGGGTTTGCGTGATAGAGCGACACGTGGATAAACTAACGAATAGGAGAAAAGGGGTAATAATGTAATTTTGTAACAGCATTCACTTTCTGCCAGTAGTTCCACTGTCTTGTCCTTTGGTTATATAAACAAGAACAACGCAACTTTGTCTGGTACTTCAGAAGAAGAAAGAAAATGGACGCGGAGAAGGCTACTGATAAGACTAATGTCCATCTCTCCTCGGACCATGAGCGTTGTCCGGTGGAGGAAGTGGCTCTTGTTGTGCCTGAGACGGATGATCCAAGCCTACCGGTGATGACATTCAGAGCTTGGTTCTTGGGTCTGACCTCTTGTGTTCTGCTCATCTTTCTCAACACGTTCTTCACATACCGTACGCAGCCACTCACCATCTCAGCCATCCTCATGCAGATCGCTGTTTTGCCCATCGGCAAGTTCATGGCTCGGACTCTTCCCACCACTTCTCACAACCTTCTTGGGTGGAGTTTTAGCCTCAATCCTGGTCCTTTTAACATCAAGGAGCATGTCATTATCACCATCTTTGCTAATTGTGGCGTTGCTTACGGTGGTGGTGATGCTTACTCTATTGGGGCTATCACTGTTATGAAAGCTTACTATAAACAGAGCCTTAGCTTCATCTGTGGTCTCTTCATCGTCTTGACCACTCAGGTTTACTATCTTTCTCCCTTTTGGAATTTACAATTTTGTCAAAAAATCTGTTAATTGACCAGAATGGAAATGAATTTTTGTAGATTTTGGGTTATGGTTGGGCTGGGATTCTGAGGAGGTACCTTGTTGATCCTGTTGACATGTGGTGGCCTTCAAATCTCGCTCAAGTTTCTCTCTTCAGGTTCTTAATCCAATCTTGATTCGTAAATTAGCTGCAATGCGAGAAAAGTTGATTCCTTTGAAGTTGAATTGTTTTGTTTTTGTGTTTTGTTTCAGAGCGTTGCACGAGAAGGAAAACAAGTCTAAAGGCTTGACGAGGATGAAGTTCTTTCTAGTAGCTCTTGGTGCTAGCTTTATTTACTATGCACTTCCAGGCTATCTATTCCCAATCTTGACTTTCTTCTCATGGGTTTGTTGGGCTTGGCCAAACAGCATCACGGCTCAGCAGGTTGGTTCAGGGTACCATGGCCTTGGGGTTGGAGCCTTCACTCTTGACTGGGCTGGCATCTCTGCTTACCATGGTAGTCCATTGGTGGCTCCATGGTCCTCTATCCTCAACGTTGGTGTTGGTTTCATCATGTTTATATACATCATCGTCCCTGTTTGTTACTGGAAGTTCAACACTTTCGATGCCAGAAAGTTCCCCATTTTCTCCAACCAGCTATTCACTACTAGTGGCCAGAAGTATGACACAACCAAGATCTTGACACCGCAGTTTGATCTGGATATTGGTGCTTATAACAACTACGGGAAACTTTACCTCAGCCCTCTTTTCGCACTCTCTATCGGATCCGGGTTTGCGAGATTCACTGCAACACTAACTCATGTGGCATTGTTCAACGGCAGGTTAGTTAGTTTTGTCATTCAGTTTTGTTGAGTAGCAAGGGCACTGTGAGAAGAGAATCATCACTTGGTGTGTTTGTGCAGGGACATATGGAAGCAGACTTGGTCTGCAGTGAACACCACGAAGCTGGACATCCATGGAAAATTGATGCAAAGCTACAAAAAAGTGCCTGAGTGGTGGTTTTATATATTGCTGGCAGGAAGTGTAGCCATGTCTCTCCTAATGTCTTTTGTGTGGAAGGAGTCAGTGCAGCTTCCATGGTGGGGAATGCTCTTTGCTTTTGCATTGGCCTTCATTGTCACACTCCCTATCGGTGTCATTCAAGCAACTACAAATCAGGTTACATACTAGTTTATATATAAGACAATGCCTCTTCCAATAACACATGCTCATATCTTTTTGTGTGTTGTTTTTTAAAATGCAGCAACCAGGATATGATATAATAGGGCAGTTCATTATCGGTTATATCCTGCCTGGAAAACCCATTGCAAACCTGATTTTCAAGATTTACGGGAGAATCAGCACAGTCCATGCTCTCTCATTTTTGGCAGACCTTAAGCTTGGCCATTACATGAAAATCCCACCGCGCTGCATGTACACGGCTCAGCTGGTGGGCACTGTGGTAGCTGGTGTGGTGAATCTGGGAGTGGCCTGGTGGATGTTGGAGAGCATTCAAGACATATGCGACATCGAAGGAGACCACCCTAATAGCCCCTGGACTTGCCCCAAGTATAGAGTGACGTTCGATGCTTCAGTTATTTGGGGGTTGATAGGACCAAGACGGCTCTTTGGACCAGGAGGCATGTACCGTAACCTTGTCTGGCTCTTCCTCATTGGAGCTGTCCTGCCTGTTCCCGTGTGGGCGCTGAGCAAGATCTTCCCAAACAAGAAGTGGATCCCTCTCATCAACATTCCAGTTATCTCCTACGGCTTTGCAGGGATGCCTCCAGCCACTCCAACCAACATTGCCAGCTGGTTGGTCACAGGAACCATCTTCAACTACTTTGTGTTCAATTACCACAAGAGATGGTGGCAGAAGTACAATTACGTACTCTCTGCAGCGCTCGATGCAGGGACCGCGTTCATGGGGGTGCTCTTGTTCTTCGCCCTGCAGAATGCTGGACACGACCTCAAATGGTGGGGCACTGAAGTAGACCACTGCCCTCTTGCCTCCTGTCCCACGGCTCCTGGAATCAAAGCCAAAGGCTGTCCCGTTTTCTAAGCTCAGCAGAATTGATTAGATTCAAACATAAAAATTCACATGTTTTGCCCTTTCTATTGCTTCTTTCTGTACAGCCTTCTACTGTTAGATAGTGGCCATCAGAATGCAATAAACTCTACCTTAGATTCATTTGAGAATGATAATGAGCTATTGAGACATCTGTCATCTTTTGCTTTTTCACCGATATATAGTTGATCTGCAGATGCTTTGTTACACAAGTTGCAGAAGCATATGATCATCTGTCACAATCACACATGACTTTGCTAAATTTGAAAGCAAACAATAATTTAAAAGACTGGCAGGTGACAACTTTTTGTGAAAACTTGAAAGCCCCAAAACAAAACCATAAAAAAGATTTGCCGGTTTTACAAGTGAAGTCGTTCCTGCATTCTTCTATGCTAAAAAAAAAACAGATGATGAAGTCTTCAAATCAAAAGATTACACAGACACTGACTGAATACTGCATCTTCATTCTGTTGGTAAACCTTATTGACAACTTTTAAAGACAACAAAATTCGCTGTATCGAGGGAATACTTTGCCTGGAAATAACTCTCTTCGTGTGTCTCCTTTCTATATAGCCTCACCCATACTCCATGAGTTAACGTTTTAACACCAAAATAGATAAGAGCATGCCGAGGATCCACATGCTAACTACCCATTGGAATTGCATCATCTTCACTCACCTCTGCAGGGATTTGTAGAGCACCACAGTTACATACTTTGCTAGAAATCGGTGAGTGGAACCAAGCGCAACCACAGAAGGACCACTTTTGCCCTTCTGCATGTAAAGATGATTGAGAATGACATGCTGAGGTCTCGGCAGCGGAGATGGAATGTCAGGATTGGCTGCCGGCAAGTTCAGCAGTGTCATTTGTAGGTGCGGGGGAACCACAGGCGGTTCTTTAGAGTAGTCCTCAGCTCCGAGAAGCAAGTTGCTGTAACTATTCTCTGGAGATTGCGGAGGCTCAAACCCAGATATGCTTTGAATGTCTTCAGGAACATAGTCCTGCATAACATCAAAGTATCTCTGCTGTTTTCACACGGCAAAATCGAAAAAGGAACTACAAAGCCTGGTTTTTTAACTTGCTAATCAACATAGATGTCTTTCCCATTCCCTATAACCCTGATTTAGCAGTTCCAGTAGTCTCTCATTAACCGTTTCATTTCTCCACCAACCAACTAACCAATTCGAAAGAGAATGGAGTTACCTGAAGATCCAAAATGTTGAAAGTGTTCCCAGCATCATCTCTAGCTAAAGGGAGCTCAGGGGCATGCCTCCACTGTCCATCCACAATGAACCTGTACTCATAGACTCCTGAAGGTAACACTTTCATGATAGTGAAGTCCTTCCCAGATCTCTGCAGCCGACTTCTGATCAAACCCCCCAAAACAACAAACAACAAAGATGAGCTCAGATTTGAAATGATGAAAGAAGCCATTAAATCAAAACAAACATTCAGCTAAAAACCTTGTCTTCCAATTATCCCATGATCCCTCCACAGCAATCTCCTTGCCTCCATGACACCAAGTGATCATCGTAGGGATTCCTTGTTCGTTAGAAGCTTCTTCATACAACGAAGATGGCGATTGCATCCACGAAGGATTAGGGATATGAATTTCATCAGGTCTTTGAAGTGGAAGCACCGGAACCTAAAAAAAGACACAAACTTTAAAAGCTACAGATCTCTCTCTTTCATCACATCCTCCAGATTAAGACATCGAATCTGAAACCAAAACAAAAACCTGAGGAGCAAACATGAGAGGAGACTGAGTAGCTCGAGGGCTATGAGGAGGAGATTGACCCATAAGCTCAGGAGGAGCGACATGGTTACCATCAGAAGCAGCAGACATAGCTTCACGAGAACAAATCTCAGCGTCTTCGTCTTCAACAGCAGAAGCGTTGTTACTATTCGCTTCTTCTCTCGCGTTCACGTTACCCATATCACACAAACAAAAGCGATAAAATCTAATCTCAATCTCTTCCTTATTAAAAACTCTTTTTTTTTACCGCAATCTGAGAAAAAAGAGGAAACTTCTCACCAGATCTCACCACAAATTCATCACTTACACAACATACTCGATTACAAGGACATGCCCGGGTTTAAAGATTGGTGCTTTTTCCCGTAGAAATTGATCAAAAAGAGTAGTAGGGACGGAGAAATTGAGGGCAAATTTATAAAAAGCCTTCCTGAGAGATCAGAAACTACAAACAAAAAAAGCAGGAAAGAGAAAACGAAAAAAAAAGGACCAATCTTTGATTCAACTGAAGCAAGACTCTCTACTCTCACACAAATTTCTTGCTGTTGTTGTTTGTCATAGCATCAATTGTTGTTGTTCCCATACCACTCTCCATCTTCCCCCACTCACATTTTCTGCTCTCTCTTTACTTTCATCTCTTTGTTTTTTCTTTATTGCATTTATTACCCTATAGTTTGATTTGGTTGAATTTACCCCCCAACACCCCACATTTGGTCTCAGTCTAATCAGTGGTAGGCACATCAATGGTCATCATTCTCACCAATTATTAGATAGATGTTGTATTCAATTCATTAACTCACTCGTTTGGTAATGCTCTATGTTTCAAAAGATGTAAACTTTGAAGTGGCCAGATTTATGTTTTTGTGGTCAATGTCTTTCTTTTCCCACCAGTTGAGTTTATGGCTATATCAAGTTTTCTGTTTTGGTTGATATTTGTTTTCCACCACTCAACTATTCCTCATAGATGATGGAAACATATAACAACCAAGATAAGAGATAGAGATAGAGAAGGAAATAATCCTTGAGTACATATAGAGAGAGCCTAGCCTAGTTAGTTAATATCTGTGATTCAGAGTGGAAGTGAGATTGTGATGGTCTTGCAGTATAAGCCTGTGCTGACTTGGGAACACTTATTTCAAACTAATCCCAACAAAACAAACAATAAAATTTACATCATAAAGTTGAATGGTATGTTGTTTGGTATATAAAAAAAGAGGAAGCAAATTTAACATCTTTACCATTCACTTTTGATTGGTTCGTCTTCAGAATCCAGAGACTTTTGTTGGTTTGGCCGTATCAACTAGAAAAATTGAACCTCTTATATGCGAGAAGTCGCTTGTGTTCTTGGAACCAACATTTATCTTTTGTCTCGTCAGGTTTACAAAGCGCTTCTTGGAAGCTGACTCAACAGCTTGCTGTTAAATAATTACAAAGGACCTGTGAGGAGGAAGAGGTCAAAAAGAAGAAACAGAGAAGATCAACAAAGTTTGACATTGAAAAACATAGATAGTTGGTGGTCAGAAGGGCTGGATTCATTCTTTGCCAAAGCGTATCAACTTCACCTTCAGGCTTGTTTTGTGAATGTTATTCCCTAAAACAGACTTTTTTTGGTCTTCTGAATCTTGTTAGTTATGATGAATGAATCATAGTATCTTCCTTTTTCTCTCTCTCTCGAAATGTCAACTTGTTAGAGTGGTCACCAACTAAGAGTTGACTTATTTACGCCAACGAACTTGTAGATCCTTTCCCATGTCTCTGTAGCCAACAAAAACTTTTATGGAGAGAGAGAAATATCAGATCGTGGTCAAAAAAATAAACACTCTTGGAACAAGTCGTGATCTGAAGCTTCTTTACACGCTAACGAGAAAAAAAGAATAGGTATATTGCTTTGGTTCATCTTCTTCTCTTCTCTCAAAAAAGTCAAGACTAGATTCATTTGATGTCTCCATTGGATCGGCAAATTTATGTTCGATTCTTGATTTTTTTTCTTGATGCCATATGTTTAGAGGGTTTCTGTTGACATTCAATGGATTTAACCTTTTTTCTGTTTGTGGTAGGCATGGACATAGTGACTTTTGGGAGAGATGATGATGCAATGTTTAGATGGATTAAAGCACTTAGCCTTAATTCTGTTGACTTGTTGTGATGCTGATCCTCCCAAGGTTCGTCAGAACCCTAAGGATGTGGCTAGAGGCACTGTGTGTATGTGTCTACCCCTACATTTACTTTTACTATTTTTATTTGTCACAACCCCAACAATGGCTTTATGTACCAAATGCAGTTACAGTGAATGAGATTGAAGCTCTTTACGAACTGTTCAAGAGCATTAGCAAAAACGGGCTTATCGACAAGGTATGCAAGAATCCATAGTCGGACACGAGTACTATATCTCTCTGTTCCTCTACATTCACTAGGATCCTTTCAAATATATTGCAGGAACAATTTCAATTGGTACTATTCAAAATGAACACAACGAGAAGCCTTTTTGCTGATAGGGTAAATTAGATAGACTTGTAACTCACTTATATGAGTTTCCTTGCTGTACACTCATACTTCAAGCTTTGCAGGTGTTTGACTTGTTTGATACCAAGAATACTGGGATTCTAGATTTTGAAGCCTTTGCTCGTTCACTTTCGGTCTTTCACCCTAATGCTAAATTTGAGGATAAGATTGAGTGTAAGTGGTCGAGAGAGACTTGACCTTCTTTTTTTTTGTCATATCCAAACCTTGGATCAAGCTCATCTTTTGTCTCTGCAGTCTCTTTCAAGCTGTATGATCTGAATCAGCAAGGTTATATAAAGAGACAGGAGGTGAAGCAAATGGTTGTGCGGACTCTAGCTGAATCTGGCATGAACCTTTCTGATCATGTGATTGAGAGCATCATAGACAAGGTGGGTTTGGTTGATCTCCTCCATTGACACTAACTAGGATTCTCATATTTAATCTTTGACAAGAGATGTAAAAACTGATTGGTGTGTGTAGACATTTGAAGAAGCTGATACTAAACTGGACGGGAAGATTGATAAGGAAGAGTGGAGGAGTCTTGTGTTGCGCCACCCCTCTCTGTTACAGAACATGAGCCTTCAACATCTCAAGTAAGCTAGCCATGTTATTTGCCTTATTATCTTCTTCGTGCGGGACTAACATGTTTTTGTATGTTGTGTTTTGTGTAGAGACGTAACAAAGACGTTTCCAAATTTTGTATTTCACACTATAGTGACAGACACTCCTAGTGAGCTGGATGGATGATCAGGGATGTGAAGAAAGACCAAAACCCTTTACAAGATCATTCATACTTGATTCTTATCTTCTTCTCCATTACTCTATTACAACCCTCCTCTTTATTTTTAATAAATACGTTCTGAAAGCAGCATTACCTCACATGTTTGTGTATCCGCAAACTTGTTCGGTTTATCTTATCTGTTGGAGTGTGCAAATTGATTCTTTTACTCGGCATTAGTTTTATTTTGTTGCTTCTTCTTTCTTTCTATCTAAATTTGTTAGTTGGAGTAAAATCCGGACAACCATATTTTACAGGGAACCCAAATGGCGAGATAGTTTTAACATGAGAAAGGAAAGATTCATGTGAATGAGAAACTGGTTAACTTGAATCTCATAGATCATTGTATACTTGGACATTTTCCCAAGATTAGAACAAACAATACTAGATCTCTCGAAAATATCTTCATCACAGTTGCAAAGAGCCGTGGAGAACCCAACTCTTGAGCTCAAAATTGTATCAGCTAGTGACGTCAACCATATCGAATATGTCACGGACAAAATGGACGTATACGCCGTCGTTTCAATCAAAGACAACACAACTCAACAGCAACAAGCGGCCAAAACTCCCATTGATATATAACGGAGGTTCTAATCCGACTTGGAATCACACACCGTTAAGTTCTCCGTCAACGAGAGAGAAGCCACGAAGCCCAATAATTATGTTAACCAGTGTAACGTTTTTTCACCCACTTAATTTTTTGGCTGGGTCTGCCTAACATTCTAGGCACAAGTTAAAGAGGTGATCAATTTTTAGAAATTATAACCCTAATGCTAACATGAATGATATATAAAAAGGCCGCAATGGTAGACTATAATGGCAACAACTCTGAAACAATGGCTAAAGATTGGGATTCACCGATTCATAGATACCAAAGGTAACTATGAACTCGTTTACGGTTTATCTCAACATGAATCCGTAGAAACAAATCAACAATCCTAATTTCAATAAAGTGTGACAACTAAATTCTTTAGCCGTATACTTTCTAATTCCATTTTGTTTGGTATAATGAGAATTGGAATGACTTTTGGTGAAAATGGTTACTACTTACTCCAATTCTTTAAGTTGGTTCAGGTGAGGTATCATCGTCTTTGGTCGTCCCAATGATTGACTCTTTTGTTATTTAAAAAGAAAAAAGGGACAGTAGAGTTGGACTCTTGTTGGACTTACAGCTCCAGCTCGACTTTTGCTTTCCTCTTGAGTAATCTTCACTTTTTCTCCCAACTGCTTCCTCTCACGGATCTCTTCCTCTCTGCGTAAAGACAAAGATTCATCCTCCTCTCCTCCTTTAGCTCCCCCACTCAGATCTACTTACTACTCCAACAATGTCCTTTTCCCATTTCTAGGTTTTCACAAATCCCCAATTCTCTCTAATGGCGTAGTAGTACCTCACATTGTATTAGATCTATCTCAATGGAGAACAACAATCTTGGTCTTCGATTTCGTAAGCTACCTCGTCAGCCTCTTGCTCTCCCTAAGCTCGATCCTTTGGTAATTAAACTCTCCTCAACCTTTATTCGCGTTTTCTCTCTCTTTTCGTTAATGTGTTTCTTCTCTTTTGTTTCAGCTTGATGAGAATCTGGAACAATGGCCACATTTGAATCAATTGGTTCAATGTTATGGCACTGAATGGGTTAAAGATGTTAACAAATACGGTCACTATGAAAATATTCGACCTGATTCTTTCCAGACTCAGATTTTTGAAGGACCTGATACTGATACTGAGACTGGTAACTATGATGCATTGTTTATTTTTATTTTTTTTGCTTTTGTCAATTATTGTACATCAATTAACTCTCTGCTTCTTCAGAGATTCGTCTTGCTAGTGCCAGGAGTGCAACTATTGAGGAGGATGTTGCCAGTATTTCCGGGAGGCCGTTTTCTGATCCTGGATCCTCTAAGGTGTCTTCTTTTACTCACTTCATTGCTCTGTTATATATTTCTCATCCTTTGGTTCTTACTTTGAA
>Ga0041060_1000151_pt1 | contig 10385 bp, 12 predicted proteins | sample AraColnosormetaG_2_FD_53326 | JGI IMG/M metagenome (GOLD analysis project Ga0041060, IMG submission 53326) | Arabidopsis roots microbial communities from Chapel Hill, North Carolina, USA - Col Cl nosort | ecosystem: Host-associated > Plants > Roots > Unclassified | place: USA: Chapel Hill, North... | reverse complement strand
GTACACAACTGTGCAATTTACAGGAGAGGTTTGTTTTTGCTACCAAGTTTTAAAGTATCAGTGTCTATAATATACTCACATTTTCCAATGTTTTTTCCATAGGTTTTGAAAACTCCTGTTTCTTTGGATATGCTTGGTCGCATCTTCAATGGTTCAGGGAAGCCCATTGACAACGGTCCACCTATATTGCCTGAGGCGTACTTGGATATTTCTGGTGAGCTGCTTTAGCCTCTTGTCACATAATTACTATCTCATAATAAAACACACAGATATAATTCTAGACTTTTGTTTCTCCAGGAAGTTCTATCAATCCCAGTGAGAGAACCTATCCTGAAGAGATGATTCAGACGGGTATATCCACCATTGATGTCATGAACTCTATCGCCAGAGGACAGAAGATTCCCCTCTTTTCTGCCGCAGGTCTTCCCCACAATGAAATTGCTGCTCAGATTTGCCGTCAGGCTGGTTTGGTTAAGCGTTTAGAGAAGTCAGATAATCTTCTCGAGGTATCACGATTTATACATTACTGGTCCGTGTCTACAGTTGGAAATTGGTTTGTTACAATTATAACAGTGATCCCTTAGACAGTTAGACATACCCATTACAAGATAAATTAAGAGGGTTAAGTTAAGCTAGGATATTCTCTCTTGAATCTTTCTTTTTTTATGAGAGCATTGCATGCGCTCTGTCGACCAAATCCTACTTGGGGAGATTTGTTAGTATTACTTTTTTGTGACTTAACGCCCCTTGTCCTTCTCCTTTGATTTGGTAAAATCTACAATGAGTTGGTAGTTGTGTAATGCCATAATGTATTATAAAACAGTATCACATTGGTCCATTTATGTGAATTTGCAGCATCAGGAGGATGATAACTTCGCCATTGTGTTCGCAGCAATGGGTGTGAACATGGAGACTGCACAATTTTTTAAACGTGATTTCGAGGAGAATGGATCGATGGAGAGAGTGACTCTTTTCCTTAACTTGGCAAGTCTCGCAATCACACTACAGACATCTTGAAGCAAATTTTAGTTCCAATGTTTTTCTGAAGGTTTCTCATTCTGTTTTCCGCACAGGCAAACGACCCCACTATTGAGCGTATCATCACTCCTCGTATCGCACTTACAACTGCTGAGTACTTGGCATATGAATGTGGCAAGCATGTCCTTGTCATTCTCACAGACATGAGTTCCTACGCCGATGCTCTTCGTGAGGTGATAACCGATATTTGCATGCTCTGTTCACAATTCTTGAACTTTGAGATGATAGGAAGCCTGAAATAGTGTTTAACGTTGACTAATACCCTTAGGTCTCTGCTGCCCGTGAAGAAGTGCCTGGAAGGCGTGGTTACCCAGGTTACATGTACACCGACTTGGCTACCATATACGAGAGAGCAGGGCGAATTGAAGGGAGGAAAGGTTCCATCACTCAAATTCCCATTTTAACCATGCCAAACGATGGTAATTCTTAGTGCTATTTTCATGGTGTTTTGTTTTAGCATTATTGCCTTTAATTCGAATGATTTTTGTTTGAAGTAAACAATAGGTGATAGGAAACCTTGACCGACACCGAGATAGTTGAAAGTAAACATGGAATAGAACTCACCCGGAAACTGGCTTAGAGGAATAGACAAACCATGCTATAATAAGTCGTTGCCCGATCTAGGTCTAGCTGTTTGGGACTCTAACAGACTGAGTGGCTGATATACTAGTGTTAGTGTAGTACACCTATGCAGTTAATCTGATCATAAAGCCTTCTTACAGAGGAATATTTGTTGGTCCTATATAAAAGGTTTGTTGGTCAGGTGGATAATTTTGTTCGAAATGTCTTTTTTTTTTTGCCCCCTTTATCTGTCCAGATATCACGCATCCCACACCAGATCTGACAGGATACATTACAGAGGGGCAAATCTATATTGACCGACAACTTCACAATAGACAGGTACACTCTTTCAGAAGATAGTTGGTTCAAAGTTCTTATCATAATCGATGTTATTACAACGTGAAAAATTAACCTGTATGAGAAACCTATATACCTAGTAACAATCCTATTATTGGACTTTTGATTTATTCTGTTAAATCCAGAATCACCCCCTTTAGTTTTTAGATATAGAGAGCATGTGGATGAAGAGAAATATTCTTGAAAACTGAAACATTTTGTTCATGACTTCAAAACACTGACATTTGAATGTAATAATAATCTATGTACGCCCAAGCTAAAGGCTAGAAGCCTATAAGTGAACAGTACTTATACATTTATTATGTTGTGTTTATATTCTGTAATACCCGAAATGTCAGAAATTTTGAAAGTTGTTTCACTTTAGTTTGTGTGTAAGTGTAAGGCGTTGGTTCTAGTTTTATGTAATAGCTGGTGTACCAATTTTCGTTGTGTTTCACAGATCTACCCTCCGATCAATGTCTTGCCATCTCTGTCTCGTCTCATGAAGGTAAGTGTGGGGGATTCAAAAATAATAGATGAAGCCAAATGATCGATTGTAAACGTAACAATGACTTTGTATTGCAGAGTGCCATTGGTGAGGGTATGACTCGCAGGGACCACTCTGATGTTTCTAATCAAGTAAGACTTTATTTCTTGTCCATTACCAGCATTGCAGAAAAGCTTTGTTTATGTAAGTTTTACTTGTCAACTTTTTTAGCCTGAGCTTAACTTGTTATTATGTTTTTGTGATTTCAGTTGTATGCCAATTACGCTATTGGAAAGGACGTGCAGGCCATGAAAGCCGTGGTTGGAGAAGAAGCTCTTTCTTCCGAGGATCTGGTCTCTCTTCTTTTCTTCTTACCACAGTCTAAATGCTTTCCGTTTTATTCCTCTTAACACTTTTTTTATCTGATGCAAACAGCTATATCTTGAGTTCTTGGATAAGTTCGAGAGGAAGTTTGTGGCTCAGGGAGCTTATGATACCCGAAACATCTTCCAGTCACTCGACCTGGCATGGACTCTCCTCAGAATCTTCCCCCGTGAGTTACTTCACCGTATACCCGCGAAAACCCTTGATCAGTTTTACAGTCGCGATACCACCAACTGAAGAACATAGTTTCTACTGCCTTGGTGTGATGATATGTCCAAATGCATCTTTATTTTTTACTTCTGCGGTTGGATCACACCTCTGAGTCGTCCGTCCCAATAAATGGTGTTTGTTCCCAATCGCTAGACCCTTTATTATTGTCTTCGAAACTGAGCAAGCCAGGTTGATTATTCTTTTTGTAAGAGAAATTGAAATTCTTGTATAATTTATGAGATTTTGCATCTTTTTTTTGGGGTACCAAATTACTGGTTCAGAACAACATACATTTGTTTGTCTTATTACTGTCACGAATGTCAATGCAGCTTCTTCTTCTTTTTTTATAACAATTTGGGTTTTACATTTGATTCTTCGATCTACAAATAGAATTCAAAAGACGTGTATGTTTGATAAATTGGAAAATTCGGAAAACCGAAGACAGCGATCAAACGAAAGTTAAAAACTAGTGTATAATGTTTACTGTCTCAACCAGCTTTAGAAGTTCTTACTACTTTTGGCAGCTCAACAGAATCAAGGTCACCAGGGTAAGGAGTCCAGAGCCCAAAGCCGCCTCGGCTTTCCTTCAAACTCTCTCCCTTCCCTTTGAGTTCCTGAAGACTCTTGACCCACTCAATCTTCGAGGAATGCTCTCGAATGTGAGGGTGCAGTTCGAAGAGAGAGTTATACTCACAGTTCTGGAACATGAACACCTTGAAGGCTCCTTTTAGTCTGTCCACTACATACCCAAAGCTTAGCTGGTCCCTCGGTGTTAACAGGTGTACCTCATTGAACCACAGGCAGCTGAACAGATTGTTCATTGCAGTGTGCTCTCTTATTATCACAGCTCCCTCTGGAACATCTGTGGAACGCAAGACAAGATGCTTAGTAATCAATAAGGTGCACGATGACATTGATGTTTTTGCTATGGTCTTTACCACTAACAGTGTTCTTCTTGATGCTCCATGGTTCCAAGCCCTCGTATCGATATATTTTCATATGAAGATCAACCAGAGGTCGGGCGTATCGCTTTCTCCTCTTGCACGCATCAGCTTCCTCATATATGTTTCGGTGGTGTTTGTGTTGGGCAATGGCAAAAGTATGTTTCCCACGCCACAAATACCTGAAAGTGAGATGAAAGCGAAATATGCATCTATTAGCCTTTTCTTAGTAACACGGAGACTGATAGTCCCTGTGCTAATAAACATTGTGGAGAAGTATATAATCTGCTAGAATAAGCAAGGGCAACAATAAGCTCCATTTTCTACGGGTCTTATATCCTTATTTGTATTCATACCTTTCTAGAATAAGCAAGGGGTCAACAATAAGCTCCATTTTCCCATCAATCCAAATGCTGTACTGTGCTTCAGGGAATAACCTGTGAGTTAAGATTTTCGGGACTTTACCGTTCCTCCTAGGCTCATCATATGGAGGAGTTTTCAGTAGAATCAGACGCCAAATGCCAACCCATATGCCTCCTTCAACATCTTTCCTCACAGTAGTATTTTTTCTTAAGAAATCGAGAGAGACCTCATCTACCACCATAAGGAAACAGAAGAGATTCATAGAACGCTTGCTTATGTTTGATGGCTGGTGGGGTTCATCATATGCATCGAAAATCCCCGTGGCAACAACAAATCTGCACTTCTTTACGTATTCTTTATCCAGAGATGACATTTCAGCACCACCACGTGGCATGAATCCGCAATGGACCTGAAACGTTTTGGGTTGTAATGAAATAAATAATTTAGAAATTATTCGTGGGAAGAATGGTAGAAGAGGTTTAGCCATTGCCTTAAAACAAGTCTTTTACCTTCATCTCAGGTTTCAGTTTGAAGCTTTCTTCTCGTTCAGACCAGCTTATGTTTCCGCCAAATAGAGGAAACTGAGACTTAGAGGATTCATCCTCTGTTACGTAGGTCAAATTTCTGACAATTGTATCTGCGGTTTTATCACTTGGTAGGAGCACCTTATCAGGGTCATAATCAACGGGAATGGGGCATCCTAGAAAAGAAGAGTTGCTAAGCGTAGCTCTAGAATAAGCAGAAGCTAAACAGAGTGATATAAAAATCTTACGGTGCTGGGGTTTAGGTACAAATCCAATAGTGTCCAACATGACATAGAGTCTGCCTTCTTTGTTGCAAATAGCTGCAACGAAATTACAAAGAACATGAGGTTACTGTGATAGAATCTGCGGTGAATGCAGAAGATGGTTGGAGTAACTAGTACAATAACAACATCTTCTATTGAGTGTATGACAAATGATAGATTTAGTGAAGAATGGCAAGTGTAAAGAAGTTGGAGGAAACCTGAGAAGAAAGAAAGGGAAGATTGACAGGACCAAACATGAAACAAGAGGGCAAATAGAATGAGTAGCATCCAGACAATGCCGCCAACAAGAAGCAAGCGAAGGAAGCCTGCCTTCCAAATTTTTTTCAAAGTGTAATCAGCATGCAATCTGGTGGGAGAGAAGAAGCCAGCCACAGCATCTGCATCATTGGAGACAAAGTAATAGAATCCATTAGGGATTCATTACGAAGACATAATCATTCATTACGCATTAGATTCTTCTATAGTGGAAACAAAACACTATAACGGGGGTCATCTTCAAATTTTCATGTGTAAACCACTATACCTAAAAGAAAGTGATGATCATTAGTTCAAAAAGAGTTGGGTTGAGACCTTTAGATTGTGAGTAATGATTGCTTCTCTCACCCCGGCGGCTCAATCGCACAGAAAGTGATCGCTGAGAGTCACTCATCATCGCTCAAGAACCATCTCGGAAGAAAGAGGCCAGCTTTATTAAGAAATTGAATGTAGAGGAAAGACCCAGATCCCAAATTGCTCGGATATTATGATTATAACTTGGAAGATAAGAGAGATTGTAATCAAATCTGATGAAAGTGCTAGTCTTGATCGAATCCAGGCGAAGAAGATGATGAACTCGCTTTGGGGGATCTAGAAAGAAACAGCTTCACTTCATTCAATTCGGTTTCCAATGTAAACACTGCTATCGGTTTACTAAATTGTTCATTCCACTACCGTACCGGACCGGTTTGATTTTTAAGAGGACACCGTATAAGAAAGAAGCCTTCGTCGTCGTCGTTCTCCTCGTCGGAATTAATAAGGTTTTTTTTTCCAGAGAGAGAGAGAGAGATGGAGAGAGAGTTGATGGAGGCAGATATAGTGGTGGCGTCGCGATTGAGCTTTAAGAAGAAGCAAGCCTACGAAAAGTACCCAAAAGCACAATCAAGCAGCAGAAGGTGGAAACACCTCAAGCAGATTCTTCAAGCTGAGAACTTCCCAGATCTTCCTCCCGACCTCCCCACTTGTAACTCTTTTCTCTCTCTCTGATTTCTGATTTTGAATGGATTTTTGACTCTGTTTGAATCAAAAATCAAATCTTCTTTGTGCCTCGCAGATGTTAACATTGAATCGCCTCCTTCCACTCAACCATGCAAGAGACTTTGCGATATTACTGGATATGAGGTTTTATTCTGTTTTTGAGTGATCGATTCTTTTCTACAAATTTATTCACTACCCAAAAACAACAAAACTCAATGAGCTTCTCTAATCCCTCGCAGGCACCTTATGTGGACCCAAGAACAAACCTCCGCTATGCTAATGCTCATGTTTTCCAGACTGTGAGATCACTTTCTTCCGACCAAGTCCACCAGTATCTCTCCATTCGCAATGCTGCTGTTGTTCTCAAGTAGCACCTAGCATCATCTTATTCTCTTACTTGTAAACCAACAACATGTTGAATCCTTCCTTATTATTTATGGTGTGATTTGCTTGGGACATATATGATTGGATTTCCCTTAATGTGTGAGAGATACTAGACCAGAGAGGTTTCATTTCAATTCAACTTTTAGAAACACATTGATTTTGAGTACATCCTCCTGCATTCTATCTACATCAAAAACATTCACCTATCAATAAGGCTACAAGAGACAAATGATAATGGAGTTGCCTTCCTCATGGGGCTTTCCTCAAGATCAACGCCAATATGTAACAAAGAGCAGCATCCACCGATGATAGCGCAACAATGAATACAGCTACCAGACACAGACTCAGTGTAGCAGTCTTTAGCTGTTTGTTACCAAAACAAAAAAAAACAAAGTTACACCCACAAACTATCTCTTTCTTTCTCATATGTTGTAACAACAACAACAAGACATACCGTGCTTGCAAAAGTTGGCCACTCTATGTATTTCAGCTGACTTGGTTGCTCAGCCATGAAAGACAAGAGAGATCTCGTGCTCCTTCTCACAAGAAAAATGCAATTCAATATAATGCAACATTCAGACTCTTCCAGCAGATATATATATTAAAAGCTAGACTCAGTGGGAGAATTTCATACCAGACCATGTCTCTAAGAAGACTCAGCCATAAGGGCTCTTCTTCGGGAAGCTTCTTATGAGAGCTCCAACTTTCACGAGCGGAACCTACAGATCCCACCGTGCCACTTCCACGCACATGTTTATGACTGACTCTCCCATTGATACTCTACACACTCAAACAGAGCTTAAGTGAAAAGCTTCTTAAGCTGTTAAGCCGCAATAGAAAGAAAGGTAAATTACCAAATCCCCAGAAAACTTGAAGCAAATGGGTCCGAACCCATCGCGTCTTAGAATCCGGTGTGACGGAGCCAATCGGATTACGCCTATGAACCAAAATCGAAGCTAGATGATTACTAAGGACAATATCAAAAAGCAGTGGGAAAGTATATAGAAGAAGCAACCGGAGCGAATAGTGACCTGAAACAGTTGAGAGCAGCCCCGGAGAAACCACCATCCTCCCTAAATCGAGCGTTGGAGGAAGACGAAGCTGATCTCGCCGTCGCAGATATCAAAGGCCTTCGATGATCTATGGGCCTTTTTTGGGCTCAAAGTTTCCTGGATTATAAACCCATTTTACCAATGACATCTTTTACATTTTAAATTACTTTGGAATTTGGATTGTTGGAAATTCTAGTTCATTGAAGAAACTGACAATCTGACATTACAGAAGCTGATTATGTATGTGATCCATTTGGTTAAGAATGAAAATGTCTATTGAATAGTATTTTGTATCCACGATGATGACATCTAACTAAACTATAACTAATCCTTTCTTTGGTACTGTTACCATATGCTGTTTTATTTTGTGTTTAGATAAATACATGTCTATACAAATCTCATCCCTCATCCCCATCCCCATCCCCATCATCATCCTCATCATCATCATCATCATCATCCCCATGATCATTATCATCATCCTTCGTAATCTCAACATCAACTTCACCATTCTCCTCCTCTTCCGAACTATCATCATCATCTGAACTCTCTTCACTAGATTCATCGTCAGAATCATCATCGTCATCCACATAATATCCGTCGAACCATCGTGGGTTACCAAAACCCGAAGCCTGTTTCCAAGAAGCAAACATACAAACATTTAGTTTGCCTTCCAAAACCAAATTCAGCCTCCAGTCACATGTATTGTATCCAAAGTTACATTCTTGTTAACTAAAGCATATCCTCCGAGTCTTCAAACACCAAAAATAAAAGAAGCAAACGAGGTTAGCAATAGATGTGGCATTACCTGTTTCGCATTTCCTGGCGACAGAGGTTTCTCGGTTCCTCCAGGAGTCCATATTTTGATATCAGTATCTATTCCACTGCTACACATCAGTGGCATGTGAGGATGAGACTCTATACAATTGACAACATGTCTGTCTGCTTCCATGGCACGGAGAAGCTCTCCGTCTTTCTTCCTCCAGATGAATATTCGGCCGCAGTCAGAACCACTTACCACATACTCACACTTGGGTCCAAAAAAGTTGACACCTTTGACTGTTTCACGGTTCGTGTGCTCTTTATAAACCTGAGGCGTCATCCTCTCCTCAGTCTTAGTTGAAGATGGATATGGGGTTGGGCCAAGCCCCATATCAGGGGTGAAAAGATAGATGAACTCGTCACTATACGAAGCAAGGAGCTCACTTTGATCCGAGAAAGCCAGACCTGTTATTCCTACATGGTCATCTCCAATCAAATGGCCAGGACAAAAGTGGTCTATGGGTTGGGTAAAATTATACCAACCCTCGGAGCGATAGCTACGAATATCATAGACACGAGCATACTCATCCATTCCAGCCACGGCAAGAAGACCAGGGTTCCTAGGATCAACTGCAATTGCATGCAAGTAGACAACTAAATTGAACTTTGCTTCTTTACAAGTGAAAAGATTTGTAGCCACCCGAGTCCTAAGATCAAACTGAAAATACGTGTTGTTTTAGGCGGCCTAGGTATAAAAACAGACGATAAGAAAACAAAATGAAAAATACAACTCACATGCTTGACAGCCCCATCCTCACCACAAGTATAGAATGAGAAAGGACTTCCAGGCTCAACAGCCAATTTGTGGACGGGTCCTTGATGCTTACCCAACAAAGAAGTCTCTACCTGTCCAGATTCAAGAATCTTGGAATAGCGGACCTGTTACAAAAATCAACATAAGCTAGTTGTAACATGAGGAGCTATCAAGAGGTGTGGTTCGCGGTAGGAGGTATGAAGAGGAGAGGCAGAGTGGTACCTGCTTATCAGCAGCAGATGTGACAATGGTACGATCGTCAGAGAAAGGCATAAATTTGGCTTGGAAAATATTATTGAAGTGGCCGGAATCGAAGGAGAGTTTGACAGAAGCAGTCTGCCAATCCCAAAGAATAACTTGTCTGTCATCAGAACCAGAAAGCAAGATATCTCCATCAGCATTGAAACTCACTGTGTTTACACATCCCTTATGCTTATCAAGCTTCTTGTCAAGTCCAAGACGCCGCAATAGATCCTGCTTTTGTAAAATCATCAATATCTAATTAAGATAGTTGTTTGGTTTCCTATCACTAGACATTTGGACAATAAAGATTTTATCATTTGCAAACACATTCTTCTGAAAGCAATTAGAGTAAAATTAAAGACAATTGAGAAGAAGAATCTAAAAACGTTCATTGAGTAGCATATTGTTCGTAACGCATTGGGTGGCTGTTAAACATAAACAAAGGAGCAAAGTAACGCAATATATTCAACGAAACCCTAAAGAAAGAAAGAAAAAGAGTGAATCAATAGACCTCGGATGCTGAAAAACGGTTTGAGAAACTGCGATTGGGTAAGAGACCCAGCTCCCTTTCCCAGACATTCACGACGGAATGGTCGGTCCTCGGCCTTTTCGCCGGCCTTCCACTCATCGTCCCCACCAGATCGAGTTTAAAAAGTCTGATTTATCGTTAAGTAATATTGAACGACTAGAGAAAAACTTATTAGAGAAGAAGAACAGAAACAGAGAACCAAAGTGTATCCCTTTTAGGGCCCACGAAGCCTCTCTTTTGACT
>Ga0041060_1000150_pt1 | contig 10415 bp, 6 predicted proteins | sample AraColnosormetaG_2_FD_53326 | JGI IMG/M metagenome (GOLD analysis project Ga0041060, IMG submission 53326) | Arabidopsis roots microbial communities from Chapel Hill, North Carolina, USA - Col Cl nosort | ecosystem: Host-associated > Plants > Roots > Unclassified | place: USA: Chapel Hill, North... | reverse complement strand
CATTAATCATTATCATTCGTTTTTATATCAATAATTCGTAATTGTGTCACGATTTTTCTTACAACATAAAGATATCAATACTAACTGAAAAAGAAAAGCAGAGAATAGTTCACAATAGTATGTACTCCATTGGAAAAGAAAAAACAAAGCTTACGAAGTACTACTAGTATCGATCACATAAATAATTCGAATCAACAATGATAAATGATTTTAAAAAAATCCTCAAATCTCATAACCCAAAGAAGTAGTATAGTTTTTTTAAAACCAATAATTTGGTTGACCAGGTATGAAATGTGATTAGGAAGAGAATACGAGAGAGAGCTAAGCGTGATGTCGATAAAATAAAATAAAATTTATGTGGCAAAACGCACGAGCACTTGAATCCTACGTGGCAAATGAACTAACGGATTGAATTGGTCCGTGAGTTACAGTCGAGGAAAGAGCGGGTGGAACAAGAAAGAGGTCCAGCAAGACGGAGACCAATCAAGCAAAGCCAACAGTACACACTTCGACGGCGATTTCGTAGCGAAATCTCCGTCTCCTTCCTTTAACCCCATCTCTTCTTCTTCTTCTTTTGCTTTCTCATTCGAATTAACTTCATCTCTTTGATGGGATTCAGCTTGTTTTCTCAAATGTTAGTTTTTTCTTCATTTGTTATGCAGCAAGTATTAAAAAGGTGAAGACTTTATCATCCTCTCAGGTCCGTTTCTATTCTATCATGCCCTTTGATAAAATCAAATATAAAATCAAATAAATTGCTTTTGATTTTCTCTGTGAATGATTCGTACTACTACTTGTCAGTCTCAACATTCTGAATTTAGAATTTAATACCTCATTTCTCTTTGCGTTTCTGTCCTCCTGTAATCGTGTCTTTGCGTAACCTGATTTGATTCCTCTGTTCGAGTTTTAAAGTTTCCATGTGTCGGCAACTCGTTTTGCATTTTTTGGAACACCATATTTAATCGTTGCATCTCTCTGTGTCTGTATATATGGTAAATCTCAATCTCGGATGTACTCTTGTTGCTCCAATTACTTAGCTTTTTAGTTCTCAAGGAACTTATTAACTTGTCAAGATCCAGCCAAGATGGATCACTGGATGATTCTGTATGCCTTGTTCTGAAAGTTAACTAAACAAACTGACTCAATTCTTGTCACTAACATGTTTATTGACCCCACCATTCTTATCCTAATCATCAAAATGTTTGGTTCTCAGCGGCTTGGATGCTAACTGCAAACTAATGGGGGATCTTGTCAAGAGACAGTTTTGATTGTTGATGTACATCAAAGCAATCATGAACAGACACAGGCTTCTCTCAGCGGCAACAGATGAATGCAATAAAAAACTTGGTCAAGCTTGCTCTTCTTCTTTATCTCCAGTCCATAACTTTCTGAATGTCCAGCCAGAACACCGGAAAACTCCTTTCATAAGGTCACAATCTCCAGATTCACCTGGTCAGCTATGGCCAAAGAATAGTTCTCAGAGCACCTTCTCTCGGTCTTCCACCTTTTGCACAAACCTCTACTTGTCATCATCTTCAACCTCTGAGACTCAGAAACATCTAGGAAACAGTCTTCCTTTCCTCCCTGATCCCTCCTCTTACACCCACTCAGCTTCTGGTGTGGAGTCTGCAAGATCTCCATCTATTTTCACTGAGGATTTGGGCAATCAATGTGATGGAGGCAACTCCGGGTCGCTTCTCAAAGACTTCCTTAATCTTTCTGGAGATGCTTGTTCCGATGGCGATTTTCATGATTTTGGCTGTTCGAATGACAGCTATTGCTTATCAGATCAAATGGAATTACAGTTCCTGTCTGATGAACTTGAGCTGGCTATCACAGACCGCGCTGAAACTCCCAGGCTTGATGTAAGTTAATCTCAGTCTTGTACAGCTCTTATGAGTTTGCATCAGTTACTTTGCATGGCTATGACAAACATTGACTTATACTTTCACTGCTTATGACTTTCGGTCTTTGCTGTTGATACATAGAGTGTGAAACGTCATTTGCTCCTTTAACACTTAGTTTCTGTTTGATTCAGGAGATCTATGAAACGCCATTGGCGTCAAATCCAGTGACGAGATTGAGTCCAAGCCAAAGCTGTGTTCCTGGAGCAATGTCTGTAGACGTAGTTTCATCTCACCCTTCTCCGGGATCAGCAGCCAATCAAAAGTCGAGAATGAGATGGACTCCTGAGCTCCACGAGTCTTTTGTAAAGGCGGTGATCAAACTTGAAGGGCCTGAAAGTGAGTTTTAGCTTTTTGAGATACGAGTAGGCACTTATAAAGTAGAACTCTAGAGCTACTCTTGTGTTTGCCATTGGTTAGATATCCTTTGTTTCTTCTCATCTTTCTGCTGATAACGCTTAACCCGGTTTTTGCATTAAACATGTAGAGGCCACTCCAAAGGCTGTTAAGAAGCTCATGAATGTTGAGGGCTTGACGATCTATCATGTAAAAAGCCACTTGCAGGTACTAAATCAGTTTGAGTGTGATAAATTTATAAGTACATGATACCAAATTAGCTGAATATCTCTGAAATTCACGAATGTGCAGAAGTATAGACTAGCCAAGTATATGCCAGAGAAAAAAGAAGGTAAAGCCTCCAACTTGTTATTGTGATTTCACAGATTCTCTGTTTCTGCATGATCATCAGCCATGATTTTGATCTATCTGACAGTTCCTTTATTATTTTTCGTTTATTCCCCAGAGAAAAGGACTGATAACTCAGAAGAAAAGAAACTGGCTTTGAGTAAGAGTGAAGCTGACGAGAAGAAGAAAGGGTAAAGCATTGTGTTTCTCTAATTCCATGTTCAATCCGCAGACATTTTTCAACATTATCCCTAAAATGACTCTCTTTTTCCATGGACAGGGCCATACAATTAACTGAAGCACTGCGTATGCAGATGGAAGTTCAGAAGCAATTGCATGAACAGCTGGAGGTAAAACCGATTACACTTAACTTGGGGAAAAGAAATATTGAAGATTTGCTACTATAACCAGTCCCATAATTGATCAATGTGCAGGTGCAACGGGTGCTTCAGCTACGAATTGAAGAGCATGCTAAATACTTGGAAAAGATGTTGGAAGAACAACGCAAAACAGGAAGGTGGATTTCTTCTTCTTCGCAGACAGTGTTATCACCTAGTGATGACTCTATACCAGATTCTCAAAACATGTCCAAAACCAAAGCATCTTCGCCTCAGCCGCCATTACCTGCAGAGAACAAAGCGTCGGAAACCGAAGACGATAAATGTGAAAGCCCTCAGAAACGTCGCAGGCTTGAGAACATAGCTGAATCTGAAGATCCTAAGAGGTAGTAAGATTCTTCAAGTATGTAAATATGGTCCGTTTTGTGTAATTTAGTGAGAGAGAGAGTGTCACTCAAAATATATGTTTGTAATGTAGATCTTTGTCAGAAACGTGTAAACTTATTACGGATATTGAGGATGTCACTGCCTTCACTGTGAGAAAAGAATCTTTAATTCTGTGTTTGTGTGTGTATAGGTCACTGGTTAGTGAGAAAACTGAAGAGTTCACTTTCCAATGTTTATATACAAGTTTGCTAATATCAAACGTGGAAGTCACTTTCCATAAGAAGCCTTTATGCGTCTGAGAGAGAGAGTACGATAAGTAAATAGACCTTCATGCATACAATTACTTACGGGAAGCAAAACAACTTGAGCAAAATTCTTCACTCTCATCAGTCATCACTCTCTCTCTCTCTTGGAAAAGTCAAAATCAAGGGTTTCGTCGTCGCTTTGACTGGCTTGGACTCGCTTGGTGGGGTTTTCTGTAAAAAAGTTGTTTGCTTTGATCTTCTGTGTTACAATGGAGAAAATTTCTCTGAATGATGATGAATAGTTTCGATAATAATTTATATGGGTCTACCATTTCGTTTGCTAGTTGTTTGAGCATTACTATATAGCTGGTTTTTCGTCATAGTAGAGATTAAAGTTTCGTTTTTTCCTCTCTTTCTCCATCGGCATTAATGATTTCAATCTCTGAGATCAAGTTAGTGAATTCTCTGTCACATTAAAGGCCATTCAAAATTCGATTTTGATGCTTGTTCCTGATTTTTGTAACAGCTGATTGAGAAGCGAAAAATGCTTGAATCAGGAATTTGCAAGTATGCGTGAACAAAGGAGCAAGAAACAATGATCTAAAGAAGATGAAGGTGAGCCTATCACTCTCTCTCTCTATCTCTAGACATTCACTCATCAATCATGCGGTGTATTATAACTCAAGTAGTAATCATGTTGTACATAATTCCCTGTGATTCAAGTTCCACTTACTGTTAGAGAGACGTTTCCTAAGATGGTGATGGAAGAAAGATCTTGTCATACTGCTAACAGAGTTGGGGATGTCCAAATGGGTAATGGTCATAAGCGTGGAAGAAGCGAAGATTCATCCAGCAACAATGTTAGTATAGGTGTGGAGACTGATAAACAGGATATGTTGTCAAACAAAGCCCAAAAGAAGTGGGTCTTTGGAAAATGTGTCAATCTTTCAGCTGTGGATGCCCCATGTTTCAAAGAAATGATGACTGTAGATGGTGGTCAGATGGGGCTTGAGAGCTCTGATTGTCATGATTTAAACGGATGGAGGCTTCAAGATGCATTAGAGGAAGTACAAGATCGTGTGGAGAAGATTAAAGAATCGTGGGCGATCACAGGATGCAGCATCTTGTTGGATGCTTGGGTTGACCAGAAAGGCCGTGATCTTGTTACTTTTGTTGCAGATTGTCCAGCGGGTTTAGTGTATCTGATATCATTTGATGTTTCAGATTTTAAAGACGATGTCACTGCCTTACTATCGCTAGTAAATGGGCTTGTTGAGGAAGTTGGAGTGCGTAATGTGACTCAAATTATTGCATGTTCAACCTCTGGTTGGGTTGGTGAATTGGGTGAGCTATTTGCGGGTCATGACAGGGAAGTTTTCTGGTCTGTGAGTGTATCCCATTGTTTCGAGCTTATGCTGGTGAAGATTAGCAAAATACGTTCATTTGGAGACATATTTGACAAAGTCAATAACATCTGGTTGTTCATCAACAACAATCCCTCAGTTCTGAACATTTTCAGAGATCAGTGTCATGGAATAGACATAACAGTCTCCTCCTCTGAGTTTGAGTTTGTGACGCCATATCTAATTCTAGAGAGTATTTTCAAGGCGAAGAAAAACTTGACAGCCATGTTTGCCTCATCTAATTGGAATAACGAACAGTGCATAGCAATATCAAATTTGGTGAGTGACTCCTCTTTTTGGGAAACAGTTGAAAGTGTTCTGAAATGTACATCTCCTCTGATTCACGGTCTGCTCTTGTTTTCAACTGCCAACAATCAGCATCTTGGATATGTTTATGACACTATGGACAGCATAAAGGAGAGTATCGCGAGAGAATTCAATCACAAGCCACAATTTTACAAGCCGTTATGGGATGTGATAGATGATGTTTGGAACAAGCATCTTCACAATCCTCTTCATGCTGCTGGTTACTTTCTGAACCCGACTGCTTTCTACTCAACAAATTTCCATCTTGATATAGAAGTTGTCACTGGTCTTATCTCCTCTCTGATTCATATGGTAGAAGATTGTCACGTTCAATTCAAAATTTCCACACAGATTGATATGTACAGACTCGGTAAAGATTGCTTTAACGAGGCGAGTCAAGCTGATCAGATCACTGGAATCTCTCCAGGTGAGTGAACTTCTTGAATTTCGATATAGCTGTTTCGTTTGCAGACACTTGTGTGGTTGAAGTTGAACCAGTGATCAAAAGGTTCTGTGGTTTTAAATCTATTTGCAGCTGAATGGTGGGCTCATAAGGCGAGCCAGTACCCAGAACTGCAGAGCTTGGCCATTAAAATTCTGAGCCAGACATGTGAAGGTGCTTCAAAGTACAAGCTGAAGAGAAGCTTAGCAGAGAAGTTGTTGCTCAGTGAAGGAATGAGCAATCGTGAAAGACAGCATCTGGATGAGTTGGTATTCGTTCAATACAATCTTCATCTACAAAGCTACAAAGCCAAATTAAGTGAAGAGATTGATGTTTATAAGGACTGACCCATTTTAGTTTGTATATTCATCAAAGCTCACACCTTTAGAATCAATGCTGGTGAAACAAGCAGCTATGCACATCATTATTTATTCCTTGTTATTTTGTGATCTTTTATTTTGGGCCAGAACTCTCCATTAGCAGCCTATTTTTGTTTTATTGGTCATCTTTTATTTTGGGCCAAAACGAGATGATGGCCCAATAGCCCAAATATTAGAATAATGAGAAAGAGGGAGTCAAAACAAGTTCTTCCACATTCCCTCTCTTTTGGGTGGAAGAAGGAGAAACAAGGGGTTAGCTGTGTCCTGTTTTCCGACCGACTTTGTTTATTCAGGTATTTCCTTTATTCAGGAGAAACAAGGGGTTAGCAGCAAAGAATAATAGGTTTTGTTTTTAGTTTGAGTTTTGTTCTTCTGTAAAAAAGTTGTTTGCTTTGTTCTTTATGGAGGCGATTTCTCTTAAAGATGATGATTAATTTTGGTTAATTTATATGGTCGAGTTTGGGTCAATTGTTGGGTTTAAAGTTTCGTTTTTTTCTTCTCTCCATGAACTTGGAATGATTTCAATTACTCTGAGATATCAAGTTGGTCAATTCTGTTTCGAAATATACGCCATTCAATATTTTGATTTTGATGCATATTCCTGTTTGTTTCTCTAATAGTGATATTGGGTTGCAGTTACAGGTAATCTGAGTTGTGAGAATCGAAAAATGCTTCCAAGTCTGATTCATTATCTGTGTTTTGTGAATTAAACGAAACTCTTAAAATGGCTGGTACTGTCGTTGATGTTCGTGAGCATGGAATTTGTGTGGACAAGAAGAAATCTCGGGTTAAATGCAATTACTGTGGGAAAGAAATGAATTCCTTTCATCGTCTTAAACACCACTTGGGTGCTGTTGGTACTGATGTTACTCACTGTGACCAAGTTTCACTTACTCTTAGAGAGACGTTTCGAACGATGCTTATGGAGGATAAATCTGGTTATACTACTCCTAAGACTAAGAGAGTTGGGAAATTCCAAATGGCTGATTCGCGTAAGCGTCGGAAGACCGAAGATTCATCAAGCAAAAGTGTTTCTCCGGAGCAGGGGAATGTAGCTGTGGAAGTTGACAATCAGGATTTGTTGTCAAGCAAAGCCCAAAAGTGCATTGGTCGGTTCTTTTATGAACATTGCGTCGACCTTTCAGCTGTGGATTCCCCATGTTTCAAAGAAATGATGATGGCACTAGGTGTTGGTCAGAAGATCCCTGATTCTCATGATTTAAACGGCCGGTTGCTTCAAGAAGCAATGAAGGAAGTGCAGGATTATGTGAAGAATATTAAAGATTCCTGGAAGATCACCGGTTGCAGCATCTTGTTGGATGCTTGGATTGACCCGAAAGGCCACGATCTTGTTTCCTTTGTTGCTGACTGTCCAGCGGGTCCAGTGTATCTTAAATCCATAGATGTTTCGGTTGTAAAAAACGATGTCACTGCCTTACTATCGCTAGTAAATGGGCTCGTTGAGGAAGTTGGTGTGCATAACGTGACTCAAATTATTGCATGTTCGACCTCTGGTTGGGTTGGTGAGTTAGGCAAACTCTTTTCGGGTCATGACAGGGAAGTTTTCTGGTCTGTGAGTTTATCCCATTGTTTCGAGCTTATGCTGGTGAAGATTGGGAAAATGCGTTCCTTTGGAGACATACTTGATAAGGTCAATACCATTTGGGAGTTCATCAACAACAATCCCTCAGCTTTGAAAATTTACAGAGATCAAAGTCATGGAAAAGACATAACAGTCTCCTCCTCCGAGTTTGAGTTTGTTAAGCCGTATCTAATTCTAAAGAGTGTTTTCAAGGCGAAGAAAAACTTGGCAGCCATGTTTGCTTCATCTGTTTGGAAAAAAGAAGAAGGCAAATCAGTATCAAATTTGGTAAATGATTCCTCGTTTTGGGAGGCTGTTGAAGAAATTCTGAAATGTACATCTCCTCTGACTGACGGTCTGCGCTTGTTTTCAAATGCCGACAACAATCAGCATGTCGGATATATCTATGACACTTTGGACGGCATAAAGCTGAGTATCAAGAAGGAATTCAATGACGAGAAAAAACATTACCTTACATTATGGGATGTGATAGATGATGTCTGGAACAAGCACCTCCACAATCCTCTTCATGCTGCTGGTTACTATCTGAATCCAACTTCTTTCTACTCAACTGATTTCCATCTTGATCCAGAAGTTTCCAGCGGTCTCACCCACTCTCTGGTTCATGTGGCAAAAGAAGGTCAAATTAAAATTGCCTCACAGCTTGATAGGTACAGACTCGGTAAAGATTGTTTTAACGAGGCCAGTCAACCTGATCAGATCTCGGGAATATCTCCAAGTGAGTGAACTTGTTGACTTTCGATATAGTTGTTTTGTTTGTAGAGATACTTGTGTTGTTGAATCAGTGAGCAAAACATTATGTTGTCTTAAAATTTATTTGCAGTTGATTGGTGGACTGAAAAGGCGAGCCAGCACCCAGAGCTGCAGAGTTTCGCCATTAAGATTCTGAGCCAGACATGTGAAGGTGCTTCAAGGTACAAGCTGAAGAGAAGCTTAGCAGAGAAGTTGTTGCTAACTGAAGGAATGAGCCACTGTGAACGAAAGCATCTGGAAGAGTTGGCGTTCGTTCATTACAATCTTCATCTACAAAGCTGCAAAGCCTAACTAAGCTAAGAGCAGTGAAGAGATTGTGATGCAAATGTGGACTGACCCGTTCAGCTTTTAGTCATTGTGCAGATTTAGTTTTGGAGTTTGTATTTTCTTTTGTTCATTACAATTTCCATCAATGCTGGTGAATATATACATGAAAATGTTAATGCACTTATTTTGGTTAATTATAATGAGATTTGTCCTTGTAATTAGATGTTCGCAGGTGTAGGAATGTCTTCTCTTACCTTTTTATCTTTTACTTAGACTCCATGTGCTGAGAAAAACCACTGTCAAATCTCCAAATTCTTGTGCTTAGTAGACAACCAAATTGGTCTTTTTCTCTAAGTGTTATATTATCACATGTATTATGTGATTTATGCAGGGATTATGTAATTTAAATCTTTTGTACTTAAGAAAAGAAGCTGAAGTACATTTGTTGGAGAAGTTTAACTTGTGAGAATGTATGACTCTCACGTTTTGAAATCTAAAGTTAGGATTACCATTTTTTGCATCTCCTTACTAGTTGACTGAATTTGTTTCCATTTCAGAAACTAACTCCAGATTTTACCTGTTGAATGAATATATGCAGTTCTTGGAAAAATAATCTGAGTTTGGTTGCTTAATTTGTACAGGGCAGAATTATTCTTCTTCCTTAAGATATATGAATCATTCAGAATCCGACTTGCATCAATCAGCAGAAGACAGTCCATATCAAGACCAAACAGTCCAACACCAAGAATCTTCATCTGAATCATCTCCAGCAGAGTCAAACTGTTGAGGTATTAACTGATATTCTTCCTTCTTTTGTACCTTTAGGATGGTCTTTTTAAAAGAAACAGTTTACATGAAAGAAAAAATGTATCTGCATACTAAACCAGAAAGCATTGGACCCAAGTAATCACTTTCTTGAAAGGAGGCTAATGAGAAAAGACAAATGCAAGGAAGCTACCTCGAGGAATGCCACCTAAGTACCTGTGGGATCACCCTAATCTATCGTCTGAGATATGGTGAGATATATGTTTTAAGAATATCTTCATGTCGCTTGCTGATCCAACGGTAACTATATATGAAAGCTTATACTAAGTAAGGCTTACTATTTCCTTTCTTTTTTTAAAAAGCTACTGGATATTTTTTCAGCATCTCCTTACTAGGTAATTGAATGTTCTCAGTAGGACGTTCCCATTCTAGACAAAAAAAAATCCAGGGCATATAAACCATGTTAGAGATATGAACAAACACTGAATTGTTTTCATTTCAAAACCAACTGTTGAATAAGAGCTTGCTTGCTTAATTTCTTACTCGGTTCTTTGGGGTTTGAAGTAAATGATTCACCACTAGGTCGAGAAACACGAAATTTTGTTAAATCACTTTTTCTTCATATAATCCATTTTGATCTATAAATTGGTTAATTATCTCCTAACCCCAAAAGTTATAGTCACATGGCTTTAAATTTCTTAAAAACAAAACAAACAATATGATGGCATTCAACATTGTTTCAAAATGTAGAAATGACTTGCCGTAAAATACACGCATAGGGCGAGGGAAATTACCTAGTATAAAATTCAAAAGTAAAAGACTAATTTCCATTAGAAGCTTAATTAATGCATTTTTTATCTTCATTGGACTAATGAGCGAGAGACTAATGTTCAACATCACTTCAAAAGTAGAAATAACTTACCGTAAAATACACGCAT
>Ga0041060_1000137_pt1 | contig 10602 bp, 7 predicted proteins | sample AraColnosormetaG_2_FD_53326 | JGI IMG/M metagenome (GOLD analysis project Ga0041060, IMG submission 53326) | Arabidopsis roots microbial communities from Chapel Hill, North Carolina, USA - Col Cl nosort | ecosystem: Host-associated > Plants > Roots > Unclassified | place: USA: Chapel Hill, North... | reverse complement strand
GTAGTAGTATCGTTATACTAATTATGTTTTGGATCCCCCAAACTTAATTAATTAAATAAATATAGGTGGATGGCCTCAATCAAAAGCCCGATGGGCCTTTGAAGAGAAATTGAAATGATGGAAGATGACGATGATTTCTCGGCGGCTGCGACTACCGTTGTGTTCGACCGTCCGATTCCGCTGCTCCGGGGACCTGTACCCTCCGGTGGTTCTTATGTTCTAGCTTTCCGATCACTGGATTCATGGTCAGCCGCTTTCAAGCGTTGCGAAACCCTAATCAAGGACCAGTGCGAGGAAGGTGCTAAAATTGGGTGCGCCGTCTCCGCCTCCAACAACTGTAAGCCGCCGTGGTGGCGGGGATCTGGTGGTGACATGAGGGAACGAGAGAAGTGCGAAGAGCGGGAATTCGAGGGCTGTGTGGCTGCCGCCAAGGGCAAGTGCGCTGCTTTCGCCAAAGACAAGTGCTCTGGTGCCTTTTTAGATGCGCGAATCGCCAAGGACAAGGAGGTTGAGGGATTGGTGTGGCTAGCTTCAATGCCGGAGGAAAGCAGGTGGAGGGATCTCATGGGGCTTGGTGGTTCACTGCGTCTGCACACCAACAACTGCTGCTGCACAGCCAGGGATCTTCTTCTTAAACCATAGCTCTTAATTTGTTGCATGCTGAGAGCTTTGTTATTACTAGTTACCGTTATGAGTGAGCTTAATTAGTTGTAATCTTCCCTTCTACTTATTCCTGAACCATTGTTTAGTTTCATAAGATGATGGTTAGTCTATTTATTCTCGAGCAAGCCATTGTATTTGTTGGTTGGGATTTTGTTAAGCTTGCTACTGCTTTTGGTGCAAACACTCTTGTTTCTTTCTTATCCACATACAGTAACTCGTGATCTAATGTATGTCACTGAGCATCTCTGTGTATGTATGTATATGATTTGAGGAGTTTCTCGACATTCACTTCATCGCTTGTATCGGAATTTTATGCCAAATCTGGTCTCACCTCACGTCTAGTTTTAGTGGAGGTCAACTTATTTTGTTTGTTTATAAAAATAAAGTCAACTGCTTTTATGTCTTGCTGTCGTCACATGAACAAAGAAAGAGATGACAGCGAAAATGGAAAGTGCTATGAAGTTTCGGTGATCAAACTCATAATGCCTTCGTCGTACACGCTGCTCCATTTTATTATTTCTAAACATAGATTTGTGGAAAAGTAGACGGATTTTGAGTTTGAGTAGTATAAATTTCACTTGATAGATATTATACCAAACCAAGTTGGTGTGGAAGATTCAATCTAAATCCTTTTTTTCTTCTTTCGCTTTACTATATTCGCCATTTCTTTTCATTTGTCCGTGCGGACTAAGCAAGTTGGTACACGCACGCTATTCCTCCTCATTCTACAATGACGGCTTGTCCACACCATTACATCATACGGCTGCTTTAGAAATTACTACCAAAATCTCAGATTAACTCTCTCTTTTAGGGCACAGTGGTTCCAAACCGAAACACGAGACAACAGATAAGTCAAAACACAAGTACAAAAGGATGTGCGGCCCATGTCCTTTGATCGACATGACTTCGTGTTTACAACGTTTCTGAGTGGTTCCACCGCCTGAAAATATTAAACTAGGACAAGTTACTTTACACGAGATATTTAATATTTTAAAGCAGATAAATAGCAATCAAAAGGCGGCCAATACGGATTTAAATAGTACCACGAAGCTTAGGGTATTAGAGAGAGAGAAATCATTCTTTGCGAGTCTTAAGTGTCTTACAAGTAACACCACATTTAGTTGAGAGAGAGCGAGACTCTTTTCCTTCTAAAAACTCTCTTTCTTTCACACAAATAAAGCATGAGGGACCTCAAGGAATATGATTACAGTGCACTTTTGCTCAACCTTACCACCTCCAGCCTCAACAAGGCCCAGAGGCGTTGGCGTTTTGCCTACGCTGCCATCTACTCTATGAGGGCTATGCTCTCTCTTGTTAAGGAGATAGTTCCCGCAAGGATTGATCCCAAAACCTCAGATGCCTCTCTCTCTCTCTCCTACACAGCCCTCGAGTCCGGTGAGGGAGCAAAGATCAACTCTATGCCTCTCTCTTACGTTCCTGCCATTGATCAAGAACAACTTGTGGAGATCATGAAGGGTAAGGACTTACCGGGCATCCAAGCGCTGGGCGGCGTGGAGGGTGTCGCCGCTTCCCTTAGGACTAACCCCACCAAAGGGATCCACGGGAATGAGCAAGAAGTCAGTAGACGCCGTGACCTCTTTGGCTCTAACACCTACCATAAGCCACCGCCTAAAGGACTTCTCTTCTTTGTGTATGAAGCTTTCAAAGACCTAACCATCTTGATCTTGTTGGTCTGCGCTATTTTCTCCCTTGGCTTCGGTATCAAAGAACATGGCATCAAAGAAGGTTGGTATGAAGGCGGAAGCATCTTTGTAGCAGTCTTCTTGGTCATAGTTGTCTCTGCTCTCAGCAACTTTAGGCAGGAGAGACAGTTCGACAAGCTGTCCAAGATAAGCAATAACATCAAAGTGGAAGTCCTTCGGGACAGCAGGCGGCAACATATCTCCATCTTTGACGTTGTTGTTGGTGATGTTGTCTTCTTGAAGATCGGAGATCAGATTCCCGCTGATGGTCTGTTCTTGGAAGGGCATTCACTTCAGGTGGACGAGTCTAGTATGACAGGAGAGAGTGACCATCTTGAAGTGGACCACAAGGATAATCCCTTCTTGTTCTCAGGGACAAAGATAGTCGATGGGTTTGCTCAAATGCTCGTTGTCTCTGTGGGTATGAGTACAACCTGGGGACAGACGATGAGCTCCATAAATCAAGATTCCAGCGAGAGAACACCTTTGCAAGTCCGTCTTGACACGCTGACCTCCACCATCGGAAAAATTGGTCTTACGGTGGCAGCACTTGTTCTGGTAGTTCTATTAGTCCGTTACTTCACTGGGAACACAGAGAAAGAGGGCAAAAGAGAATACAACGGGAGCAAAACACCTGTGGACACTGTGGTCAATTCCGTTGTGCGAATCGTGGCAGCTGCAGTAACCATTGTCGTAGTAGCTATCCCAGAAGGCTTGCCATTGGCTGTGACTCTGACGCTGGCTTACTCCATGAAGAGAATGATGTCTGATCAAGCTATGGTCAGAAAGCTCTCGGCATGCGAGACGATGGGCTCAGCGACAGTGATATGCACAGACAAAACAGGTACTTTAACACTGAACGAGATGAAGGTTACCAAGTTTTGGCTTGGCCAAGAGTCAATCCATGAAGACTCTACCAAAATGATCTCACCAGACGTTCTTGATCTGCTTTACCAAGGCACCGGTCTGAACACAACGGGAAGTGTCTGTGTGTCAGACTCAGGATCAACGCCTGAGTTCTCAGGCAGTCCAACAGAGAAGGCCCTCTTGTCTTGGACTGTGCTAAATCTGGGTATGGATATGGAGTCAGTAAAGCAGAAACATGAAGTTCTCCGCGTTGAAACTTTCAGTTCAGCAAAGAAAAGAAGCGGAGTTTTGGTCCGAAGAAAATCTGACAATACAGTCCATGTACACTGGAAAGGAGCCGCTGAAATGGTCCTAGCTATGTGTTCTCACTACTACACAAGCACTGGGTCTGTTGACTTAATGGACTCCACCGCAAAGAGCAGAATTCAGGCAATAATCCAAGGTATGGCGGCCAGTAGCCTCAGATGCATAGCATTCGCTCATAAAATAGCGTCAAATGACTCGGTATTAGAGGAAGATGGCTTGACCTTGATGGGAATAGTGGGTCTGAAAGATCCTTGTCGACCTGGTGTCTCAAAAGCTGTGGAAACTTGCAAACTTGCAGGAGTCACCATTAAGATGATAACGGGAGATAATGTTTTCACTGCAAAAGCTATCGCTTTTGAATGCGGAATCCTCGACCACAATGACAAAGATGAAGAAGATGCTGTTGTAGAAGGTGTTCAATTCAGAAATTATACGGACGAAGAGAGAATGCAGAAAGTTGATAAGATCCGGGTCATGGCAAGGTCCTCTCCCTCCGACAAGCTTCTAATGGTCAAGTGTCTGAGACTTAAAGGCCATGTGGTAGCCGTCACAGGGGATGGCACCAACGATGCACCTGCACTAAAAGAAGCAGATATTGGACTCTCTATGGGAATTCAGGGCACTGAAGTGGCAAAAGAAAGCTCAGACATTGTAATTCTAGATGATAACTTCGCATCCGTTGCCACAGTCTTAAAATGGGGAAGGTGTGTCTACAACAATATCCAGAAATTCATTCAGTTTCAGCTAACAGTGAACGTTGCAGCTCTTGTGATCAATTTTATCGCAGCAATTTCAGCCGGTGAGGTCCCTTTGACAGCAGTTCAACTGCTGTGGGTAAACCTCATCATGGACACATTGGGAGCTCTGGCTCTCGCCACGGAGCGACCCACTAACGAGCTCCTGAAGAGAAAGCCAGTTGGCCGAACAGAGGCCCTGATAACAAATGTCATGTGGAGGAATCTCCTGGTTCAGTCATTATATCAAATAGCCGTACTCTTGATCTTACAATTCAAGGGTATGTCAATATTCAGTGTTCGCAAGGAAGTGAAGGACACGCTCATATTCAACACTTTCGTGCTCTGTCAAGTTTTTAACGAATTCAATGCGAGGGAGATGGAGAAGAAAAATGTGTTCAAAGGCCTTCACAGAAACAGGTTGTTCATTGGAATAATAGCGATAACTATTGTGCTTCAAGTCATTATGGTGGAATTCCTAAAGAAGTTTGCGGATACAGTAAGGCTTAACGGGTGGCAATGGGGAACTTGCATAGCACTTGCATCCCTTTCATGGCCGATCGGCTTTTTCACAAAATTCATACCTGTTTCTGAGACACCATTCCTCAGTTACTTTAAGAATCCAAGATCCTTATTTAAGGGTTCAAGAAGCCCATCTCTCAAGAAACCTTGAGAAGCCTACCATAGCAGATGCAGTTCTCTACGGATGGCTGGATAATTGATGATCAGGAGCACAGAGTGGGACTCGTCTGATAAGATAACTTCCAGCTCCCTTGAACGATCAAAAGGGTCAAATCTGAAACCTTGATGGTTCCCCACCAAGAGATGCTTCTGCTTCTGATCAAAAGAGTCGTGGAACACGAGGTTATGTTCACTGGCTTCAAAGTTCTTTCAAACTGCTGCAACAAGTTGGCTTTTCAGTTCACGTCTATGGAAACATAACACGACACTACTAAATTGGTTCAAAATGTTATGTTGATGGCTTAGGAAAATAAAGGAAAAAGAATTGTGAATTTGAGCTTTGGGGTAGCCATTGGTGAATAGTAAAGTGTAATTTTGGTTTATTTACTTACAGCAGTGTCAAGGGTAAATTACACTGTCTGTACATTTTAAAGCTACGTCGTCTGTACATTTTAAACTAAGTATGTATGCTAGAAGTACACTGTCTTGAAATAAGGGTTATAGTAGTTCGTTTTGGTCAAACTTGTGAAAGGTATACTTTGTCTTGTAATTGAGTGAGAGACACCATTTTGGTATTAAACTGTTTTCCTTTTTATTAAAACGTTTGGCTTTGCACAGTCTAAGTTCTTTGAAACACTAAAACATGATGCACCTATGATAGATCTAGAGCGCAAAAACATGAGAAAAATAAAGTGGAGAGTGTGTCAAAGCAGGGAGAAAACAGAGAGCCTTACACCGGTTTCGTGTAGTCAACTGTGTGCGTTCGGGACTCTTATTTTTCTTTCAATCGGCATGTGGAATGCTTCATCAATGAATGGTCCTAAACCAGGAAGGAGTGAGGCTGTCAGAGCATGACCTAGCTTGGGTTTAAGCAATATGTTTCCACATTCATCTCTTAACCAAAGATAGATCATGCTGGCAGCTTCACTTGTTCCCTTGTGGACTTGTCTTCAAAATACCTGAGCAACAAGTTGTGCAAATCTCACATATTTGACGGATCAATAATTGTAAAAAACGGAAGCTCAAGAAGTGGAGAAATTGCAACAGACGTGAAGGCAATGAAAGAGAATACAGAAAGGAGATGAGAGAAGACAGAGGTGATGCTTTGTGGTTTAAGAGGCGCTATAGATACTTATAGAAAGAGATGAGAGAGGATTTGAGGAACAGATGTTAAAAATTTTAAGAGATGGTTGGGTAAAAAGGAGAGAGACACCACGAATTAAAGAAGCCTGAAACAGTGAATTAAAAGACGCATCATAATGCATACAGCTAAGAGAGGAAGAAAGAGAGAGAGAGAGGGACAAAATCAATAGGGCTATGAAGAGATTAGAGCCTTGGCCCTGCATACCTATATCTCCACCACCTGTGACCCTAAATATACTCCTTTATTGTGATACATCTCTTTCTTTCTATAATCTCTTTCTCTCTCTCTCTCTCTCTCTCACGTACACAGTGTCGTACCTGATTTTAAATCTTGACCGTGAAGAAGCTTTCGCCAAGGTCCATTCTTAGTTTGACTCCATGTATCTAAATGACCACATCTTAAGGTTTTTGCCTTAATCACCCCTCATATGTTTCCTCCTGCATTAAAATCCCACAAAACAACCCATCATTCTCTTAGACGATGCAAATACAAAGACGTAAAAAGAAAATAGCAGCGGTACTTTGTGGTTTGTGTTTGAATGCAAAGGGATAGAGGTGTATCTATGAAAGATTCATCCACCGGTTTGGTAGGTGTGCGTTTAAAAGCAGATGTAACCACAAAGAGAAAAGAGAAATGAGTGTCTTGAAAACATTTACTCTCAAAAGGCTTACAAGGTCTCTGCTGAACAGCCTAGTTAGACGACTCTATCCCTACCTTGGTGTCTAGGTCTCTGCTTCCTGCTTTTAATTGCTGATAGGCCTTAACTTTTTTCCTCTTAATCAGGTCTCCATCTTCTCTCTTGCGTTGAATTCCCTTGCTAGCTCTCTCTTTCCCTTCTATGGTGCAAAAAAAAGGCATCATTCCCATGACGACTTCATTTGTTTCTCTTGGTGGGACACATGCAAATAGCCATATGCAAACCTGTGAAAGCTATGTGTAGCTAATAACATAATAATCTTGGTCTGGATTGATAAACATATGCTTTGTCAAGGTTCGGTCACCAAGAATCTCCGCAAGAACACAGTCCACTTTCAAAATGATGAAATCTATTGGCATCCCTCATCACAATGTCTCGTCTGAATAATTTAGAGACCAGCTTACAAAAAGTATGGCAATCTCTACAGACACGTAAATTTTTTGTGATCCGTAGACAGGCTCGGTCAGGTGTTCTGAGCAGACCATAAGCAATCGCTATCCTCTCACTATGTCCATGCAGCATCTGAACCTTCTCCCCTTCATCTACATTATGCAGAACGAACTTTGTATCGGCTACATAACCTACTTCCCTCTCCAACTTCCTAGTAACCTCGGACAATTTCTCATATATCTCTTTGCTCTCTGGGTGAGACTTGTCTCTGGCTGTAAATTTATGAACCTTGCCGTCCATCTCAATCCAACTACATCCAGGGTGTTTCTCCATTCCACTTGCTTTCATTTTTGCCCTCACTTTTTCTACATCGTTCCATCTTCCTTGTTCAGCAAAGACATTAGATACAAGCACAAGATTTCCCGGATTCTTAGGTTCTAGCTCAAGGAGCCTCTGAGCAGCAATCTCTCCAATTTCTTTCTCTGAGTGAGATCGGCATGCCGCAAGGAGTGCACACCAGACTTCTGCAGTCGGTTCTGTTTTCATCATTTTAACGAATTCAAAGGCTTCCACTACACAATTTGCACGACCCAGCATGTCAACCAGACACACGTAATGTTCAGGCCATGGTTCCAATTCATACTCATGTTCCATGATCTTGAGAAACCCTCTACCCTCGTCAAGCAGACCTGCATGGCTGCACGCATAAAGAAGTGCCAGAAATGAAATGTGATCGGGCGAGACGTTTTCGTGCCTCATTTTATCGAACAACTCAACAGCTGCTTTTCCGCAGCCATGCATTCCATATGCATTGATCATACTTGTGTATTGCAGCAAACCTTTCCTTTCTATCCGGTCAAATACAGCCTTTGCACTCTGTAAATCTCCACAGCATGCATACATGTCAACAACTGCAACTGCAATGGACCCCTCTAGGCAAAACCCCTTTCGGAGTAAGTAGCAATGAATTTCTCTCCCTTTATTGAGTGCAGATAAACTTGCTGCAGCTGACAGTATACACAACAATGCTACAGAATCAGCTGACAAACCAGTTTCAACCATGCGTCGAAAGAGTTCAACAGCCTCGCTTTCATTACCATTAAGAGCACTAGACGAAATCATGCTTGTCCAAGAGACAACATCTTTACCTTTAATTGATTCAAATACTCGAGTAGCATAGCCCATGTTCCTGCATTTTCCGTAGACATCTACCAACTCATTCTGTATCACAGTATCAAGTAAACCTTTTCTCAAAATGTGACAATGGATTTCTTTGACAATGAGCATGGATTTCAGTACACTAGAAGCTCGAAGGATGCTTCCCAGGATCATTTCATCAATCTCCATCCTTTTCTTAGCAACATCCCGGAAGAGTTCTAAGGCCTCTACATGACAATCATTCTGGGCATAACCGGCAATGACCGTAGTCCATGAAATAAGATCTTTGTCATGCATCCTAAGAAACGCACGGCCCATGTAACATGTGAGGTTGCACTTTGAATACATATCAATCAACGTATTCCCAACCTGCAAATTAGAATCCCAGCCATGTTTAATCACGTAAGCGTGCAATTCCATTCCTGCCAAGAGATTGCTTAATCTTCCTGACGCTGCAATGATGCTGGTCATTGAAACCTCGTCGGATTTGTGGCCAGCAGCGATCATATCAGAAAAGAACTCTAAAGCCTCCTTGTACATGAGATTCTGTACATATCCCTTAATCAGAGAATTCCATGTGACAACATCAGCGTTATTCATCTGACGAAGGATCCTTTCTGCCTGAGGCATTTTACCACACCTGGTATACATTGCAATCAAGGCGTTGCACACATATAATTCAGAAGAGTGAGTTGATGATTTGAGGACAGAAGCGTGGATCTCTTTCCCTAGCTTTGCATATGAAAAACCGTCACAGGCTGTGAGAGCAGAAACAATGGTGTAGCTGTTGGGGGCAGGGCCAGTCATGTGCATTTCTCTGAATAATTCTAAAGTCTCGAGAGATTTCCCAGACGTGGAATATGAAGACAAAATAGAATTCCAGAGAACAGCATCTCCTTTCTCTTGGAATCCGTCAAACAGACGCCTTGCAGCGCTAAGGTCATCGTTCTTAGCATACATGGAAACCAACGCATTGACGATAAAACCAGTTGAATGGTAGCCAAGTTTAACGAGGAGAGAATGAAGCTCAGAGCCACTTCGGATATCTCTAAGTTTGGCGCAGGCTTTAAGCAAGGCGGGAAAAGAGGAAAGACCGAGAGGAACGCCCTCCACACGCATATTCCAGTAGAGAGCAAGAGCGGAAGCAGGTTCACCATTCGAAACATAAGCTCCAATCATGGTATTCCACGCAAAGGCAGTTCTGTCAGGCATTTCGTCAAACACTTTCTCTGCGTCATCCAGAGACCCGCACTTACCGTACATAAAAACAAGCTTGCCGGCCAAAAAATCTAATTCGAAAGAGGGGAAAGTCTTGAAAATGCGCGAATGCAGCTGCCGACCTTGTGAGACAGCTCTACGTTTACCACAAAGCTCGAGAACGTAGGCAAAGGCTTCGACTGGAGAGTTGTTTTCGCTGACGTCCAGCCGTTGAAAAGCTTCAGTTAGGACTCCGTCGAAACAAGCGAGCTTCGGAGAAGGGACTTGGACGGGCTGATTGCTCTGTCGGAATGGGTTTCTCCGGCAGGATGGCTCTGTCGGAATACTACAATGCAGACGAACCCTTGGAAACGAAATCGCCGAAGCAGAGTACATCATGTTACTCAGTAGTCTCATGTTAGTTACCGCGTATTCCATTTATGTAGCCATTGTCCAATCATCATCATCATCGGTAAACCATTGGTGTTCGTGTTTCCGAATTATCTCTCTCGTTTTTTTCTTTTTCGGGTCAAGCTTCTGATCTGACTTCTGAGATAGTAATATGGGCCAGACCAGGCCCATATTCAACAACAAGCACTAGGGCCCGTTTCTGTAAATATGCATATCAAATTAACAGATCATACGATAAGGACGTGTGGACGAACGAATCAAAAAAGTTATTCTAAACGCTTAAACCCAAAAACATCAGGATCATAAGGTTGGCAAATATAAATCAGAGAAGATTACTTTATTCACAAGTAATCGGGTTTCAAGGAGAAATTAATTAACGGAGAATAGAGCTGAAGGAGCCGCGGGTGTGTCTCCGCACGTCATCTATATATAATCATGCGTTCGTTTTTGATTGACATGTTCTTCTTTGGTGTAGCACTAAACCTAAAAGTCAACGAAACATAAGAAACAAAAAAATGGGGAAGACGATCAGCTTCTCAGCCATAATCCTCGTATTCTTATTGGTTTCCACAGGTACATGCATACTCTCAATCAAACTGCAACCCGATCTGGAATAACATCATATATTTAATTGCTGTGTATACATATAGG
>Ga0041060_1000135_pt1 | contig 10636 bp, 10 predicted proteins | sample AraColnosormetaG_2_FD_53326 | JGI IMG/M metagenome (GOLD analysis project Ga0041060, IMG submission 53326) | Arabidopsis roots microbial communities from Chapel Hill, North Carolina, USA - Col Cl nosort | ecosystem: Host-associated > Plants > Roots > Unclassified | place: USA: Chapel Hill, North... | reverse complement strand
AACCTAGTTAGATCCTATCAAAACCCATATTTAATTTGGCATAAACAATATTTTCTAAACATGTGTAAAATATCCACATAATCTCTCAATTAGGCATTTTTGATAGATAATCTTAAAGGTATATGAGCGAACAGTCTATATGCGTGGATCATGTTCACTTTTTAAAAGAGTATTCGAAAATTCCATTTTGGTGGAGAAAATGGAAGAATAAAGCTAGCTAACATATCAAATGAAAAGTATAAAGAATCAAACATGTTTAACAAGACGTAAAAGAAAATGGAATATATTCCAATCAAAATTTTGTTTGCGATGTGTACGGTGTACCATTTGTTTAATTTATGTATTCTAAAGTTTGATGATACTTACAAAAATACACTAATGGAGAAGTCTACTATATATAGCCAAGAGCCCAAGAGGTTGGGTACAAGTCTAGGTAGTTCAGCTATTTTTGGATATTTTGACATAATTTAGATAATTTTGTGTTAAACATTTTGAGAATTTTTGGATTTCGACCATCAGATAAGAAATTACTTAATCTAATGAATAATTTAGTTATACAAAACATTCAGGTCGGGAAGGTATAATCATGAAATTCCTCTATAAATAAGACCTGAATACAATAGCTAGTAAAAGAAGAAGAAAACATATAACGAAAACACACAAAAATAATCAAGGAATGGGAATAATATGGTCTATCTTCTCAAAGACAAAGCCACATAATAACAACGAAGACATACTAAAACATGCAGACTCTCCTCTTACTCATGATACGACGTCGTCATCTCAGGTCGACGATGACTTTTCCTTGAAGCACAAGACAGAGGTCGTAAATCTTTTTTCTTAGGTTTCATTGTCTAACTTTCCTCACCTTGTTAAATATGATACTAATAGTTATATTTTATTGATGTTGGAATCTCTTATTCAGAAGAACTTGATAGAGGAAGATGAGGGTAAAGCGAAGAAAAACTGTTTCATGTTGTACGCGAGAGATCTCTCAATTACATGGGCAGAGTCTCAAACAAATAAATATTGGAGTTGGTTCTCTGATCTTGACCAAACATCAAGGTTATGAGTTTTATTGTAAGAAAGTTACTTTTGTGTTTTTTTGTTTTTTTAAGATTTCACTAAATTCTGCATATTTGTATACACTATACAGTGATGTAAGAACTGAGGTTGCAAAGATGGAACGAGTAGCTTGGTTAGAAGTTGTCGGAAAATTCGAGACGGAGAAACTAACTCCCAACAGTTTGTACGAGGTTGTGTTTGTGGTCAAGCTAATCGATTCTGCTAAAGGATGGGATTTTCGGGTTAACTTCAAATTGGTTTTGCCAACCGGAGAAACCAAAGAGCGGCGAGAGAATGTGAACCTGTTAGAAAGGAACAAGTGGGTGGAGATTCCGGCCGGTGAGTTCATGATATCACCAGAACATCTCTCTGGCAAGATTGAGTTTTCGATGTTGGAGGTTAAAAGTGACCAGTGGAAGTCTGGTCTTATTGTGAAAGGTGTTGCTATTAGACCCAAGAATTAGAAAATCCAAACTTGTAAGCTTAAACAATAATAAGAACACGAAATTTATTATGATGATGATTTATGTACACGAGGCATGAGATTTATTTGCTATATACAGACACAAAGACACACTTGACGACACATTACAAAGGGAAGATGCGTTTTTATGCATCAACAGAGACACTTACAGCATTGAGCTCTACATGTTGTCTACCATCGCTTTGTGGTTGGACGGTTAAGGTTGCACGAGCTTCAGCTTGAGGGTTTTGATCATCTCCAGGTTGAGAGACTGATATGGAGTTCACGGTTGACCCGGTTGTGCCGATATTGTTGTCATCTGATATGATGTCCCACGATTCTTTCACGGAAGCAACCTCGAGTCCATTCTCATGGAATTTCTCAAATTCATATGTGGTGGGAAGGATGACATAATCGTTTACTGGGTTGTAGAACGGGTCTGGTTCGCCTACATTTAGCCATTTTTTGAGCATTCGGAAGACACGGTGATCGTTGAGGATTCCTCGGTGCTCACCAGGGACTCCAACTCTTGCTACTGCTTCAAGCCCATCCGCCTAGAAAAGAAACAACCGAAGGAACCGTTACAAAGAGAAATGATCAACCTAACTGATCGAATTCAAGATTTCCTTTCCTTGTGATGAGTTTATATAAGAAACACGATCATGCAACATACCATGGCAGATTCCATCGGGACTGTGCCATCACCATCCACGCATATATATGTCGGCTGAGATTACAAGAATATATGATCTAAGGTTAGAAGATGATAAATTGATAAGAAGATAACTTATTGCCAATTGCAATGATAGTTGATACCTGAAAAAGGATAAAAATTGTGTTACCTGGAAGTATCTTAGATTCGTTAGATCTTTAACGGGCATCTTCTCATTCCCATAGCTGCAGCGGAGAATATAAATCAAATTTAGAAAAAGCGAAACAAGTTGTACGAAGAAACACTCAGTAACTGAGACCTCAAAACTAGAAATATTACCAAACACTATGAGGGGTTTCTAGATTGGTCCCATATATGTTATAGAATTTAACTTTCGGAGGCAGCTTGGCAGAGGCTAATACTTGCTTGGTTTTGTGAGCCCACTCCATGATCTTCCAGTTAAAAGGAAGATCGATCGACTCTCCACAATAATCAGCCTGAAAATTTGTGTCGAGTATAGGATCAGTCAATGCAACGTTTGTGTGTTTACAACTACGTGTCTACGTCATTTAATGAAAGATGGTGGTCACATGTAACTTACTGTATTATTCGAAAGAGATTTCGTAAAAACTTCAAGGCTCTCCAGGCTACAGTAAGACTCAAGAACAACATAAGAGGTTCCAACTCCATCATTGCTCTCTTTCTCTCTCCACAGCTCTAAGACGGGAGGGAGCTCCCATTTAAAATACGGACAACACATCAGCTCATATATGGATGGACACTCAATAAGCTGAAACAAGTAGAAGAAACGTGAGGATAATTATATCAGCCAATCTCTAGAAGACATCAAACAAGCAAGATTTATAACTAAATTGCATTATTGTTGATTGATCGTTACCAGCTGATGCATGCTCCACTTAGAGACGAAAAAGTTCTGTTCCCAACCATTGACAAACGACATTCCATTCAATAAAGTCGATGTGATATATCCAGGAGCACCTGAATCAATAATGCGAAACCAATCAGTGTGGTAGTTGTCTCCAGTACTATCAGAAGTACCACAAGTCAGAGAACTTACCTCGAAATGGAGCAGCAATAGCAATCCAATTCTGTACATACTTCTCGAATATCTGATAACCAAAAACGTCAGATTCAGATGACAAGAAAAATCTTAGAAAAGACTTACGAATAAAGAAAGAGGGATTTGCATACATCACTATGCAGACCCATGAAACATTTCACCAATAGTCCTCCCATAGAATGACTAATAACATTAATCTTCTTCTCTCCTGAGGCTTTATAAACAGTTTCCAACTTTTTAGCAAACTGGTCCAACGTTTCCTGCAGTCTAGACTCAATGCAAACACAAAACAGTCAATATACCGATCAACGTTTAGACCGAAGAAGAGATTAAGTATGCATTACCTGTTGCTTTGGCGGAAATCATAACCAAAACCAAAAAGGGTTTTCCCTTCTTCAAATCCCCATCCGATCATCTCAACAATCATCTCATGGAAATAGTACACAGACTCACGGCCAACAATCTACATATAGAGTTCAAAGATCCCAATGAGAAAAGAGAAAGCTTTGAGAACAAATACATCCATAGCTCAAAAAACAAAACAGCTAGAAATTAAACCATACCATATCAGGGTCTAAGACATCAATTGCATGTAGCCCAGCTCTGTCTTGAGGAACAACAATACTCGTTTTTGGATCAAGAGATATCGTTTTACCTGTTTCAGATATAAAAATGCTAAGAGCTTAACATGCAAAGCTGATGACTTTCTATATCACTTTCTTAATTTGCACAAATTGAAGTATTTATGAGAAAAAAAAGTAAAGACTTTTTTTACCAGTTGAAGGATCAAATCGAGACCACATCTTTGTTCGAAACTCATGATCAGCACCAAAGATCCTAACCCAAACACGTTCTTCGTTCCCGTTCTCATGATCAACGGCGTTTAGAATTGATCCAGCGATTCCTGGAACTAGAAGAACCGGGTTTAGATTCGGGTCAACATAGGGTTCCTGATTCCGATTTCTGAGCTTCAGCAAAGCCTCTACTGATCTAATGATCTCTTCCAGTAATAGAGACATAATTGAATTGAATCGATTGCGAAGTAAATTGACGAAATCGTATTACCAAATTTGGGGAAATTAGGGTTGGTGAGAGAAATTGAAGGATTGAAGAAAAAGAGGTGAACAATAAAAGAAATTTTTGGAATATAAGCCGTACAAGTCAAGGTGGCAGAAAAATAATTGTCATAGTGATGGATCCATCTTCAAATGGATAACGCAAGAGTGACAATTGAATTATTGAGACATAAAAAGCAATAATATAAAATATTATTTAACTCTAAAGTTTCGAGATACTTCAATACTTGGAATTATTTATAGACATGGGCACATTATTTTAGATTAAAACCAAGTTGTAATTTCTTTTACCAATTTGTTCTCTACCTTTTGTTTTTCTCATTACAGAAGCCCATACTCCAAACAGAACTCAGCATCTCTTTTATTGATGACGAATTGACGATGGTTATAACTTTCTGAAGGACATAACTCAACTCAAGTGTGAAAGATTTTATCATTGGTGCGATTCTCATTTAGAGGAGAGAATTGTGTCGACCATGAGGCGAAGAGAAATCAATGTTTTTGTTCGTGAAGGATGACCCAGAAAGGGTTAATCCAAAAGATCATACCTACGGATTTTTAGTTTTGCAAGCCATCCCTACTTGTTAGTAAAGAAAGACTCAATTCATAGCATGATAACTCAAACAACAAATCAGATTCATTAATAACAAGGGATTAGACAAACACTAATATGCCATAGTAGCTAGTTTGACAAAATGTGCCTCTTAACCTTAACTAATTAATCTCATACACTTTGTTGCTCTCCTCTTGCCTCTGATTCCTTCTCCTCTATCCAACTGGTCAACAATCCATCGTTCATACTATGTTATACTACAGTTAGATCCTACAAACTGATTTTGAACTGATCATACCTGAATACAAGTCAATCAAACCGAGACAACGAGACAATGCAAGAGCTGACATGATATGGGGACAGTATACAAAACATCAACACTCTCAACAATTCCCCAAACTCCACCTCCATCACACTTCTCTATCGCGATCACCGCACACCAAATCTTCTTCCTATTATTGGGGTTATGCTTCATATATCCTTCCCATAAAAGTAAGAGTTTCCCACCACATGCAACTAGTTTAGTCGTATTACCACTTGAGCCACCATTCCTCATGTACTTATCATCTAGTGACTCTAACCCTTCCAATCTTTTCCAATAATCCTTTTGTATGTCATTGTCATACCACAACAAGCGCATGTTCCAGAAGCCATATGAAACATTCTCAATCATACATTCTGACCTCAAAGCTGCACTTTTGTTTACACAATACTCCCATTTACATAGCTTCGTGTCGTAAGCACACATCTCGTTTACATTTCCAAACTCAATCTTTCCTTCAATCACTCCGCTTCTGTCAATGGAACACTTACGTACCTCACTACCCGGCTCAGGGAGGCCTTCCCAAGTCTGAGTCTTTGTATTGAACACCTCAGCCCATGGTTCGTCCTTTAATCCTTGGCAACCTCCCATTACGTAAATTTTCCCATCGTGGAAACATGCCCAGGCATTCATTCGGGATACATTCATGCTCGGTGCATCGCGCCAAGTGTGACTGCAACAATCAAGCACCCGCACGGCGGAGTCGACTGGACCGCCAAGTACATAAATCTCAGAACCAACTACAACGGTGGCTTTTGATACTGATGTAAACTTAGACGAGGTAAGCGGAACTAACATTTGTCCAGTTGTCTTCTTCTTCTTCCTTCTCTTCTTAATGATGGAGTTGGCTAGGGTTCGGTTAGGGTTAACTAAGAGTCTAAGCCATTGGGGAAATTGATAACTGGGATCCCATAGACAGAGATAGACACACTGTTCAGTGCTTCCGAGGTGAGATCTGGTTGCGTAGAGCTCCGTGGAAGAGAGAATTGAGCGGAAGCTTTTCGAAACGAGTGAGAGCGTTGGGTAGTACAATCTTGAGATCCGAGCTAAGCAGTGCACGACGATTTCTTCTGGAAGTAGAGAAAGCGACGGAGATGACGACGACGGAGGTGAATGTGGTGGAGACGAGTTCTTAGTCTTCTTCTTCTCCGGTGGTTCCACTTGAAAGTTCATAGCCACTGTGATTACAATCAGCGGCAGTGACGGGATCTTGACTAAAATGGGTCAAATGAGAAAATATGAAGAGGACCAAAAAAAAAAAAAAAGAGGACCTCTTTGGTATATAACAAAATAACCCTAGTGTTTTTTGTTTTACCAATGTGTTCCCTACTTTTGTTTTCGATCACAGAAGTCCCTTAATATGTAGATACTTCTAACCAACATTGTTTTTAACCGTGGAGATTGCAAACTGTAACATATTAAACAGAATTTGTTTCTTTTCTCAAAACAAAGAATTCATGATGAAGTTACAATGTTAAAACAAAGTTTGAAAGATGTTAAAGACACAACTCATGAGGAGGATATTTCTAACAAACTGAAGTCAGAAGTCACGAAACTCTACACAAAGTTTGAAAGATGGTTAGATCATCTACATGAGAAGACACTGTGTTGATCATGAGGCGAAAGGTAATCCATGTTGCACTCCTTTTTGCCTTTGCTTCCTTCTCCTCTTTCCAACTGGTCAACAATCCATTCATATATATATAATGTTATACATACTAACATCATATATGTACAGGGAAAAAAAAAAGAAGCATGAACTTTTTATAAAACTAAATGAACTCAAATTAACTAAGACAAGGGATCCAAAGATGGAGTTAAGGACTGACATACCTGGATACAACTTGTATCATACAAGTTAATCAAACCGAGACAACGAGACAATGCAAGAGCTTGCATGATGTGGGGACGATATGCACAACATCAACCCACTCAACAATTCCCCAAACCTTACCTCCATCACGCTTTTCTAACGCGATAACCGCGCACCAAATCTTCTTCCTATTATTGGGATTATGCTTCATGTACCCTTCCCATAAAAGTAAGAGTTTCCCACCACAGGCAACTAGTTTAGTCGTATTATCACTTGAGCCACCATTCCTCTTGTGTATCTCTAATAGTGACTCCAACCCTTTTACCTTTTCCCCATATCCATCCGTTGACCACCACTTGCACCCGTAGTCGTCCTCCCAAGTGTAGTTATTAGCAAAGGTGTACAATACACTCTCCATCACACATTGGGACCTCGGAAATGCAACCTCGCCTTCACAGCATTCCCATTCACCTTGCTTTGGGTCATAAGCATACGTTTTTTGTGTATACCCAAAGTGAATCTTTCCTTCGATCTCTGCTATTCTGTAAATGGTACAGTTACGTATCTCAGTACCCGGATCAGAAAGGCATTCCCAAGTCTGAGTCTTTATATCGAATACCTCAGCCCATGGTTCGCTTTCTGATAATTTGTTGTACCCTCCAATTACGTAAATTTTCCCATCGTAGAGACATATGAAAGGCCTCTTTCGGGCTACGGTCATGCTAGGAGCATCGCGCCAAGTGTTACTGCGACAATCGAGGATTCGCACGGCCGAAGACAGTGCACCATCGACTTTTCCGCCGATCACATATATTTCAGAACCAACAGCTATGGCGGATTTTGATACAGGAGAAAGATTAGAAGAGGGAATTGGAACCAACAACTTTCCAATTGTCTTCTTCTTCTTCCTCTTCTTCTCAACCATGGAGTTGGCTTGATTAGGGTTAACCCAGAGTGTAAACCATTTGGGAAATTCAAAACTTTTATCAGATAGACAGACATAGACACACTCTTCGGTGTTTCGGAGGTGAGATCTGGCTACATAGAGCTCGGTGGATGAGATAATTGAACGGAAGCTTTTCGAAACGATTGAGAGTGTTGGATAGTACGACCTCGAGATCCGAGCTAAGCAGTTCTCGACGATTTCGTCTGGGAGAGAAGACAACGAAGGAGATGAAGACGACGGAGTTGGTGACGAAGCATTTGTCGTCCTCTTCGTCTTCTTCTCCGGTGGTTTTGCTTGGCGTTTCATAGCCGCAGTGATGACTTTATTTTGGGTCAAATGAGAAAAACAATTCTCATATGAACACTTTTTGGTTTTAGTTTTGTTAATTGCAAAACAGCCCCTAATTAAAATTTTAGTTACATAAGAGACCACAAAATGCTGAGGAAAAGTAGAATCGAACTCCAAGGTTCAAAGGTTACATAAAAGACCCTAATCCGCCACATGACCTTCGAAGTTTCAATGTGATTGCAGTAAAAACAAACAGTGTTTTCAACCGTGGAGATTGCAATAAACTGTAACATATCAAACAGAAAGCTTTTTATTTTTCTCATAACATAAAACTCAACATCACTTGCAATGTTAAAGACACGACTTAAGCTTATTTGGTAAAGATGGTCCTAACTTTCTGAAGACAGAACTCAACTCATGTGTCAAAGATTTGATCTTTGATGAGATGTTTTTCATTTGGAGAATCTGTGTCGATCATGAGGCGAAGTGTAATCGATGTTTGGTCCATGAGGGATGATCCCAAAAGGGTTGATCGACGGGTGGCTTCCATAGTAATGCTGCTTGATGTGATTCATGTTAACCGTGCTACTCATACCGGGGATCTGGAAAATGTCTTTCGTGTAGTTGAACAAATTCGGATACTCCCTTATGAGTTTCTTGTTGCATTTGAAGTGGACTGCATAAACCTGGATCAACGTTTCAACATTAGAGATTCGTTCACATATGGTGTACTTCTTTTTCTTGCTTTGAAAGTATGAACTTACCTCGTCAAATCTTATAAGGGTGACAAACAATCTGATATCTGTTTCAGTCAAAGTGTTACCACAGATGTACCGATGTTTTCCAAGAATCTCCTCACATCTATCTAATGCTTCATACACTTGCTCCACTGCCTACATATAAGAACCATAAACTTTACATTCTCATGGGATCAATTAGCATATACAGTAATAGCTTTATTCATGGCTTCCACACTTACCTCCTCATAAGGTCCTTGTTTCTTTGCAAACCCGCATCTATAGACACCATTATTTATCCCATTGTAAATCCATTCATTAGTTTCATCGATTTTAGCTTGGAGATGGGAAGGGTAAAGATCAAGATCAGGATTTCCCGCAATATGATTGAACTCAGTGTTGAACATCCGGATTATTTCTGCACTCTCGTTGTTAACAACAGTTTTGAGCTTCTTATCCCACAGAACCTAACATAAAAACCAAAACTCATGACTAACTAGTAACTACTTCCGACTGAAAGAGACTTAAAAGACATTGAGAAGCCAAAAGACTTACAGGAACAGTATACTTCCCGGTGTAGTTTGGGCTAGCAATCTCATAGAGTTCTCTTACACTCTTAGCACCATTAAGATGGTCAGGATCAGCTCCTGGAACTTCGGTATCTGAACCTGGAAAGACCCATCCCATATGTTCATCGGTTTCTTTGGTTCTTCCCCAAATGGGTTTTACAGACTGATGGAAATCAAACAAAGAACAATTCGATCAATACCATCAGGAAATGGTATGATTCTACATAACAATAAGCAGTGTTAAAGGGTTGAGTCTACGCACCGAGAAGCTTATTGCATCGTCAAGTCCTTTGATCTTTAAGTATGAAAGGCATCTAGAAGCCCATGGACAAGCATACGATATGTAAAGATGGTATCTACCAGATTCAGCTGGAAACTGAGAATTGGAATCTTTTGAAACGAAGTTACGGAATGTCGATGCAGTTCTTTGAAAAGCTCCTGAATCTGATGTCTCATCAACCGCAGATCGAGCCATTGATACTGTACACTGATGACAAATCAAAAGCATAGGGACCAACTTTCAATTTCATGAACAAAAACAGAACATCATAGTATGGACCTAAACGGATCAAACGTTAATAACTTTTAGCTCAAAATCAGTTTCTTTTGGGAATTCTCAGAATTTGATGCATCATGGAGACCATACCCAAATCAAACACAAACCCAGAAAACCTGTAAGAATCTAATGCAAGTATGCACAAAGAGAAATGGAATTTGGAAATCAAGGAAAATCAATCGTGATGATGTGTACCTGAAGACGAGATCCACGAGTAGTGAACTTTGAAGCGAGAGAGAGGAAGCTGGTGTTGCTAATGATCGTGGAATAAGACATCAACCAGGAGCTATATAAGTTGAAGATTCACCTGATCCATTATCTATATACATAGTCCACAAGGCTTCAGAGTCAATTTCGGCGACGTATTAATATGTCACTGCTTCTGTCATGCCCAACCTGTGATAATTTGGTTGCTTTCGGAGGAATATTCAATTCAAAAAAAGTACAAACCTTTGCAATAAAAAAAAAAAAAAAGTTCACATTTTTGCTACTTAATTAGTGTCCCTGTTTAAAAC
>Ga0041060_1000134_pt1 | contig 10704 bp, 5 predicted proteins | sample AraColnosormetaG_2_FD_53326 | JGI IMG/M metagenome (GOLD analysis project Ga0041060, IMG submission 53326) | Arabidopsis roots microbial communities from Chapel Hill, North Carolina, USA - Col Cl nosort | ecosystem: Host-associated > Plants > Roots > Unclassified | place: USA: Chapel Hill, North... | reverse complement strand
GTGGAAGGTGACAAATTTGGAGGCAGCTTGGAGACAGCTGTAGAGGAGCTTGTAGAGGCAAACCAAGAAGGATCCAGAAGGGAACCTAGGTTAAAACCTCTAAGTCCATTTAAGCTGAAGGTGGTGCTTAGAGACAGAGTTAGAAACGTAGAGACATTCATTAGAGAGTAAACTTGTAGTGAGTGTTCTTAGGGAAACAATGAGTGAGAGAGAGTGAATCATATTGGTTCTGTAAGGGGCTGAGAGGGTGAGAGATCTCTTTGTAAAACTCAAAGGTTATAGTGGATTCCGGGAAAGATTTCCCGGCCCAGACGTAGCACCGTTGGTGTGAACTGGGTTAACAATCTGTTTGTGTGCTCTGTGTTGTTATGTTTCACTTTCAGTCACAAGTCTTCTTATCTCAAAGTTCTGTTCTTGTTCGATTTCAAGTTTCTTAGACATCAAGTCTTGAAACCCTTAGTCTGTATTTGGTCTAAACACTACAAAGTGGTATCAGAACGAAGGTTCTTTGTATTGGCGGTTCAGTAAGGTTCTTACAAACAAAGAAGCCATGTCGTCAGCAAGGGTAGAGATGGAGAAGTTTGATGGGCATGGAGACTACACATTGTGGAAGGAGAAGCTGATGGCTCACATGGATCTGTTGGGTTTAACGGTGGCTCTCAGGGAAACACAGTCGGTCTCAGATCCTCTAGAATCTGAGGAAGAAGGAAAAGAATCTGAAAAAGGAGATAAGGAAGCACTCATGGAAGAGAAGAGACAGAAAGCGAGAAGCACCATTGTTTTAAGTGTCTCAGATCAAGTTTTGCGGAAGAGTAAGAAAGAGAAGACTGCACCTTCTATGTTGGAAGCCCTAGACAAACTGTACATGTCTAAGGCACTTCCAAACCGCATTTATCTGAAACAGAAGCTTTATAGCTACAAGATGCAGGAGAACTTGTCTGTAGAAGGAAACATAGACGAGTTTCTACGTCTCATAGCTGATCTGGAAAACACAAATGTGTTGGTTTCAGATGAAGACCAAGCTATTCTGCTACTGATGTCTTTACCAAAGCAGTTTGATCAACTGAAGGATACTCTAAAGTATGGCTCAGGGAGAACAACACTATCCGTCGACGAAGTTGTTGCAGCCATTTACTCAAAGGAGCTAGAGTTAGGCTCAAATAAGAAGAGTATAAGAGGACAAGCAGAGGGCCTGTATGTCAAAGACAAACCAGAGACAAGAGGCATGTCAGAGCAGAAAGAGAAAGGGAACAAAGGACGGTCAAGATCTAGATCTAAAGGCTGGAAAGGATGTTGGATCTGCGGTGAAGAAGGTCACTTCAAGACCTCATGTCCCAACAAAGGGAAGCAGCAGAACAAGGGAAAAGACCAAGCAAGCGGTAGTAAAGGCGAAGCTGCAACGATCAAAGGAAACACATCCGAAGGTTCAGGCTATTATGTGTCAGAAGCATTACATTCAACTGATGTAAATCTGGGGAATGAATGGGTCATGGACACGGGTTGCAACTATCATATGACTCATAAGAAGGAATGGTTCGAGGAGCTGAGTGAAGACGCTGGAGGGACAGTGAGGATGGGAAACAAATCAACCTCAAAGGTCAGAGGCATTGGAAGTGTCAAAATCCTGAACAAGGATGGAACAACAGTTTCGTGTAAAGTACATTCCTGACATGGATCGTAATTTACTTTCTATGGGAACTCTAGAAGAACATGGTTATAGTTTTGAGTCAAAGAATGGAGTCTTAGTGGTGAAAGAGGGAACTAGGACTTTATTGATAGGCAGCAGACATGAAAAGCTTTACTTACTCCAAGGAAAGCCTGAGGTTAGTCATTCTATGACTGTTGAAAGGAGAAATGATGATACAGTTCTGTGGCACAGAAGATTAGGCCATATAAGTCAGAAAAATATGGATATTCTGGTCAAGAAAGGATACTTAGATGGAAAGAAAGTTTCTAAGTTAGAGTTGTGCGAAGACTGTATTTATGGTAAAGCTAGGAGGCTGAGTTTCGTTGTGGCTACACATAACACTGAAGACAAGTTGAATTATGTTCATTCTGATTTGTGGGGAGCACCATCGGTCCCTCTATCCTTAGGAAAATGTCAGTATTTCATCTCGTTCATAGATGTTTACTCAAGAAAAACGTGGGTTTATTTTCTGAAACACAAGGATGAAGCTTTTGGGACCTTTGCTGAATGGAGTGTTATGGTAGAGAACCAAACAGGAAGAAAGATCAAAATTCTGAGGATAGACAACGGTCTGGAGTTTTGTAATCAGCAGTTTAATGATTTCTGCAAGGAGAAGGGTATTGTGAGGCATCAGACATGTGCTTACACACCTCAACAAAACGGCGTTGCAGAGAGGATGAATCACACAATCATGGAAAAAGTCAGAAGAATGTTAAGTTATTCTGGCTTACCTAAGACGTTTTGGGCAGAAGCAACTAACACTGTAGTGACTCTAATCAACAAAACTCCCTCATCTGCAGTCAACTTTGAGATTTCTGACAAGAGATGGTCAGGTAAGTCTCCTGTTTATAACTACTTAAAAAGGTTTGGTTGTGTGGCTTTTACTTATGCAGATGAAGGAAAGCTAGTACCTAGAGCCAAGAAAGGAGTGTTCTTAGGCTATCTCAGTGGAGAGAAAGGGTACAAGGTCTGGTTGTTAGAAGAAAGAAAGTGCAGTGTTAGTAGAAATGTGACATTTCAAGAGAATGCAGTCTACCGAGATGTGATGCAGAAGAACAAAGACTCTGAGGAAGTGGACACATCAAGCAGGTCTCTTGATATTGATCTTGAAGATGTTGGTGATTTGAGCTTAGGTGGAGATCTCTTGGAAGAAACATGATCCCTGGGAGATCACTCACCTGCTCAGGACCATCACCACACTGAAGACGCGGAGATCAATGAAGAAACGGTACCTGAAACACCAAACAGCTACCATTTGGTTAGAGACAGAGTTAGAAGAGAAATCAGAGCTCCAAAACGTTTTGATGTGGAGGGTTATTACAGTGAGTTTACTGATGATGAAGAAGAATCATTTAATGTTGAAGCCTTGGTCACCACAGTAGATGGAGACACCAGAGAACCTGGAATTATCAAGAAGCTCTAAGAGATGATGATTGAGAACTATGGAAAGTCGGCATGGATGAAGAGATGGACTCTCTGTTGAAGAATCACACCTGGACTGTAGTAAAGAAGCCTGTTGGAGAAAGAGTGATAGGCTGCAAATGGATTTTCAAGCGTAAGCCTGGAACTCCTGGAATTGAACAACCTAGATTCAAGGCTAGGTTAGTTTCAAAAGGGTATGCACAAAGAGAAGGAATAGACTACACAGATATCTTCTCTCCAGTGGTAAAGCACGTTTCAATACGGATATTGCTGGCTATTGTTGCAGAGGAGAATTATGAGCTTGAACAGCTAGACGTCAAGACTGCTTTTCTTCATGGAGATCTAGAAGAAAAGATTTTCATGGAAGCACCAGAAGGTTATGAAAGTCAGTTCAAGCAAGGAGAAGTGTGTCTGTTAAACAAGACCATGTATGGTCTAAAGCAATCACCAAGAAGATGGAATCAAAAGTTTGATAGTTACATGCTGGAAATCGGCTTTGAGAGAAGCCCTCGTAATAAGTGTGCATACATTAAATCACTTGAGGATGGCTCAAAGGTCTATCTACTTATCTATGTCGATGACATGTTGGTGGCTGCTAGAGATATGCAGGTCATTTCTGAGTTAAAGCAGAAACTCAGTGAGAAGTTTGAAATGAAGGATCTCGGAGCTGCTAAGAGGATACTTGGCATGGAGATCTCAAGAGACAGAGTTAAGGGAACTCTCACTCTGTCACAAGAAGATTACTTGAGCAAGGTTCTGGAAACATACAACGTGGATCAATGCAAGTTTGTGGTAACACCTCTCGGTGCTCACCTAAAGATGCATGCGGCAACAGAACAACAACTGCTCAGTGATGAAGAGTACATGAAGTCAGTGCCTTATTCAAACGCAGTAGGAAGCATTATGTACTCTATGATCGATACAAGACCAGATTTGGCTTATTGTGTTGGCATCATCAGTCGGTTTATGAGCAAACCAGTTAAAGAGCACTAGTTAGGGGTCAAGTGAGTACTTAGGTACATTAAAGGAACCCTGAACATGAAGTTGTGCTAGAAGAAGGGAGCAGACTTAACCCTCAGAGGGTATTGTGACTCCGACTATGCTGCAAACCTGGAGAACAGGCGATCAATAAGCGGAATGGTATTCACACTTGGTGGGAGCACCATAAACTTGAGATCATGTCTGCAAAAAGTAGTGGTAATGTCATCCACTAAAGCCGGGTATATGTCTCTCACTGAAGCAGTAAAGGAGGCTATATGGCTTAAAGGTTTGTTACAGGACTTTGGCTATGAACAGAAGACGGTGGAGATTTTCTGTGATTCTCAAAGCGCCATAGCCCTGTCAAAGAACAATGTGCACCATGACAGGACAAAGCACATTGACATCAAATACCACAAGATCCGCGAGGTCATTGCAGATGGAGTGGTAGAAGTGAAGAAGATATGCACACTGGTGAATTCAGCTGATATCTTCACAAAGGTTGTACCCGTTAGCAAGTTCAAGACAGCTTTGCACTCGCTACGAGTAAAGACTGAGTAATCTACTCAGGACCGGGAAAGGAATCCTAAACTATAACAAGTTATTCTCTCTCAAAAAGGTATTCTCGCTTCTGTCAATTCGTGTTTCATGTTCTTCTATTGCTAGGTGGAGATCTGTTAAGATTTAGCAACAAAGAACACAACATGAAGAAGCTTGAGGAAGAAGAAATGCCAACTCAGCAAAGGGGACACGTCAACAGCAGGACCACAAGACAAAGAAGGAGCCGTTAGCGCCAACCAGGGTTATGAGTCGCACGGCTAAAGCATTCTTGTCTTGGTTTGGTAAAGTTGCACGCGGGTTAAGCCCAATCCAAATTGGTGGAAGGTGACAAATTTGGAGGCAGCTTGGAGACAGCTGTAGAGGAGCTTGTAGAGGCAAACCAAGAAGGATCCAGAAGGGAACCTAGGTTAAAACCTCTAAGTCCATTTAAGCTGAAGGTGGTGCTTAGAGACAGAGTTAGAAACGTAGAGACATTCATTAGAGAGTAAACTTGTAGTGAGTGTTCTTAGGGAAACAATGAGTGAGAGAGAGTGAATCATATTGGTTCTGTAAGGGGCTGAGAGGGTGAGAGATCTCTTTGTAAAACTCAAAGGTTATAGTGGATTCCGGGAAAGATTTCCCGGCCCAGACGTAGCACCGTTGGTGTGAACTGGGTTAACAATCTGTTTGTGTGCTCTGTGTTGTTATGTTTCACTTTCAGTCACAAGTCTTCTTATCTCAAAGTTCTGTTCTTGTTCGATTTCAAGTTTCTTAGACATCAAGTCTTGAAACCCTTAGTCTGTATTTGGTCTAAACACTACAAAGTGGTATCAGAACGAAGGTTCTTTGTATTGGCGGTTCAGTAAGGTTCTTACAAACAAAGAAGCCATGTCGTCAGCAAGGGTAGAGATGGAGAAGTTTGATGGGCATGGAGACTACACATTGTGGAAGGAGAAGCTGATGGCTCACATGGATCTGTTGGGTTTAACGGTGGCTCTCAGGGAAACACAGTCGGTCTCAGATCCTCTAGAATCTGAGGAAGAAGGAAAAGAATCTGAAAAAGGAGATAAGGAAGCACTCATGGAAGAGAAGAGACAGAAAGCGAGAAGCACCATTGTTTTAAGTGTCTCAGATCAAGTTTTGCGGAAGAGTAAGAAAGAGAAGACTGCACCTTCTATGTTGGAAGCCCTAGACAAACTGTACATGTCTAAGGCACTTCCAAACCGCATTTATCTGAAACAGAAGCTTTATAGCTACAAGATGCAGGAGAACTTGTCTGTAGAAGGAAACATAGACGAGTTTCTACGTCTCATAGCTGATCTGGAAAACACAAATGTGTTGGTTTCAGATGAAGACCAAGCTATTCTGCTACTGATGTCTTTACCAAAGCAGTTTGATCAACTGAAGGATACTCTAAAGTATGGCTCAGGGAGAACAACACTATCCGTCGACGAAGTTGTTGCAGCCATTTACTCAAAGGAGCTAGAGTTAGGCTCAAATAAGAAGAGTATAAGAGGACAAGCAGAGGGCCTGTATGTCAAAGACAAACCAGAGACAAGAGGCATGTCAGAGCAGAAAGAGAAAGGGAACAAAGGACGGTCAAGATCTAGATCTAAAGGCTGGAAAGGATGTTGGATCTGCGGTGAAGAAGGTCACTTCAAGACCTCATGTCCCAACAAAGGGAAGCAGCAGAACAAGGGAAAAGACCAAGCAAGCGGTAGTAAAGGCGAAGCTGCAACGATCAAAGGAAACACATCCGAAGGTTCAGGCTATTATGTGTCAGAAGCATTACATTCAACTGATGTAAATCTGGGGAATGAATGGGTCATGGACACGGGTTGCAACTATCATATGACTCATAAGAAGGAATGGTTCGAGGAGCTGAGTGAAGACGCTGGAGGGACAGTGAGGATGGGAAACAAATCAACCTCAAAGGTCAGAGGCATTGGAAGTGTCAAAATCCTGAACAAGGATGGAACAACAGTTTCGTGTAAAGTACATTCCTGACATGGATCGTAATTTACTTTCTATGGGAACTCTAGAAGAACATGGTTATAGTTTTGAGTCAAAGAATGGAGTCTTAGTGGTGAAAGAGGGAACTAGGACTTTATTGATAGGCAGCAGACATGAAAAGCTTTACTTACTCCAAGGAAAGCCTGAGGTTAGTCATTCTATGACTGTTGAAAGGAGAAATGATGATACAGTTCTGTGGCACAGAAGATTAGGCCATATAAGTCAGAAAAATATGGATATTCTGGTCAAGAAAGGATACTTAGATGGAAAGAAAGTTTCTAAGTTAGAGTTGTGCGAAGACTGTATTTATGGTAAAGCTAGGAGGCTGAGTTTCGTTGTGGCTACACATAACACTGAAGACAAGTTGAATTATGTTCATTCTGATTTGTGGGGAGCACCATCGGTCCCTCTATCCTTAGGAAAATGTCAGTATTTCATCTCGTTCATAGATGTTTACTCAAGAAAAACGTGGGTTTATTTTCTGAAACACAAGGATGAAGCTTTTGGGACCTTTGCTGAATGGAGTGTTATGGTAGAGAACCAAACAGGAAGAAAGATCAAAATTCTGAGGATAGACAACGGTCTGGAGTTTTGTAATCAGCAGTTTAATGATTTCTGCAAGGAGAAGGGTATTGTGAGGCATCAGACATGTGCTTACACACCTCAACAAAACGGCGTTGCAGAGAGGATGAATCACACAATCATGGAAAAAGTCAGAAGAATGTTAAGTTATTCTGGCTTACCTAAGACGTTTTGGGCAGAAGCAACTAACACTGTAGTGACTCTAATCAACAAAACTCCCTCATCTGCAGTCAACTTTGAGATTTCTGACAAGAGATGGTCAGGTAAGTCTCCTGTTTATAACTACTTAAAAAGGTTTGGTTGTGTGGCTTTTACTTATGCAGATGAAGGAAAGCTAGTACCTAGAGCCAAGAAAGGAGTGTTCTTAGGCTATCTCAGTGGAGAGAAAGGGTACAAGGTCTGGTTGTTAGAAGAAAGAAAGTGCAGTGTTAGTAGAAATGTGACATTTCAAGAGAATGCAGTCTACCGAGATGTGATGCAGAAGAACAAAGACTCTGAGGAAGTGGACACATCAAGCAGGTCTCTTGATATTGATCTTGAAGATGTTGGTGATTTGAGCTTAGGTGGAGATCTCTTGGAAGAAACATGATCCCTGGGAGATCACTCACCTGCTCAGGACCATCACCACACTGAAGACGCGGAGATCAATGAAGAAACGGTACCTGAAACACCAAACAGCTACCATTTGGTTAGAGACAGAGTTAGAAGAGAAATCAGAGCTCCAAAACGTTTTGATGTGGAGGGTTATTACAGTGAGTTTACTGATGATGAAGAAGAATCATTTAATGTTGAAGCCTTGGTCACCACAGTAGATGGAGACACCAGAGAACCTGGAATTATCAAGAAGCTCTAAGAGATGATGATTGAGAACTATGGAAAGTCGGCATGGATGAAGAGATGGACTCTCTGTTGAAGAATCACACCTGGACTGTAGTAAAGAAGCCTGTTGGAGAAAGAGTGATAGGCTGCAAATGGATTTTCAAGCGTAAGCCTGGAACTCCTGGAATTGAACAACCTAGATTCAAGGCTAGGTTAGTTTCAAAAGGGTATGCACAAAGAGAAGGAATAGACTACACAGATATCTTCTCTCCAGTGGTAAAGCACGTTTCAATACGGATATTGCTGGCTATTGTTGCAGAGGAGAATTATGAGCTTGAACAGCTAGACGTCAAGACTGCTTTTCTTCATGGAGATCTAGAAGAAAAGATTTTCATGGAAGCACCAGAAGGTTATGAAAGTCAGTTCAAGCAAGGAGAAGTGTGTCTGTTAAACAAGACCATGTATGGTCTAAAGCAATCACCAAGAAGATGGAATCAAAAGTTTGATAGTTACATGCTGGAAATCGGCTTTGAGAGAAGCCCTCGTAATAAGTGTGCATACATTAAATCACTTGAGGATGGCTCAAAGGTCTATCTACTTATCTATGTCGATGACATGTTGGTGGCTGCTAGAGATATGCAGGTCATTTCTGAGTTAAAGCAGAAACTCAGTGAGAAGTTTGAAATGAAGGATCTCGGAGCTGCTAAGAGGATACTTGGCATGGAGATCTCAAGAGACAGAGTTAAGGGAACTCTCACTCTGTCACAAGAAGATTACTTGAGCAAGGTTCTGGAAACATACAACGTGGATCAATGCAAGTTTGTGGTAACACCTCTCGGTGCTCACCTAAAGATGCATGCGGCAACAGAACAACAACTGCTCAGTGATGAAGAGTACATGAAGTCAGTGCCTTATTCAAACGCAGTAGGAAGCATTATGTACTCTATGATCGATACAAGACCAGATTTGGCTTATTGTGTTGGCATCATCAGTCGGTTTATGAGCAAACCAGTTAAAGAGCACTAGTTAGGGGTCAAGTGAGTACTTAGGTACATTAAAGGAACCCTGAACATGAAGTTGTGCTAGAAGAAGGGAGCAGACTTAACCCTCAGAGGGTATTGTGACTCCGACTATGCTGCAAACCTGGAGAACAGGCGATCAATAAGCGGAATGGTATTCACACTTGGTGGGAGCACCATAAACTTGAGATCATGTCTGCAAAAAGTAGTGGTAATGTCATCCACTAAAGCCGGGTATATGTCTCTCACTGAAGCAGTAAAGGAGGCTATATGGCTTAAAGGTTTGTTACAGGACTTTGGCTATGAACAGAAGACGGTGGAGATTTTCTGTGATTCTCAAAGCGCCATAGCCCTGTCAAAGAACAATGTGCACCATGACAGGACAAAGCACATTGACATCAAATACCACAAGATCCGCGAGGTCATTGCAGATGGAGTGGTAGAAGTGAAGAAGATATGCACACTGGTGAATTCAGCTGATATCTTCACAAAGGTTGTACCCGTTAGCAAGTTCAAGACAGCTTTGCACTCGCTACGAGTAAAGACTGAGTAATCTACTCAGGACCGGGAAAGGAATCCTAAACTATAACAAGTTATTCTCTCTCAAAAAGGTATTCTCGCTTCTGTCAATTCGTGTTTCATGTTCTTCTATTGCTAGGTGGAGATCTGTTAAGATTTAGCAACAAAGAACACAACATGAAGAAGCTTGAGGAAGAAGAAATGCCAACTCAGCAAAGGGGACACGTCAACAGCAGGACCACAAGACAAAGAAGGAGCCGTTAGCGCCAACCAGGGTTATGAGTCGCACGACTAAAGCATTCTTGTCTTGGTTTGGTAAAGTTGCACGCGGGTTAAGCCCAATCCAAATTGGTGGAAGGTGACAAATTTGGAGGCAGCTTGGAGACAGCTGTAGAGGAGCTTGTAGAGGCAAACCAAGAAGGATCCAGAAGGGAACCTAGATTAAAACCTCTAAGTCCATTTAAGCTGAAGGTAGTGCTTAGAGACAGAGTTAGAAACGTAGAGACATTCATTAGAAAGTAAACTTGTAGTGAGTGTTCTTGGGGAAACAGTGAGTGAGAGAGAGAGTGAATCATTTTGGTTCTGTAAGGGGCTGAGAGAGTAAGAGATCTCTTTGTAAAACTCAAAGGTTATAGTGGATTCTGGGAAAGATTTCCCGACCCAGACGTAGCACCGTTGGTGTGAACTAGGTTAACAATCTGTTTGTGTGCTCTATGTTGTTCTGTTTCACTTTTAGTCACAAGTCTTCTTATCTCAAAGTTCTGTTCTTGTTCGATTTCAAGTTTTTTAGACATCAAGTCTTGAAACCCTTCGTCTGTGTTTAGTCTAAAACATTACACTATTAAATAAAAATAAAGAATAGAAAGGTGGAGCCAAGTCAACGAGATCGTTGGTATCGGTCATATTTAAAACAAATCTTCAGCTTTTCTTTGATTGTTTCAATAATTTCTTATGAACATCAGAACGTGTACATATACTTTTCCTCTTCATAAGGCCAAACCCCTGCTTCTAACTAAAAACAACATTAATCTTTCTTTTGTTTTGTTAAAGAAACAATATTAATACATAAATAAATAAAACACAAGTGTGCAAGAGCGTCGACGTGTATCTAAGAGATCACGAGAT
>Ga0041060_1000130_pt1 | contig 10776 bp, 7 predicted proteins | sample AraColnosormetaG_2_FD_53326 | JGI IMG/M metagenome (GOLD analysis project Ga0041060, IMG submission 53326) | Arabidopsis roots microbial communities from Chapel Hill, North Carolina, USA - Col Cl nosort | ecosystem: Host-associated > Plants > Roots > Unclassified | place: USA: Chapel Hill, North... | reverse complement strand
TAATAATCATATAGATACAAATTTTCTTAGAAATGTTCAAGAATCGACATGTATTTGGATTTTTTAACTTGTCTGTCAAATCTCTCTAAGAGATATAGATGCACTTGGTCTAAAGAAGATAAGCACACATACACACATGCATGTAAAGATATACGTACGATGAGATTTGCTATATCCAGTTTGCCAACAAAGAGAAGGAAGACTTATAAGAACTATTCCCTCAAATATAACTGGATATAACATAATAAGAGAGAAAAATAGAGGTGTGGTACCAATCACAATCTTGTTTTGAAGGGGTCCAAAACAGTCAGGTTGAACAAGAGCCGGTACAAATGACACATAGGCAGATCACATTGATGATTTTGATCATGAAACTATTATTATTTACTCTTATGGAATATTTGAAAAGATTGAAAGAAATCCTTGACTCATGTGGCTGTCTTTGATTCCATCACTTGGAAAGTTTCAGTCCATAGATTCTATGATTTTTATTTAAGATTCTATGATTATCAACTATAGTTTTAATCATCTGCATTGTAGACTATGTAGTCTCTAAACTTGCCCCTTATTGTGACAAGTCTACATTAGACGTGTATTTGTACAAGTCAAATCCAATTCATCATCCCACAGTCACTTATCAAATTTCAAATTAGAGCTTCTTAAAGTATTCTTCTTAGTATAAAAATTTTAGACAAGTCACACCAATCTTTTATCATATTAATTTTTACCCGTAAGAATAAGATCTATGTTTACAAATACGAANTTCTTACTAAACTACTTGTCGTGATGAATTTTGATAGAGATAATCATCAGAGAAAACAAAGAGAACTAAATAAATGCGTATAAGATATGAATAATATACAGAAGAGGAAAGAAATACCGAATACGTAATGGATATAAAACCAAAGTTTCAATTCCAAGACGGATACGAACAAGTTCGAGTTTCTCTCAATGTCCCACTCACATGCCCCATTAGGTTTAATTTGTCTTTCTGTTTTTTTCTTTTTTCTTTTTATTGTAGCCTTTGTTTGATTGAAGTCGTACGAGGCTCAAACTTGGTTCGACACATGGCGCTAACTGAATTGCGAGACGATTGTTTTCTAAAAGTTACAAAACACAACTCAAGATTTCCTGAACCAGAAGTCTTCTCTTATGGATCTCTCTCACTGGTCACTGTTAATTACAGAGACAACGCATATAATAAAAACAAAGTCTTCTTTTTATTCTTTTGTCTTCAAGTTCTAAGCAGGAAACAACAAACATTTTAAAGAACAAAGCAGTGAAGAAAACACGCTTCCTGTTTTGATGAGCAGATCACTTAGATGGGTCTCTATGGCTCTCCTCCAAGCTCAACTCTCAGGTTGTCATATGGATACACTCTCGGTGTCTGCAACAACACAGTAAGAGATTAACATGATATGGAAAACAAGTTCCACAATGACACAAAAGCAGAGAGATGATATGCCACAGAACAAATTCTAAAGTAAAAGAGAGCAGCAATTCAACTCATGTATAAACAAGAAGATATAGAGCAACTTCTCAGCCTTGGAGTGCTGTTCAACCTCTATAACCCTAAGTTCTTCAAAACAAGACACATCATAATAGCCTTTGATACAAAGTCTATGATTCTTGGCCAACGGACACTAAGAGAAGTAACATTTGGAGTAAAAAGAAGAACAGCAATTCAACTCATGTATAGACAAGAAGACATAGATCAACTTCTTAGCCCCGGTGTGGTGTTCAACTTCTATAACTCGAAGTCCTTTAAAGAAAACTCATTATAGTATAGCCTTTGTACAAAGTTTATGATTCTTGGCCAGTCGACACTAAGAGAACCAACTCATCGATTTTAGCTGCTCATGCACCTCAAAGAGCCTTCATGTCTTTCTTACACCTCTAAGAGATGCCACAGAACAACTTCTAGAGTAAATGAACAGCACCAATGTCTAGACAAAAAGCCAGAGCACCTTTTTTAGGCCTAAGTCTTTTACTCGGAATCCTTCAAAACAAGACTCATCACAGTATAACCTATTAACCTTTGATACAGAGTTTTTCATTCTTGGCCAGTGGACACTAAGAAAACTAAAACATAGATTATAGCTGCTGGTACATACACCTCTAGCATACGCTTAAGCATTTACCGAGTTCCCAAGAACACTGTGGGTGTTTCTTTCAAGTGTTCCTAACTACAACGTACATGCTCAAATTAATTAAGACAGGATTATGGAAGCAATGCGGACATAAGATTCATCTAGTCCAGTAACTTTGGTCAGATGCAAAAGCAAACAGCAAGAATTGTTCATGTTCATAAACAGACAAAATGCAGAACTGAAAGCTAAATATTGCGGCAATTCAGCAAATAAAGAAAAGAACATTGACACATTCTCTGTTACGCGAGCATATTTTGTAGATTCCTATGTTTTCTGTCCACATTTAGTTAATGAGTTTCTGAAGATTCCAGCAAAAACCTATTCTCAGAAATAAGCCAATGCCAAACATATGTATCAAATTCAGAGTTGAACAACATACATAATAACAGCTGCATAGGGATGATAGATCTTAGCATAATCATGACTTCGATCATCACACTCAGGACAACAAAATGGGCTTGATTATAATTTCGAAAGTTGAAAGCTTTGAACTTACAAATGGAACCTTAGAAGCTTTGTCGTTCAAAACAGCGAGCAGACCGAGACCAACAAAGAACCCTAATCCGCCACTCAACCATGCCAATGCTTCATACTGTTCACATTAATCCAAAATCAATCAGAAAAGCAATCTCTTTTTACACCGAGAATCACCAGCAATTAGAAATCGTGTAACCAAACCTTTCCGACGGTATCAGCAATCCGATCTATGCAAGGCTCTGGAAACGCAGTCCCGTTGTCCCACATCAGCTCGTCGTTTACCGATAGCTGACCCGCACAATTTGTAAACATCAGATTTTCAGAAGAATCTAACAAGAAATTTACAACAGAAATTTGACTCACCGGCTTATCGGGGACGATGTGTTTGCCGACGGGGAGACCCATTCCGGCGCGTTGACGGAGAGAAGAACCGACGGATCGGGCAACGACGCCGTTTCCACCCATGATTCGTGACGCAACACCGCTCAATCTTCCAGCCATTTTCGCTCTTTTCAGGTTTCGATCCAAAATCCAATCAAATTACAGATAGAGAGAGAAGAAAGACGCAGTCACTGAAACGATTCCCTGAAACGCCATCGTTTTAAAAGAGGTCAATATTGTAATTTCGATTAACGAATTTTAAAACCAACGAAATGAGCAAACACATACACTTCAAGTGTGTCAAAAAGCTTCAGATTCTTACTATATACAAAGAGATTCATGTGGTGAATACACAAAGGTACAAAAACAGAAAAAGCTACAACCTTTAACATATCTATAAACTACTCAACAGTGAGGCGCAGTTCGTCCGAGTCGGGATAAACTGTCTTGTTGTTATTATCACATTCGCAAGAGTTAATCTTGTAGAATGCTCTCCATTCGTCGATGTTCTTCATCTGATCACATCTCAATTTAGGTAACCTTCTTCTCTCTAAGATCTCTAGAATCTTCTCTGTTCTTCCCAGATGCAGAGCTGCTCCTCTTACTGATTCTTCCCTTACTTCTACAGCTGACACCAAACACTTGACGGATATCACTTGTGCTACGTTGCAAAAGCAACCTGACACTATGTCTGATATTGTGCTTTCCAGCTTTCTCAACAGAGCTTCCCCTGTTCCATAGTCTCTTGATTCGTAAGTTAGTAGAATTGTTTGACAGATTCGGTACATGGAGTTGGCTGCTAGAGTCTTGATGGGCCAGTGAGAGGGCTTGTGCTTCATGCATACCATCAGGTTCATCTGCCATGACTCTGAGAACTCTTTCTTCGCGATTTCCATCAGCTCCCGAAGGGTTTCTTCTGGATTTCTTTGTTGCTTTGATAGTTTCCGAAGATCCACATCAAACCACTTGTGATAGAGATCAACACCTAGCCAAACGACCTCAGCAGCTTTCCTGAGGTTAACTGACTCTCCTCCGGTATCCAGGACGCATTCAAACTTGTTGACATATTCCAGTGCCTCGTTGACAGCATTGAGTAACTTCTTCAGGGAGGAGGGCTTGATGTCGGGAAGTGCAACAGCAATACTTGTGAGTGTTACAAGCGGGAGAGCCCAACAATTGGGCGGTTCTCCGTGGGCCAGAGAAGCCACCTTGTTGCTGTCGAACTCTGCAATCCCTTCAAATCCTTTTGAAATGGGTGTTGTTGCTTCCAAAAGCTCTATCAGATTCACTGGTTGTTTCTTTCTGCCCTTCTCTATCCAATGATCTGTCGCTTCCCGGTTGCTCCGCACCATCACATCCACCAGCGGGTCCTCTCCTTCAAGGTGCAGGACAAAACTCGCTAGGTCCTGTCTCGAGCTTGGATTTGAATCGGATTTTTCTGACTCACTGTGTGTGATAGTATTACTGGTCCTTAAGGCGAAATGACAGCACAACAAGATCTTACCCACACAGGATACCGAGATGTAACGGATAATTTTGCTACCAAACACAATCACATACTGTATCACAATACATACATCCAATATCCAGCGTTTTGCATTGTGTGCAGTCTTCCTGTATCTGCGTTCTTTGAGGATCCAAAGGCTTAAGGGATGTTGCTTCTTCTCTGAGAACCAATGTGTCCAGTAACTCTCTATTCTAAACTCATCTCTATAATACTTCTTTCCTCTAATCGGACACCTGAAGTTCACAGCCGTGAACCATCTGATCGCAGGAGCAATGGTCCCTATAGCTACAGTAGTAGTCTGGCAAACAAGAACCAGAGAAGTTGACCATTTGTAATCAGAATCTCCATGGCAGAACCCAAGTGACCTTGGTCTTAAAAAGTAACTCCTAACCATAGCTTCACCAAGCGTAATGGCACTCAGGAGACAGAAGAAACCAGAAGCAGTGCACGTGACAGAACGAGCCATCACGAATTGAGGGCTACTAGTATGAGCCATCATCCAAAACTTTGACAAATCTTGCTGAATTTTCTTAGCAACTGTTCTCTCTGTAGCCAAAGGACACTTCATAGCAACGTCGTACCTCTTATTGTACTTACTCTCCAAGATTCTTTTCGTAGTGGGAACTGTGGTGGCCGAGAAACACAAGATCATAAGCATAAGAAGCATGAGAAGTACGACCAGAAAATGTTCCTCAGAGAAAACATAAATCGCACCAGTACCCAACTGAATACAGATGTTAACAACATCAGTGATGACAAGAATCCCTAAAGCCATAAGATTCATGAGGAGATCATTGTTGTCCATAATACCCAGAGAAGGCATCGAATTACCCATCACAGTACATACAAAGACGGTGCTGCTGAGTTTAGCTAACTGATCCTGACGACTCGGCATGGAAGTGTTGAGATCCACAGAGAGTTTGATTCCGACAGCGATGAAAGTCAGAGAAGTGGCGTTGAGAGAGAAGAACTTACAGGGAAACCAGAATTTGCGGTGTCGGAAGCCGTGTATAAGATCGGCGGCCATGGCTAGACCACAGATGAGTGAAGCTACGGCAACGTAGATACCAATCGAAGGTAAGGGTTTGCTGAACTCTGCATCGTTCAAATCGCCATGGGCGTCGCAGCCGAGGATACCCATCAATCGAATTCAAGGATTTGATCGAAAAAGCTCTTCTTCAAGTTGACTCCATGGAAATGAGTGATCTTGTTGACATCATTCTAGAGACTGGAAAAGTAGCAAACTTTGACTTCTCTGACCGATTTTGAGCACAAATTCCAACCTTTCTACTACACTCTTCTATGACCATTTCAACTAAATTTCGGATAGACACTGTTGAATCGCAGATCAACCGGGAAAAACTCACGGGAAGAAAGTGTTTCTGCCTGCTTTCGTGGAGTTTGGAAAAGGCCTGGAGTGATCCACCTATCATGGGCCTAATAATCGGCCCAATTAGTTTTGTTACTGGATGTGTTAATAATGATGAAGAGTAGAAACTTTGACTTGTCTGATAAAATGATCACACTCCTTTCATGACCATTTCGATTCAATTGAGGAATTAGGCACTGTTGAGTGACAGATCAAATGTCCTAGGATCTATAAACAATTGACATTCCATGGAATCAGCTTTAGGGGGTTTTGAGCAATCATCATCACCAATCAGGTTATTCGAGGGATCCAGTTTGTTTGTTTTTGAATTCAGCTTAGGGGAACAAAAGAGTTAAGATTGTGAAAACAAATGACATGAATCACTTGATTCGATAGCAAACACAAAAGCAGGACTAATCTCTCTCACACACACAATGTCTCAACTTAAACAGAGAAAACTAGTCAATGTCCCAAAATGAAAATATAGTAGAGTACTAGCTAAAAGAGAGGTAGAGAGATCATTCATTCAATAGGGTTTCTTTTGTTGTTGATGGTGGTCATGTCGTCAGGAGGTATGACAGCAATCCTGAGAACACCAAATTCTGCATCCCAAGCGATGGTGTTGTTCGAAATTAAAGCGGGAAAAGGACTTTGGACGCTTCCGAGGTAGGTTCGACCGCTCTCATCGTGTTCATACACGTCCTTGATCTCAGCTTTGAATCTGATTTCCTTTTCATCAGCATACACTTCCACATCATCCGGACTAACACCTGGCATGTCCACTGCAAAGTGAGCCCCTCCTCCCGCTTTTGTCACCCCAATTAGTGCTCCCTTGCGACCAGACACCAGACACGGATGATCCTCCAAGCGTATTCCGGATTGACCTTAATAAAGAACAGAGAGTACTGTATTAACAACAAATGATGCAGCAAAAGAGATTGTGACTTTAGAGAAGAGGAATGAGTCGAACCTGTAAAAGGAGGCACAGTGAGAGTACACTTGTTGTTGTTGTTGTCTTGAGCCTTGCTCACAACCTTGACCCTTGTGAGAATCATCCTCAAAACTCCATCTTTCATTTTGGCATCCACGCCTGTGATCTCGCAGCAGTCACAGCCAAGCCCAGCGGTTCCAGAGTACTGACGCACACCTTCCTTGCCGTTGTTCAGAGTTTCACCGGAGAAAAAGACAACCTTTTGTCTCACGGCGTCAACTCTGTAGCGAACGGCGTCGTCTGGAACACCAGGCAAGTCGACACGCACGTAGAGATTGTCGTTCTCCAGAACCTTCACTTGAACGAAACCCTTTGGACCCGCTTTCTGAAACTGATTGTTCGTCGCGTAGAACCCCTCTGTAATAATAATAAGTAAACAAAGATCAAAACTTGATGAAGAAAAGTATACAGAGAACAAAGGAAGACACTTATCAAAGATGGAACTAACTCGATCTGCTTCATTTTCATGAATCATGCACAGTAAAAAAACTGTAAATCTTTGTACCAAGTTCATGTTAACACTTCACAAGTAAACAAATTGAGACAACTTTCTAGAAAAAACACATATTTTCCGAGAAAAATTAGAACAATGTTGTTCTTGGGAAATCTAGTAGCTCGTGAAAAGAGATACCTCGAACTTTAGGAATTCTTGACATGTCCCTGAAATCTGCCTTTGTCTCACCCATCTCTCTCTTTGTTTTTTGCTCTCTCTTCTCTTCTAGTTCAAGGTAGGTTGCGTAAAAATGGCGTTTTGTTCTCCTGTTGATAAATATAGACGAAGCACCATCTTGTGGTACAGACTGTGACGTGGCACGCTCCAGCTGGCTTTTTTTTAACCTTCATAGCATAAGTTTGACTGGTCTTGCCTACGTCACCGACTCTCTCTCTCGGTAAGAAAAAAAACTTGCTTTTACTCTTTTGATTTTTTTTACGGTAGAGAATAAGCTGACGTCACCAGCTCTGTGAGCTATCCCACGCTTTTTTTACTCCTTTCGTTTATATGTAATTATGTACGACAAAAATGACTGCAAAAGTAAAACCGTACCCACACTCTTCACTCTTCATTAATTTTCAAACATTTTTGACAAGACGACGCTGACGTCAGCAATCTTCAAGAGTAAAAAAATTATGAGCTCTCAATTATCTTTTTTTTTTTCATCAAAGATCAAATAAGGTTTCAACCGTCGTTTAGTGTTTATCCAATTATTACGACAACGCTATTAAAAAGTTTGATCCCTACTTACAACAACATATATCTATTAACATGTCCAGGTTACATACTCGTAATCCGGTTTAATAATGGCAAAGATCTATATAGTCTTATCGAATAGCTAGGTTAATGTAAGATTAAATAGAACAAAGAAAGCTGACAACTTTTTCTTTATTGAGATCACGACATATAGAAGCAAGATCGTTCTTAACTAAACCACAAAATGATAAACATAAAGCAGTAGCTGCATCAAAGTTCATAGATAGATAGAGACGCTAGACACAAGTACCATTACGAGACACAAACCAAGGTGTTGTTAAATCAGTAATGGAGGATCCTCTCCTTGACATTAATGGAAGCGTTTTTGCCTGGGATCTTAGGGACGGTGATCCAGAGCACTCCGTTGATAAGCTTCACTTTAGTTTTCTTGACGTCGTAAGCCTCAGGGTTGAAAATCATGGAGCCTCCGTATTTGCGTCCGGCGTTTTCGTACTCAGGCATTGCTGGTTCGTCGGCGAAGAAGTGGACGTTGTTGGCGTCGACCCAGTAGGTGAGATCTGACTCGGGACAACCAGGCATGTCGACTCTCGTCACGCAAGATTTCTTCGTCTCTGTCACCTCGTACACCGCTTGACTCCCACTTTTCTGAAATCGGTTCCTTACTGTACATACATAAGATAAAACAAACACAAATTCGTTATTAGAAAGAGAGATTTGACGTGTAAACTATAAAGGTTTGATTTTTATAAGAAATGACAGTGAAAGATGAAAACTTTACTTGGAGACGGAATTTCGCCGGAACTGCCTGCGTTAACTTCCATGTTCCTACTCATTTGCTCAAAACGATGCTCTTTCTCTTTCTTTTGGAAGGAAACTGAGTGAGCAAAGTCGCTCTACTCCACTTGCTATTTATAGCCGAGGAGGACTATAGGGTTTGGGAAAGGCCTGGAGTGACCTATCATTTGGCCCATTAATCGGCCCAAGGAGTGTTAAAAATTCGAAATTGTTTCTGATTTGGTGAAATTGATCGAAAAGCTCTTCTAGTTGAACTCCATGGAAAGGAGTGATCTTGTAGAGTGTTGACAATTGACATCAATCTGGAGACTTTGACTTCTCTGAACAATTTTTAGCACAACCGGAGTGACCACCTAATATGGGCCTAAGAATCGGCCCATTTAGTTTTGTCGGGGGATGAATTATAAACAATTGACATTTGATGGAAGAAACTAATATTCAATATCAGCTTAGCTTTAGGTAAATTATGCAATGGACCCAATTTGTTTCAATCGGCTTAGAGGAAAAAAAAAGAGTTAAAAGTTTGTGAAAACAAATGACATGAATCATTGGGTACCATAGCAAACACAAGTATGTATATGTTAGTTACTTGTGTATTTGGCCCATACATCGGCCCAATGAGTGTTTGAGCCTTTAAAATTCGAAAACTGCTTTTGATTTGGTGCAGTATATGTTAGTTATTCAGCTTCCATCTAATCTCCTCCATACACATTATAATTTAAGTTGCTCTGAGTTTTATTTGATTCTTACTGAAGATTGGTCCAGAAACTTTCCTAGTACAATGAACTCTTGTTTCAAAACAAAAAAAAACACTGTTTCATTGTGTGGCGATGTAGAATTAGATTGATACAATACAAGTACTTAAGTAAATACTTTGGTTGGTCTACGTTACCTAATAATACAGAGCAGATACAGGGTAATCTCAAGCAAAACATGATACAACTCTAAAGCTTTTGGAAAAACAAGATTAAAAAAAGAAGCTAAGCATTGATGTGGCTTGAAGGAGTTTCAGAGTGTTGTGAGAAGATAGAAGTTCTGCAAGTGGGACAGGAGGAGCGAGTAGAGAGCCATTTGTGGATACACTTAACATGGAAACCATGCTGACATTTCTCCAGCACTTGAATGCTTTCTCCTTGTTCAAATTCCGACAAGCAAATGGCACACTCTGCTTCAGCTCCTGCGAGTTCAAGGTCGGAGGAGTAGACAAGTGTAGGAGTTGTTGGAGTGGATGAAGCAGCTGCTTCAGGGTCAGGCTTGTGGTCGTCTTCAGTCTCGAGGGTTGGTCGGAGAAAGCAACGAATTGCAGCGTAAAGAGAGAGAGCACAAATGAGAGCAGAGATGACAAGGATGAGAAGGACTGATGCATTAGCTGTGAAGTCAGTAGAGTTTGAGTAAGGCTTCCATCTGCAAGTATGAGAGTTACATGTTGGAGTTGCAGCAGAGGACAATGGTGAAGCTGCTTCTGCTACTAGCAAACGCATCTTTTAATGGTTTGAGAGAGAGCCTCGTGAGAAGAGACCTTATAAAGGAGAGGAGTGTAGGGACAATAGTGGCGCTTCCAGTGGAGTCTTGAAGCTGTGAGAGAGTTTGAAGGATTAGGATGGTTTCGTCTCTATTTTGAGGACTGTAACACTCGCTTCTCTCTCTTTTGGTCCACTTCACATTAATGGATATTATTGCGATGGATGAGGGATTGCTTTCTTTGTCCTGTGGCTTATCATCATCCACATGTTTGCCACACGTCGTCCTCACACTACGTTGCCTACATTCTAGGCAAATTGCTCTTTTTTTAATTCGTTTTCATGTTTGAATTTGTCAATATATGGATTTAGATGATAAAAGAGAGAGAAAGACAAGAACAAAATACACTTCATTGTTTCTTTGTCTCTTTTTATA
>Ga0041060_1000122_pt1 | contig 10816 bp, 12 predicted proteins | sample AraColnosormetaG_2_FD_53326 | JGI IMG/M metagenome (GOLD analysis project Ga0041060, IMG submission 53326) | Arabidopsis roots microbial communities from Chapel Hill, North Carolina, USA - Col Cl nosort | ecosystem: Host-associated > Plants > Roots > Unclassified | place: USA: Chapel Hill, North... | reverse complement strand
CAATGTCAAAATAAAAGGGCGATCTGATGATATCTCCAATAAATAAGGGGAAAATGAAAAAGTAAACAAGTTGATTTTAAAATCCAGCGGACAAAATCTGATGTGAGTTTTTTTCTTTTAATCTCTCGTCCCCGAAAAAAAGTTGACGAAACTCTCTACCGGAGGCGCTAGTTTTCGCCGTCGGCGAGGCAATTTAACTTTCCGGAGGTGCGACGCTTCTACTCCGCTTATTTTTTTCTGCTCTTGTTATTTCTCGTCTCATGTCAAGCTTCTTTATGCCTTCTCTTTGGGTGTAAATAGTTGGATTAGTCGCGAAAAAATCACGATTGGTTCTTCATTTCGATGTATATTAGGGTTTGTGTGAGCATATGATTGCTGAGAAGTAGCTAGTAATTGAATGTTTATGTGGTTAGTGGGTAGGAGAATGGGCTGTGGAGATATCTCTACTCTGCGCCGTCTAGTTCTTTAGGTCGTGGATTACTTAATGCGATTAGATTCAATCGGATCGTAGTTCTGATCTATTCGTTCATCTTGAAGTTTCTAGTCAAGTAGTTAGGAAATGGTGTTGGTTTTTAGAGGCGCAGTCACTGTTTCTTGTACAATCAGTTAAATAACTTGCTTTTTCTGGTGGTTAGGAGCTTGTTAAATGTGATCGAAGATCTATGATATGATAAAAAAATCTGGAATAGTATTGTGTTGGTAGGTTTCTGTTTCTGTGATTTTGGCTCCATGTATCTTGTAATTTTGAAGTTCCTGGTAATGATTTCTATGTTGGACGAGGGAGTGGAAACTCATGAATTCAGCTGTGCATTGCCTTATAATTGTCTTTTGTTCTCATTCTATTAGTTTGTGATTTATGTCTGCTGATGATTGTGCTCTCTGCTCATTATCTCAAGGGAATAAAGCAGGATGAACGAAGTTAATAAGCAAAAGGAAAATCGTGATGGACATGAAACACTTGTAAATGAAGAAGGATCTGCTGCTCGAACAAGACCTACAAGTGTTGAGGAGATTAGGCTAAGGAGGAAGAGGAAAGAGTCCTTGGAAAATGTGAAGGAGGAAACTGTAGGAGCAGCACAGTTACTGGGTTACGATCTTGTTGAAAAGGCTTCTGACTATCATGAGTCCAAGAATTTGAGGCGTGAAGAACATGTTGAAGACAGTTCAAGAAAGGAAAAAGAAGCCATTTCTAGATGTAGGGAAGAAAAAATAGAAAAACCAATGAAAGAGGACCCTGTGGGAGCAGCTCAGTTACCCGATAAAAATCTTGTTGAGAAGGTTCTTGACTGTCATGAGTCTGAAAAAGGGTATGATAGATCCGAGAAACTGAGTCATGAAGAGCTTGTTATGGACAGCTCAAGAAAGAAAGAAGAGGCTATTTCTAGTTCTAGAGAAGAAAAACTTGATAAACCAATAAAAGATGATCTTGTTGGAACAGCTCAGTTACTGGGTAATGATCTTGTTGAGAAGGTTCCTGAATATCATGTGTCTGAAAAAGAGCATGATGGATCCAAGAACGTGAGGCGTGAAGAACGTGTTAAGGACAGTTTAAGAAAGAAAGAGGACATAACTTCTAGTTCTAGGGATGAAACACCAATGAAAGAGGATCATGTGGGAGCAGCTCAGTTACGGGGTAACGATATCGTTGAGAAGGTTTCTGACAATCATGCATCTGAAAAAGGGCATGATAAATCCAATAAAGTGAGGCGTGAAGAACATGTTAAGGACAGTTCAAGAAAGAAAGAAGACTACATTTCTAGTTTTAGAGAAGAAAAATCAAGAAAAGAGGATCATGTGGGAGCAGCTATGTTACTGGGTCACGATATTGTTGACAAGTTTTCTGACTATCATGCGTCTGAAAAACGGCATGATAGGTCGAAGAAAGTGAGGCGTGACGAACATGTTAAGGAAAGCTCAAGAAAGAAAGAAGACGCCACTTCTGGTTCTACGGAAGAAAAATCAATGAAAGAGGATCATGCGGGAGCAGCTCAGTTACTGGGTCACGATATTGTTGAGAAGGTTTCTGACTATCATGCGTCTGAAAAAGGGCATGATAGATCGACGAAAGTGAGGCGTGAAGAACGTGTTAAGGACAGCTCAAGAAAGAAAGAAGATGCCACTTCTGGTTCTAGGGAAGAAAGAGTAGATAATTCAACGAAAGAGGACCCTGTTGGAGCAGCTCAGTTACTAGGTAACGATTTTGTTGAGAAGGTTTCTGACTATCATACGTCTGAAAGAGGGCATGAAAGATCCAAGAAAGTGAGGCGTGAAGAACGTGTTAAGGACAATTCAAGAAAGAAGGAAGAGGCTATTTCTAGTTCTAGAGGAGAAAAACCGATTAAAGAGGATCATGTGGGAGCAGCTCAGTTACTGGGTAACGATCTTGTTGAGATGGTTTCTGACTATCATGAAACTGAAAAAGGGTATGACAGATCCAAGAAATTGAGCCGTGAAGAGCGTGTTAAGGACAGTTCAAGAAAGAAGGAAGAGGCTATTTCTAGTTCTAGAGAAGAAAACCTAGATAAACAAAAAAAAGACGAGTCTACTTCAAATAGAAAAAGGAAAGCAGAAGGAGAGTGTTCTACAGCTGAAACAGAATCAATTGAAGAACATAGTAAGGATAGACGAGGAAAGAAAGAAGAAACTAATTCTAATTGTAGGGAGGAAAGACGAGATAAGAAGATGAAGAAGGAAGACCTTGCTTCAAACAGAAAAATTGAAGGAGAAATCCCTACAACTGAAACAAAAACAATGACAGATAGAGATGGGCTTTGTAGTAAAAAGCGTCTTAGAAGTCTAGTTGTGGCAGACGTACCTCGAGATGAAAGTAGTATAAAACCTGACAATGGAGACAAGAGAAAGAATCAAAATGGAAATCATAAGAAGAATAGGGAGATAAATATGTCAAAGAGGCATGATCCAGGAAAAGTGCACAGTGTTGAAGTTTCAGAGCGATGGGAGAGAAGGGAACAACCAAAATCACGTCAACGCGACTTGAGAGAGAAAAGAAGGAGATCAAGAAGTCGAGATCATGGGCAGGACAGACAGAAAAGGTCATCCCCCTTACCAAGGGCTGAAAAGGCTACATCGCGTCATAAGAGAAACCATGAGGAGCGATCGGAAAATGTTGTCAAAGATAGGTCGGGAAAACATCATTGTAATGATAATGAAGACAAAGTGACAAGCACTGTAAGTAACAAGTCTAGACGGTATAGTGCTTCCAAAAGTGAACTTGGTGGATATTCACCACGGAAAAGAAGGGAGCAAGCATCTACCAAGGCTGCATCTCCACCTAATCTTTCTTCCGAGAAAAAAAGTGCTAAATGGGGTCTTGCAGCTACTGTAACTGCTGGCATGTTTTCGGACTCAGTATTTTCTGGTCTCCAAGCAGCAACTCAGACAGCATATCCTACCATCAGTGAGGCTTCCTTGACGCTTTTGAAGCCACTTATGGTTATGGATGCGCCTTTTAGGACGCCACCGGCAAGGCAGACCACTTCATTCGATTCTGTTCAACTGACAGAATCCACCAGACGTATGAGAAGACTTTACGCAGAAAATGTGCCTGATTCGGCCTCTGAGAAGTCTCTGATTGAATGCTTCAATGGCTATATGTTATCTTCAGGGTCCAATCACATAAAAGGAAGTGAACCATGTATTAGCTGTATTGTAAGTTTCTGTCATGTGACTTCCTTATTCATATCACTCTTGTTATGCTTGTGAATTATATCACCTGATAGTATTTGTCCTTTAAATGCAGATAAACAAGGAAAAAAGTCAGGCGCTAGTGGAGTTCCTTACGCCACAAGATGCCTCTGCTGCACTCTCCTTGGATGGCTGCTCCTTTGCGGGTTCAAACCTCAAAATCCGACGCCCTAAAGACTATGTCAGGACAACAGTAAGAATTGCAATTTCTACAATCTCTCTCTCTCTAAAACTCTTGCTACTTGCTCCGCATGTTTTATCTTCTAATAGTCATCTGGTTAATTTTGCAAGCTAGCTCAAATATCGGCAATATATTTCTCTAGGTGTCATCAGTAAGATTCAATGTTTCCACTTTCAGTTCAGTTGATAACATGCTACTGAAACCTGTGTGACTTCTTTTTAATGATTTAAGCTTGAATTTATTGTGTTATATGACCACTGTCCGGTGTAAGTTTATGTTACATTATTTACAAGTCGTGAGCATCAGTCCTCTTTTGATCCAGATAGATATATTCAAAGTAGACAGACATAAGGAACTTAGCAAAACATCTGTCTCTATATTTTAGAGCACATAAGCATGGTGTTGTATAACCAAATTCTCATTTACTGATAACTTTTCTGTTGAAGATTATGGTTGTCTTCTATAATCAGAAAAATTAGGAGAGTTCTTATTATCATCGATTCATGTATGATTCAGTCTTAGATGCCCATACTGTGCCACTCCTTAAATGTACTATGTTGGAACCAAAAAATGCTCATGGTCCTATCTTTGAAGGTAGTCTCAATGGAAGCATATTGCCACTTTTAAACTATGTATTGCAACTTGAGAGTTTGATAAATGCAAGACAGTACTGTTGATGTTACAACTGTTAGCAGATTTGTTGGTAAACATATGGTTTTGCGTTGCTTCAGTAAGCTTAAAACCTTAGCCATTTTTCAAAGGATGGCCCTCTGAGAATAGAAATTTAGATATCGTTGAAGTAAATTCATCATGGTTATAGGAAAAGAATAAATGAATTTCTCTGTATTTGCTTGATGTTTCCATCACATGATTCTCTTGCTGGGTTGTGAAGTCCAAGCGATTTGGAATTTGCAAAAAGGCTTGATGTGTTGAGGTGCAATCTTATTATTTATTTGCAATTGGTTTTGAAGGCTTCTCTGTTTTTTTCCCGTGCCATTATCATAATTAATACTGACAATAGGTGTCACTAAGAATTAGTGTAGTTTATGGATTCCTGCACTTGACATGATATGTTTTCAAGCCACATGTCATACCGTTATCTGACTGTTGTGTGTTGGAATCTCTTAAATAGGGTGTTTATGTTGGGTATGTCATAATTCACATTCAGGAGGGTGATGACGCTGTCTGCTAAATAAGAAGACTACCAGGTGTAGTGAAGAGTTTGTTGTCTTCCAAGTTTGTTTCCATTCTTCTTCTCTTTTTTGGGCTTTTAGGAATTCATACAGATAATCCATATGATTCCTGTGTGATATGGTTTACCGTTCTTGTGTTCTTTGTTAGTTTTGTCTAAATATGTTGGTATCAGATGATACCATATCAATCTTTTTTTTTATCTTTGATCGTCTCCTAACTGAATGTGGTTGTAGTAATACCTTTATTCATTTATCTGTTTGGCTATTACTGTGTTTCATTCCTCAGCAGGATCAGATACCTGGTGTTGATTGTTATCTCTATTCTTTCGTGTTGGCGCGCCTAAGAATAACATGAATACCCTAAACTCTTACCACCTCCTCTTAGATCCTCGTTCGGGTCTAAGCGAGCGAGGATTTTTTGCCTTTGTCCTTCATTTTTGATCAGTTCTTACTGTGATTTTCGGCTGAGTAGTTGTAGGAAAGTCTATGAAAAATGACTGATTATCAAGGCTGTGGACTTTGTCCTTCTATTTGGCCTTGTACATCAGTACCATGCATTTTACTATGATTTCTGAGCTATGTTATGGTTACCATCCATGAAGCAGGTTTTCAGACGGTTGCTATTTTCATGCAGAACGGTGAATTGGAGAAAAAAGAGCCAGCCGCAAATGCAGTAAGTGACAACGTGGAGGACTCATCAAACAAGGTACAAATAATTGCCCTAAATTTGCTTCTTACGACAGTGGGTAAAACTTTTTATATCGAAAATGAGTGTAGAGTGTCTTTTAAATATCTCTTAACGTATTCCCTTTTGAAAGTACTGTAATTGTATATGTCAGTGACCCTTGGTTTATAGTTCAGATCAAATTTTTAGTTTGTGCCATAGTTTCGATACCACTGTAATTTGTAATCTCTTGCTCTAGAGACAAAACATCGGTATTTCTAAATTTGACTTGGTCCTTTCCATTCATGGTTCATGATGTGGGGCATATCTTGGAATTTTGTTGCATGTTTTTCATGCTGACAGCTTTTATATCCTTTTCCGTTTAATTGTCTGTCAGTAGAATATCAATTTTGTTAGAGTTAACAACAAAGGAATAAAACATGTGGCTGGATCAACTTTTTTGTAAGTTTGGCTGGTAGTAGGTGTTATGATCAAAAGCTTGTTCATAGTGGTTCAACCTGGAAAGCCAAATGTCAGACCACCTTATTATAATCTTAAAGTGAAAAACACGCAGAGAATAGAAGTGCAGTTCTCTCCGCAGCTACGGCATCTTTGTGGTTGATAATGTTGAAAGCTTCACTGTATTTGCTTGCTATACTAATTTCTTTTTCTGTCAAGCTTGATATTGAGCCTAGTGTACTTGTTGCAGATCTTCATTGGCGGATTTTCAAAAGCTATTTCATCTGAAATGGTATGCTGAACTGTAATTCTTTGAAAACATTTGACACGTTCAATCTTCTATTGTCCCCATTTCTATCGTTTCAACTTCTAGGATTGTCTGATTCCTCTTTAACGTTTTTCCAGCTTATGGAGATTGTCAGCGTCTTTGGACCTTTGAAAGCATACCGGTTCGTGAGCAACAATGATCTCAATCAGCGATGCGCTTTCCTAGAGGTTAGAATGTACTTTTATTTGTGGCCAAGATACCCCCATCTTAGTCTGCCATCTCGATGTAGTTCTTGTGATTGTTTCATATCTTTAATTTTTCATTTTCCGGGTAGCATGGGAAGGTGTTATTACCTTGTAACTTTTACAGAGTAACCATGAATGTGACTGTAGTTCCAAGTATATTCATATTAACCAGCCCTAACTCTTTTTAAATCTCTATATTTCAGTACACTGATGGATCTGTTACCCTCAAAGCTTGTGCTGGTCTAAATGGTATGAGGTTAGGTGGCAGTGTAATAACAGCCGTTTGTGCATTTCCTGATGCATCATCCGTAGCGGTAATTCAGTGACCCAACTTTGCTTTCGTTAGTTCATGTTGTGTTTGTATGGGTGACATTGAACAGAAATTCCTTTAGTTACTTGTGAGAGTGGTGTGTGTACGTAATATGTGTTGCAGGTGAATGAGAATCCACCATTCTATGGGATACCTAGCCATGCAAAACCACTTCTTGGCAAGCCTAAGAATATTCTAAAGCTAAAAAATGTGGTAAGCATAATTGGTGTATCCTTTTTCTTGTGAATCTTTCCCAAATAAACTATGTGAGGCTATATTAACATTCCATTCTTTCTTGTTTGACAGGTTGACCCAGAAGATCTCACGTCGTTTTCCGAGCAAGAAGTGAAAGAAATTTTGGAGGATGTACGGTTAGAATGTGCCAGGTTAAGCTCTGAGATCATCTTCCCATGAGTCCATTGAGCTTTTAAAAGCTAGTAAATTAAGAAAATAGGCCTCTGGGTCTTGTCATGATGCAGGTTTGGGGTTATTAAGTCGATAAACATCTTGGAACACAAGAGCAAAGATATCACTGTTTCTGAAACAAATCCATTGTTGAACTTAGAATCAACTGATTCTAAAGAAATGAATGTGTCAGTGATCGAGGAGAAAGATGAAGGATCCGAGAAAGCGGAAGATATTGCAGACAATGTAGATCTTGCAGAGGTTGTCATGCCAGACAGTTTGACAGGTGAAGACAAGTTATGTGAACCGTGCTCGGATACTGCTGCTGAAACAAGCACTCAAGAAAATGAAGATCTACACTCCACTGAACAAGAGCATTGTGAAAAGATTGTTGAAGAAAGTGCGCAGGCCGAGGCAGAGAATCCACAAGAAGTAGCATCAGTGCGTACCGTGAAGACAAGATGGGATGCTGGCGACAAGATAGAAGAAGAACAAGAAGAAGACCCCGAGGATGTATTTGAGACGGGTTGTATCTTCATTGAGTACAGAAGACCAGAAGCGACATGTGATGCAGCCCATTCTTTACACGGAAGGCTATATGATAACCGGATTGTGAAAGCAGAATATGTTTCTAAAGAGCTTTACCAAATCCGGTTCCCAAGTGGGTAAATAATCCCACAACAAGTGAGACTCTGTGATTCTTCTCATCTTTACCACATAACCGGTTCAAACCGAGTTCAGAGATACATAGCATCTACAATCAAAAACCCTTCAAAAATCTCTTTGTAATCGTTGGGATTGATCAGGTTGGATTATTCATCACCACCTGTGTCTCGTTACTTTTATGTATTAGAGAATCCAAGAAGGGAAAGATGAAACCATACTATTGTGTTGGTGGCTATATGGACCGGTTTGCTTACTGAAAAATTGTTGTGTTAAAAGAGAACGTAACCTTCTGAATGAGAAAGCGTCTTTCATTTTCTACAAAATAATAAATAAAATGAACCCAATCTCCTTCTTTATCCAAATCCTCCTTCGAAGCAGAAGTAACAGCAACCAAAAATGACGACAATGGCGACACAAGGCGCTTGGCTACGAATGACCTCATCAGCCAAGTCCATGACCAAGTCAACCGTGACTTCAAAGGAGCTTGGATTCCTCACCTCCCAGCTCAGCGGCTTAAGAATCTCATATACTCCCAGTGACGTCATCAACCGTATCTCCCTTCCTTCGTTCCCCGGGATTCAGCCAATCGTCGCACGTAATTCCCCTTTTCCCTTTCTCTTAGGGTTTAGTCGAATGCATTGGCGTACTAAATTTATCTTGCTTTCGTTTTATTCATGTCGAATTTCGAATCTCTGAGTTAGCAAGCTTGTGTTGAATTGTCTGGAACTATGTCTTTGCTTTTAGATATGAAAATGAGCAGTGTATTTAAAACCCGTAGCATAATTTCTCGTATTAAACTTTTCCTTTGAATTTGATGTTATGTTAAAAAAATTCTCCAAAATTGACCACATTTATATGATTCTGAGCATTGGGCAATTTGCTCCTTTTTTCTTGAAACTGTGTTTTTGTTTTCCAAAATGTCAGGTAGAATCTGCCCTTTTACTGGGAAGAAAGCAAACAGAGCAAACAAAGTTTCATTCTCTAACCACAAGACCAAGAAGTTGCAATTCGTCAACTTACAATACAAGAGAGTTTGGTGGGAAGCTGGCAAACGTTTTGTCAAACTTCGTTTATCAACTAAGGCTTTGAAGACCATTGAGAAGAACGGACTCGACGCTGTTGCCAAGAAAGCCGGCATTGATCTTCGCAAGAAATAGATATGATGATCGCAAAGTTTATTATATACATTTCTTGCTTCTCCTTTTGCAGTACTCGTACATTTCCTTTCTAGATTTTGGTAAGTATCAATGGAATCTCTGAGTTGTTGTATCAGACACTGTCAAGAAAAGACTTTAAAGAGAAACGAAAACAAACTCTCACTTGCAGGTGGCTCAAATAATACATTTCATGGTTTTGTTTATGTTTCTCAGATAATATCGTTACAGGTTGTATCAACTGAATTCTCGGGTTTTCCTTTTGAAGACTTCTTAATCGAACCTTCTCCTCCTGCTGATGATCCTTTTAGTTTCCTAGGACGCGATGTAGCCTTCCGTGGAGGAGCTGAACCATCAGGTATTTGATTAGGAACTTCTGTGTCTGGAGCCGGGATACCACCACGCCTTCTGCGAACTGATGGTTCTTGATCATTCGATGAGTCTGTTGACCCGTGTGCGCTTCGGTTATGTCTTGAATGCTTTGATGGTTCATCTGATGATGCAGCATTTCCGCTACTTTTTCTAGGCGGAGACCCGTTATGATTTGGAGAAGCTGCTCCTCCGGGTTTCCGCCTTGTTTTCTGTTTCGGTTTCTCGTTTGTGTTCGAAGGCAGTAACTCTTTTAGCCCGGCTCCACGTTGGTTCGTCCCTATTGAGATACACATCAATTCCTCGAACCAATCCAGATTTGTTCCTCAAAGCTTAACACTTTAAGGGAAAAGGAAAAACACACTTTGCAAAAATAACTAACCTTGCGGGTTGTATTTGTTGGAATTTCCCCTGGAAACGACTTGACCTTTCTCATGTTCTTGAGTTTTAAAGTCATTCATCTGCAGTTTTTGTCCCATAAAAAAACAATAATGAGCACAGATACGTGTGACATGTATGAAAATACGTATAAATGTACGTATGATCTTACCCAGCTTGGTGTGGTGTTGGTTGGACCGTCGGAGCCAATGTGGGCAACATGCTTTACATCGGTCGGAAATCCTATCTGCATCTCCTGCTCTTTCTCTTCATCTGCAATAGAATAATTACATCCACCATGTAATTTGACTTTTGACACAAGAAACACAAATGATTTTTCATTTTTTTCATGTTTATGGGGAAAATGAATGAGACTCACCAAAAATCTGAGTAATGTAACGAAGGCCCTTAAGAAGACCCTTCATTGTCGTCGCCATTGGTCTATAAAGGGTTGGTTCCGGCTAATGTGTATCCACACGCCGGATACAACCTTTGTGGTTCAAGATTTGACGATCGTTACCGTAAACCTAACATGCAGAAAAAGAAAACGAAGAACAAATCAAGAAAAAAGTTGTAAGGCACAAACAAAAAAACAACAGAGAATATAACGAAATCTGAAGACTTAAACCTTGAACGCATGGATTTTCTCTTGACGAGAAAAAAAAATGTTGAAATGTTTTGAAGAGAGAGAGAGAGGGAGGGAGGGAGAGAGAGAAGGATCGAGAGATCTCCGAGGAGTTATTGGTTAAAGATCAACAGACCAAAAAGAAGAAGAGGAAGAGCACTAAGTTTTGTTGTTGTTTTAACAGAGGATAAAAA
>Ga0041060_1000118_pt1 | contig 10914 bp, 7 predicted proteins | sample AraColnosormetaG_2_FD_53326 | JGI IMG/M metagenome (GOLD analysis project Ga0041060, IMG submission 53326) | Arabidopsis roots microbial communities from Chapel Hill, North Carolina, USA - Col Cl nosort | ecosystem: Host-associated > Plants > Roots > Unclassified | place: USA: Chapel Hill, North... | reverse complement strand
GTTGTAATTTGTGTGAAATGGAAAACAAATTGCGTTCGACCCGTAGGATTATTTTCCCACGAACGACTTGGCCAAAAAAACAAAGGAGGCCGAATTGAAGCAACTACTTTTCTCCATCATCATCACCATCGGCGAAATCCGCCAAAAATTGATCTCCATTTGGAAATCCAGATCATGCTCTAGAGCCCTAGTTTAGATCTCGAAGGAAGACAATGGGACGGATCTTCGAGTACTTCGTCGTGTGCGGACTTGGTCCAGAGATGCGAACCGTGGATGGAGATCTTGGATTCCATGGAATGCAAACATTCTACTTGCCTGCTCTTCTTGACCAGTTCCCTCCTACTGATCAATCTCCTTACCCTGCCCCTCCTCCTCAGCTTCCTACTGTTAAGTTTTTCACAACATCTTTTGTAATTCTCGTCGAGATTAGGATTTTGATTGGGTTTAGGTCCATGCTGGTAATTTCTTTGTTGTTAAACGGCGATGAAATGTGGAATCAGCGTTGTCTAGTTGTTAGGTTTCTTCTGTATTTGCTAAACGAAGCATTTCGAAGTTATTAACTGGAGATAAACGTGCTGAATTGGATTGATGTTTTCTAGGTACCTCTAATTAGGTCTCTAGATTAGTTAAGTTGGAATATTGAAGTTGAATTGCCTTCTACCAATAAGGAGCTTTTGAAATTTCTCTCAAAGTGTGGTTATATTTCTTTGCTTTTGGTCTTGTGCTTGTAGTTTGCTTTTGATGCTCCATGGTGAAATGAGTCATCTGTTTAAGAGTTTAACTTGCTTGATTAGGTTAAGCCTTTTAAGAGTTTGTTTTCTTTCGTTAGATAAGACTAGATATATTAAACAAGCGGATTTTTATGATTACGCTTCATTTTCTTTTGGACAGTGTGTTCTTCCTGCTGGGGTGGAGTTCCATTCTTCTGGTTTTGTTTCCAGTGACCCTGCAAGTTTCCCACGGAGCTATCCCATAGTCTTGACGGGTATGTGATTATCCGTATATTGCATACTCGGAGTTTTGTATGCTTTGCATTGTAGCTGCTCTATGTGCGATGTTGTTTCGGTTGCAGTGGAATTATTTTAGCGTAGAAGTCGTCTTGCACTCATTTATCTAGTCTTGTTTCTCTGCCATGTTGGATTTAAGTTGGTTTGTTTTGAATACACCTGCTTTAACTGTGGTGGGTGATCTCTTACTGATTTTATCTTAATAATTTTTGCACAGAGGGTGATGGATCAAAAATATTTGTCAGTTGCATTGCATTTCGGGATCGAGTCTGTGAGGATATTATTGAAGCTTATCGCTTACCGCCGAATACATACGCAGACAAGTGTATCTGTCTTGTGTCTCATGCCCCCAATTTCCGTGTTCTTCGTAATTCTCTCGAAGAGATTTTTGTTCTTTGCTTCTCTTCAGAAGGAAGCTGGTATATACCACTACGCTTAAAACATCTTCTTCTTGTCTATACCTAACATGAATTATGCCTTGCGTTACTGTTCCGTATATATTCAGCAAACATATGTGGGTGGAGCTTGCATTGGTTCTTCATTTACTTTTGTGTTGATTTTACCCTCTTGAAAAGAATTGCTGTATAAAACAAGAAAAACAACACCATTTTTAGGTTTGAACTTTGATGTTAGTGTCCTTCAACCTTTTCAGTAAGCCATTGTGGGATATTATCGCCTATATGGTATCTAATGTGCCATTGCCGACTCCCGGAAAAGACAGAGTCTTGTTTGCTGTCGAGAATTGCCTGCTCTCGGTGGAAGCACCTCCAGAGGATAGTCTTCCTCAGGCAGATGTATGACTTGTGGTTTTGTCTCCTTAATCTGTTTTGAATACCTTTCCTTGGCTACTTTTTAGTATCAACGTTGGAGATTTCCAATTTCCTGACAACTACAAGGGCGACTGTTCCCTGACTTCTTTCAACTTTTTCCAATAAACTTATGTAACGTTTGGCATGTTTTACTGAATGCAGATATCTCTCCAGCCTCTTGTACAATGCTTGGATGTCGACAACTTGATTAAGCTGTTTACATCTGTACTAGTTGAAAGGAGGATTTTGATTCGATCCAACAAGTATGTTTCTCTATGTAGAGACATTATGAGTTTAAGATACATTTTCTAAACAGTTACTATTTCATACTATCTCTATTCAATCACCACACTAATTTTGCCTCATCGTGAATCTCAATAGGTATTCGCTTTTGACTCTGGTGTCTGAATCCATATGTCATTTGATTTATCCTTTTCGATGGCTGGTATGTCATAGAACACTGATGAGATCTCAGTTTATCACTTAAACAAATATGAACTCATTTGTAAGCATGCTAACCCATGCATTTCTACTGACTAAAATATTTCTTCTAATCTTTATTATTTGTTTTGTTGTATGTTTCTGAAGCAAGTCTACATTCCATTACTATTTTTTAGTGGAGTAGACTACATTGATGCACCAACACCATATATGATGGGTCTCCACTCTGATGTCGATACATCCAATCTTGCTATGGATGGCGTGAGTCTAAATTTACGTCATACTTATCCTCTTTAAAATTTGGGCAACCTTATATTGGTCTAAAAACATTGCCATTTCTAGGTTGTAGTGGTGGATCTTGACATAAACCAAATTACTACTTCTGAAGAGATACCTCAGATACCAGAGCCTGAGTTCAGCACTTTGCGAAACGATATCTTGAAACTACTGCACCCTAATGTTGTAGCGATTGATCAGTTGAAGGGCTTTGGTAATTCCGTTGAGCAGTGCCCTAAAAGCCTTAGCAAACCTTGGGGAGAGGATCATGACCTTCAACTCAGGTGACTTTAGGAAACCTTGTCTTGTGATTGCCTACAATTTATTATCTTTTTCCATGGGAACTGTTTGGTTCTCATGTTATCTTGTTTTGTTATACAAAATCCATTTCCTGTGGCAGGGTTATATTCTTAAAGTGTTTTGCATCTATCTTGGGTGGCTACCGCAATTTCATAGTATGTGATATTTATTCTTTCCTTATTTTATTTATTCACCCCTTTTGTACATCTTTTCTTACTTATACGGATTCTTTTGTCAGGAAAACAAAGTTTTTAGCACTGATGCGTTTCTGAAGAGACGGTCTCGTTCCACAAATCAGCCACCAGAGCCTATGGTAAGCTAACTGTTTCATGTATGGAAGGCATATACCTACACTTACTGCATTTCATAACTCAACATTACTATCCATTGTTCCAATTAGTGTGGTAAACCGTCTTTTCACATATTACTTTCGAGTTTTTACTGCATATTTTTATTCATCCAAAAGATGTTGAATAATTTAAGTTACGTTTTATCTGTTGAATAATTACTTTTATTGGTACTCTTCCAATTGTTTTCAGTTGGTTCAATTCTTGGGCTCTTTTGCATTCCTCGATTACCTTGAAAGGCGTCTAAGCTCTGATGAGAAGAGTACTAATCTCCTTGAGAAGTTACAAGATGCAGTTGGAAGGGGTCAAGATGCAATGTCGATTCTGCCTAAATCTTCTATGGAGCCTGAAATAATCACAATAGCCGAGCCAGAAGTTGAAGAATCAGGTATATTTTGATTTGTTGGTAGAATTTGTTAGATAGCAGAAGCTGAATGATAAGAGATTGGGGTTGTTCATTTATAAGAAACTCCCGAGAATGAAAATATATCTAATTGATGGTATACCATTTTTCATAATCTCATGGGGGTTTTGGCTGGCCACCAGTATTTGGAAAGAGACAAAATTTACAAGTTGGTGTAGTATGCATAATAGTAGAAAAAGTACTAAGACTCTTTCACTCTGTTATATTTTTCTGGGGAATAATCGTCCGTCTACTGAGTTTGGGATCATGTTCTGATTTATCTCTATTCTTTTTTGTCAGCCACCAGGTATACCTATGACAGGTTTCCTGCGAGTGTTCGGTCAGAGGAACAAGAAGAAAAGCGAAAGCAGATCCTTGCAGCAGCAAGCGGGGCTCTTGAATCCAATGGAAGGCACCCTCCAAGGTACATCCTGATTTGCTTGGAACAGCGGTATGATTCCCTTACTTATTTTCTACTATCTTCCAATTGTAGCTCACCGCCAGGGAAGAACACCAAAGAAGACAATTTCAGTTCAATGGAGAGGGCTGTAAGTGTTGCTTGTAATCCTGTTGCTATTGCATGGCTTCAAACAAATCAATATGACATGAAGAGGTGCCATGGCTCTGATATTGTAACTACTGTTTGCAGGCAGAAAGAGAACGAATGGTCTTGGATATACAAGTCAAGTTGCAGGTATTTTTTCTTCTTTGTGTATTTAAGAGATTCCAATTGCAAGTTTCTGGAATGATCAACTTCTCCTTCGGAATGATTTTGTCTATTGAGAATTTTGTGAAGGAAAGAACCCCTACAGTACCCAAATTGAAAAACAGTGAAGATCAAGTCTAATGCCACTATTTTATTGGTTTGTTGTGGTTTCCAGGGATTATGGCTCCGTCTTCTGAAACTGGGTTCAGATGAAGATCCTCTTTCTTCATTCGAATACGGCACAATATTGGGTATGTTCCATTTTAATGGGAATGTAAATAAATGTAGACTAAAATTTCCGCTGCAAGAAATTGGTAAACCAAGGAATGAACCAAATTGTTATGCTTAATCAGCCGTATACTAACCAAATGGTTTCCATTGTGATTATGTTTCCGTCTCTGCTGTAAAATCCAGAGAGCTGATGTTTTCTCAATTGAAAATTGAACCCCAAATTTTGCTCATGTAGCTCTGATTGAATCTGATGCTGAGGGGATTGGTGGGAGTGGCTTTATCGAGTGTATACGAGAGCATCTGTATTCGGTAAGCGTAGCAACTGTACGGCATATATATACTGAGCCAGTTTTATTGAGCTCAACCTTACTGTATAGTGGATTTATTTCCTGCAGGGCTGGCATGGTCAATTGTCCGAGGAGCAGTTCATTGCGGTCAAAGAATTGGTAGGTAGATGATCGATTAACTAGTTTTATCTGTATACTGGCCTTCATATTCCCAGTTTCTCAATTGCGTGCACGAGAGCTGTGCATATTTAGATTTGGTCAGATTAGTCCTGGCTGTTGTTGAAAGGTTTTTAGCTTTGGGTAACCCCATTAATGATTTTTTTTTGGGTTTTTGAATTTGGAGTTTAAGAAATCTTTTAAACACTTAACAATGATATTCTTCAACAATGATTATTCATTGTTATCAGCTCAAAATGGCTGTGGGCCGTGCTGCTTCAAGAAGCGATTTGTCGACAGTGCGGGATGCACTTGAAGTTTCTGCAGAAATGTTCAAGAAGGATGCCAATAATGTCTCTGACTATGTTCAGCGTCATCTCATCTCCATACCCATCTGGGAGGAGTTGAGGTATGCAATTTAACATGCTGCCGGCTCTATGAATTTAATGAATTTTTCGGTGCTGCTCAGAAAATAGATTATTCGACTTATTGTGAATTTTTTTGACAGATTTTGGGAAGGTTACTTCGAGTATCTCATGGAGCAGCCTGCAAATGAGTGAGTCTTCTTAAAATTTTGTATTCATCGATAATATCAATTGTTTGTTTGTATAAATGCTCCTTATCACGTTTTGTGATGAAAATAAAAGTCGATCTGTAGCATACTTGATATATTGGCTCTCGCAATGAGCTATTTATAATGGTTTCCATAATTCTTGTTTGTTTCTCTAACTAGATCGCTGAAAGAAAATTTTGGAGAAAAAAAAAGAGATTGATCAGGAATTTACTTTGTCTATGTTTTAGATCTTCAGTCTTTAAATATTTGTAATGCTCGTAGATTGTAAGTAATTTCCATGTCACTCATCGGTATCTTTTTTCGATTTGCCCTAGAGGATGCTTCATCAACTTTTCCATTGTTGTCAACATACTTGAAATTTTATCCCTGTTGAGCATACATCATCTTATTGTCTCTTGCATTATACTGCCAATTAATTTAATCATCATGGGAATTACTAATTCGTGTAACTCTTTATTGTATTTTCTCAGATCTGTGAACTATGCTACTTTGGTCACAGCCAGACTAATCATAGTGGCATCACATATGGTGAATTTCTTATTTTGAGAGTTGACTTATTCTTTACCTTCATTTCTTGATATGTGATAGTTACAGTTCTCTTTATTTAATATGTCTTCACATTACTTTATGCTCTTTTGAAGGCTGGCTTGGGACTTCCTGATACAGAAGCTTGGAACATGATCGAGACAATAGCAGAGAAACAAAAGCTTGGATATAAATTACTGGTAAATTAGGCTTTCTGTTCATATCGTTCTGCAGTTATTGAAATGTCACAGATTTTGTTAACTTTATACTCCATACATTTACAAACTTCAAGCTTTTTAATTGGGCTTTTGGAAACCATAACCAACTGAGTCCATATCTTTTTTGTTGTATCTTGAATTTTGTTTCAGATTAAACTTAGAGGGTTCCTGTCGCATGTTCAGCAACTTCGTGTCGGCTATTGGGGTGCTTCTTCATTTAAGCAGCAGGCCATATCTGCTGGGTTGCCATCCCCGCGTCCAAAAGATGTCTCTGTCTCTGATGAAACCCAGCAACCCTCAGAAGCTTCTGGAAGGAGTTGGGTTCAGAGTATGTTTAGCAGAGATACAGCATCGAGAGCGAACTCGTTCAGTCGTGTTCGTAAGTGGGTATCTGATAATGCATCTTCAGGTATACCCATGATTATTCTTCTTTCTTTGTGGTTGCTATTCTGGCTTGTTGTTGCTGAAGTCAATAACTTGGCAAAACAGACATAACTGCTGCTGCGCAGAAGAAAATTCAGACCAATGTACGTGTTCTGAAGGGTCACGGTGGTGCTGTCACTGCCTTGCACTCTGTGACAAGAAGGGAAGTCTGTGATCTTGTGGGCGATCGCGAGGATGCTGGGTTCTTTATCAGCGGTAGTACAGACTGTCTGGTCGGTATAAAATGCTTGATTGGAAAAATGTTTATATGGTTATTTTTCATTCATCAGTTTTTTAATCATCTAGTTGACGTTGCTTTGCACCTATAAATGTTCTTGATATCTACATTGAGAACACATAAAGAGTGTTATATTATATTAGATCTAAATATCTAAAGGATGGTTGCATTCACTATCTGTTAGGCCTAAAGATCATTACTTAGAGGGTCAAAGGGTAGTTCGCTCATTTGCTATTAATTCTTATCTAGATTAAGTGAATTATTTTGCTTTTATTGTTACCACAGTCGTGGATATAGTAAATTAGAATATTTGGAAGAATAACTTTGCCAAAGTAGAACTGGAACAATAACCCGCATGCTGCTTCTTTTCCTGTGCAATGTGTCAACTTCTTATGGAGATAGTCATTGATTGAAAAGTTTTCACTTAAGAGATGATGAGCTTGCTCTTAAATAGGATGTTGTAGTCTTTCACACTTTCATTTCTTGAAATTTAGATCGAGGTAAACCTTAATACAGAATGGTAATGACAATCTAGCATCCCCTTTTGGTTGCTTCCTGAATTTGAGCAGGTTAAAATTTGGGATCCAAGTCTGCGTGGTTCTGAACTTCGAGCAACTTTGAAAGGACATACTGGGTATACACTATTTCTTATTCACCTTGATGGCTCTCGGGAGTTATGTTTTTTTTTGTTAATTTTTCATATGTGGTGGTTTCTTTAACAGCGCTTCCTTTCTTGTTTTCTTTTCAACTTTTGATGTAGAACCGTGCGTGCTATAAGCTCTGACAGAGGAAAGATAGTTTCAGGATCAGATGATCTATCTGTGATCGTATGGGACAAACAGACAACTCAACTTCTAGAAGAACTGAAAGGCCATGATTCACAGGTTTCCACTACATTCTAGTGTTTTTCTGTCATTAGTACACAGTTCATGAGTGGGAAGTATTAATGGTCAACACAAAATAAACATATAGGCGTGGACATAATTAAATAAACATATAACTATCAGTTATTAGAATCCCATTTGACAGAATGTTCAACGACAATTTGAATTTGTTAAGTTACTATTGTTGACCAATTATTAACTATCCGTCAGTCATAACTCATAAGGCACCAAAGAAGAAGCGATACTTATGGTGACTTACCTTTTTTCTGACTGTATGCTACATCCAAAACTATTCTGCAGGTAAGTTGTGTCAAGATGCTTTCAGGCGAACGTGTCCTCACTGCTGCACATGATGGAACAGTTAAGATGTGGGACGTTCGAACCGATATGTGTGTTGCAACTGTTGGCCGATGCTCTAGTGCCATTCTTTCACTAGAATATGATGACTCCACAGGAATCTTGGCTGCTGCTGGCAGAGATACGTATGTATGCTATATTACTCATAAGTAACAAATGGATTTGCTGTATTGAATGTCACTCACGGATTCAACTATAATGATTGGATAATTATCAGGGTTGCAAATATATGGGATATTCGTTCAGGAAAGCAAATGCATAAGCTGAAAGGGCATACCAAATGGATACGGTGAGCCTTCCCTTGATCTTGCACAACATGTTTCTTTTTGTTGTGATCGAAAAATAAATACAAAGCCAATATACGTATGGCTTTTTCTTCCGTTACAAGTTTATTTTATAATGGACTATCTGCAGGTTGTAGGGTTGCTTCATCGTATTATGGCATTGATTGATATTAACCATTTATTTATTACTTTTTAAATTGTTGTAGGATATTATAATATCTCAGAATCTGCAACTTGTTTGATCAAACTGTGTCAATTCTGCAGATCAATTCGAATGGTCGAAGATACCTTGATTACTGGAAGTGATGACTGGACAGCAAGAGTGTGGTCTGTCTCCAGAGGATCATGCGATGCTGTTTTGGCATGCCATGCTGGGCCAGTACAATCTGTTGAATACTCCCCGTTTGACAAAGGAATAATCACAGGTCCATGCTGATTTCATCTACCATCAGTTCTCAAAAGATTTATTAAGTAGCATCTTTTTCACAAAATAACATCAAAGCTTACGTTAGTGCGTTGCTGTCTATTTTCTTGCAGGCTCGGCGGATGGGTTGCTACGCTTTTGGGAAAATGACGAAGGTGAGAATCTCATTATTAACCTGGATCTAAACACAATTATCAACTATTGCACCAACCATTCCGTTAATATTTTTGTTTCCTTGGTTTATAGGCGGCATTAAATGCGTGAAAAACATAACACTCCATAGTTCTTCTATACTATCAATCAACGCTGGTGAAAATTGGTTAGGCATTGGAGCAGCAGATAACTCAATGTCTCTTTTCCATCGTCCTTCTAACGCCGGAACCAAAGTCTCAGGCTGGCAACTTTATAGAGTACCACAAAGAACAGCCGCCGTGGTACGACCCTCCCTCTTTTCATATTAGTTGGATAGTTGCTCTAAATTTTTCTGGTCATGCGGTTTGATAAGTCTTATGAGATCCTGTAACACCCTCAAAGTAGTATGATAAGACCACACAGTTATTAATCATTGTGTTCTACAACTTCGGCTAGTATGTGTCATTCTCACTGAAACTGAATCTCGGATTTAATGATTCAGGTGAGATGTGTTGCGTCAGATCTCGAGAGGAAACGGATATGTAGCGGTGGCCGAAATGGAGTTCTCCGGCTGTGGGATGCCACCATCAACATCTGATTATGTCTTCCACAACTTTTTCTTTGTGTATTTTTAAGAGTATGTGTTATTGTTACCTTGTATGTTTGCTTATGTTCTTTGAGATATGTGGTTTAAGAAAATTTTGATTTTCTTTTATATATGTTTTCTCAGTGATTCTTGTTTTGATCAATCCACTAATTAATAAACTTTGGCGTTTTAAAATGTATGAAATGAGATTCGATTAAATGTAAGGACCTGTCAAAATTTAGAAATCCAGATATTTGAGCTGATCATTAATAAAAAGTATGTTCATCTTCCATAGACATGTTACATTTACTTTTAAGTTTATCTTGGAATGGAAGATTCCAATGCTCAAATAATCTCTTGTTATACACAATTTTAATGGTTATACTTATTATTTTCTTGTGAGAAAGAGATAAATTGGGTCTTTTGACGAGTTTATCTTCTTCTTCTTTTTTTTCTCGCAAGATTAGGATTTTATTCATAACAACATGGGTTACAAAACAGATTACAGCCCATAAAGGCCCACACAATATATTGCTTCAACTTGAAGAAAGTTTATCATTAGTTTCATTCCCAAACAAACGTGTCAACAGTGGTACACGTGTTGGATGAAAATTCTAAAAGCTTTCCGACATCACCACCGCCATCTAAGATGCTGATTCTGGTGAAGAAAATCATTGCCGATAACTGAAATTCGACTATTGATTCTTCTGATTTTCACCGACAAAGCTGGTTGCAAAACGAATCAAAACTCCGAACAATTGAAATCACGGCTAAAAGGCATCTTAAAATCGCGAAGGAAATTTCTTTCTTTTCTTCAATTTTATTTGCAAACTATCCTTGAAATTTCAGTAATCCGTATACCCAACATGACGATCCGGAGAAAAGCCACCAACTAAAGGTTCTAAATAGATCTAAGTCACCATAAGATGGTTAAGCTTCGCTTCAAATCCAACAAACATAAAAACACTTGTATAAACTATAAACATATAAGATAGGTGTGTCATCTCTCATAAAACTCTGTAAAGACAGAGACGAAAGACAATTCCCCTTTATTGGAAGCAAACAAACAACACCTAACAAAAGCGACGACATAAAAACACGGCAACGGAAAGCCATGTCTACGGCAATGAAAAAATCATGTTGACGGCAAGAACACGGCAACGGAATAGCCCTGTTAACGGCGATGAAAGATAAAAGCTTCTCTCTCTAGACAGAAAAGAGAGAGAGAGGGGTCCTTAACTTATTAGATTTTTCATTCACGAGTTTATCTACAAATACAGAATATATATGAAAAAGATAAATACAT
>Ga0041060_1000117_pt1 | contig 10927 bp, 6 predicted proteins | sample AraColnosormetaG_2_FD_53326 | JGI IMG/M metagenome (GOLD analysis project Ga0041060, IMG submission 53326) | Arabidopsis roots microbial communities from Chapel Hill, North Carolina, USA - Col Cl nosort | ecosystem: Host-associated > Plants > Roots > Unclassified | place: USA: Chapel Hill, North... | reverse complement strand
ACTTGATATCTTGTATGACAAATATTTTTTTATAAAAGCCTAAAACAAAAATAAACAAAGACTTAACACATTCATGGATTCTAGCGTCGGAGGATTTTATGAGGTGGAAAAGGATGGTAACCTTGTTTTGGTATACCATCATCCGAAATATTGCCCCATACCCCAAACACAGACCGTAACCTCCTCCAGTGACCTTCAACCTCTTTTCTTATGCCCTCGATCACGACGTCGAAAAATCAAGTCGTATTCAGACACTTATCCGCTTAATTCTTCCCCCGAGTACGTCCTTTCTACAACGACGACCTCTCATGATCATCATGTACTCCCTTTGTTTTGGTGCAACAATAAAGAATTTGATGCTGATGGTGGATGCTACATATGCGAAGGCTCAAATTCCGGCACCGACTATTATTTCTGCAACTATTGTAGCATAAAATTACACAAAGAATGCATTCAATCTCCACTTATAATCAAACATCCTTACCACCCTGAGCACTATCTCCAACTTTTCTTTCATGATGATAACTTTCGTAAGATTGAGTGTTTATGTTGTGGAAGAAAAGCACATTGGTTGATTTATCATTGCACCACATGCCAGGCTTTTATGCATCCCATATGTGCGATGAAGCCAATACCTTTTCTTATAGACCCACCAAAAAAGCATATCCATCCTCTCACTTTTTTCCCCAGACAAACTTCCTTGACTTGTAATGTTTGTGGTTTGTTGAGAAAAATTTATCCCACCTACGTTTGTTTCAGATGTAACTTTGTAACTCATAATGACTGTATGAATTCCCCACACATCATCAAGATATCACGTCACCGTCATCGTATCTCGTTCACTTTTTCTCTTACATCTAGAGAATGGTTTTGTGGAGTTTGCCGTTTAAGTATTAACGTTGATTATGGTGCATATACTTGTGACACGTGTAGCGATTATGTTGTTCATTCAATATGCGCTCTTGGGAAAGATGTGTGGGATGGAAAAGAACTCGAAGGTATACCAGAGATAATCGATATAACAGAAAATGATGGACCGTTCGAGGTGATATCTGAAGGAGTGATACTTTATTTTCATCATAATCATCATCTCCGACTCGAGGTCAGCAACGTTTATGATGAAAACATGCTTTGTCAAGCGTGTGCCATTCCTATCTATGAAGGTAACTTATATGTTTGTATGGAGTGTGATTTCATCCTCCATGAAACATGTGCTAAGGCTCCCCGTAGAATCCAACATGCCTTACATCCTCACCCACTTGTATTGGAGGTTATCAATAGCTTTACTTACAATACCTTCCGTTGCAACGCTTGTGATCGTGGTTCTATTGGCTTTGCCTATCACTGTAGGATGGAGGTATGCAACTTTTTCAAGCTTGATGTAAGGTGCGCTTTAATTTCTGAGCCGTTTGATTACAAAGGTCATGAAGATCCCTTGTTCCTAGCTTTAAACCCAGAAATAAAACCCATATGTCATATATGCAAAACAGAATGTTTAAAACAATTAAATTGCATCAAATGCAATTTCATTGTATGTTTTAAGTGTGTTACCTTACCATACAAAATAAAATATAAGCATGACACACACTTCCTCACAATTTCATTTGGTGAAGAAGTACGTGAGCAAGAATGGTGTGAAATATGTGAACGTAGTTTAAAGGATACATGCACAAAAGTATTCTACTGGTGCAACGAGTGTTGCACCACTTTTCATATTGAATGCTTAATTGGTGGAGACCCATATATCAAGCCCGGTCAATATTTCAATAAATGGGTATGCAGGGTTCAAGTTCTTCCCAAATGTAATATTTCTCGACCATTATGTGGTTCTTGCAAGAACCGTTGTATAGGGAAAATATATGATGTAGGCTACCGTGTTGAATGTTCATATGAATGTATTTAAACAATGTATCCATGCATCTGAATAAAATGTAATTTCTCTATTATTGATTTCAATTTCATAAAACTAAACTGATTTCTCAATTCGTGCAATTACACAAGAGCTCTTTGAATTAGATGATTTTCTGCCGGAGGAGCTGCATCGGTCAACACAAGATATAATTTCTAACCATGTGCTTATGCGATTAGAAAGGCAATCATTTTCGTCTCTCGAAGGTTTCAAACAAGAAGCAAATGAGATGGCAAATGCATTGCTCGATAAATAGTCAATGTCAAAACATCACTACAATGCCGCTAGACTTTATAACTAAACCGGTCACTGAAACCCTAAACCTGATTTTAGGACAAACGATCTGAAACTAGAGAACTGCATTTACACATTGTTTTGCACTTCACATCAGAGTCTTTTAATGATAAAAACCGCCATTCTCTCCACTCTTTATGTACATCAAAACAAAACAGTGGAGACTGAATGGTTTACCTAAACGAACCAAATCTTCTTTGGTTCTCAAGAGTTTATGTCTGCGTCTGGGACGGAGACTGAGATGATGGAGACTGAGCCTGAGCCTGAGTCTGAGACGGAGACTGAGTCTGAGTCTGGGATGGAGACTGAGACTGAGACTGAGACTGAGACTGAGACTGAGACTGAGACTGAGACTGAGACTGAGACTGAGACTGAGACTGAGACTGAGACTGAGACTGCGTCTGAGATGGAGACTGAGCCTGAGCCTGAGATGGAGACTGAGCCCGAGTCTGAGATGGAGACTGAGACTGAGTCTGTGTCTGAAAGTCGTCACCTCCATTACCTATAGACTGATTCGGAGGCTGAGACTGTTCTTCCCCAGGTGGTGTGGCATCTTGGTTGTTCCTGTCTCTGTTTCCGCTAGGCCGAGGTTTCGTAAAGTACTTGTCAATGAATTCTTCAGCACGGTCAGGGTATTTCTTCATCAAATAGTTGTTGAGGGATTTTCGGTATGAAAAGTCCTGTTTGGCCCCATCAGTTGAGACAACAAAGAAGCACCTGCTGTCTGAGAAGATGGTGTGCTTATCAACCTACATCGTTGTTCAACCAAGAATTTCACATCAGGCATAAGGCTAAGTAAGCTTTAGAAGAGAAGCTAAGTTTGTTAAGGAGAAATGTTGTTTACCGTGATGAAGTCAACGCCAGAACCAAGCTTTGTCTCTTTTTGGGGATGGAAGTTCAAAATCTTCTCCAGGACAAACGTCTTGTCATCATCAGAAATTGGGTCTCCATCAGGGTACCTTCATCGAAAGAAGATAGTTTTAGATAGATGAAGCATAACAAGTATATGGCATGTGAAACAGCATAATTAATTATACATAGAACTGGAAATTGTATAAACAGAGCGTAAGAACTAGAAAGGCATACGCAGACGGATGCATAATTTTCCTGAGAGTCCTCATGACTGGCTCAACATCTGAGAGCAGCTCTTGCTCCTCAGAGGTGAATGAGTCCAAGCGCTGTCTCGTTGCTGTAAACATGGGAGCCAAATTATCCTCAGATCTAGGTGGCCTAGGAGTATGGTTCCTATTTCCTTTCCAGTCTGCACCACCACCATTGGACCAGCCACCACTAGATGGAAATTTCTTGGCTGGATTTCCCCACTGGCTTCTCTCTTTATCATCCTTCTCTCTACTTTTGGTCTCCTTCAAGGAAACCCACGGATTTCTATCATCCTCATTGGTATCCTTGTCTTCTGCAGTGGGACTTGGCTGTCCCCACGAACCCCAAGCGCCAGCACCTGATTCAATTTCAGAAGTCTTTTTGTTCCTAGAACCCCAAGCAGCAGCATCTGATTCAGTTTCCGAGTTGTTTTTGTCACTAGAACCCCAAGCAGCAGCATCTGTAGATCCCCAAGCAGCTGGACCTGATTTCGTATCCGATTTCTTTTTGTCCCAATTACCCATAGCAGCAGGGCCTAATTCAGTTTCAGAATTCTTTTTGTCCCCCATACCCCAACCAGCAGGACCTGGTTCAGTTTCCGATTTCTTTTTGTCCCAAGCACCCCAAGCAGCAGGACCTGACTCAGTTTCAGAATTCTTTTTTCCCTGAGAACCCCAAGCAGCAGGTTCTGAGTCAGTTTCTATGTTCTTTTTGTCCCAAGAATTCCATGCAGCAGCACCTGATTTGGTTTTGTCACTAGAACCCCAAGTAGCACCATTTGACTCAGTTTCCGAGCTCTTCTTGTTCCAGGGACCTAAAACACCAGCACCTGACCCAACGTCAGAATTATTTTTGTCCCTGGAACCCCAAGCAGCAGCATCTGATTCTGTTTCCGAGTTCTTTTTATCACTAGAACCCCAAACAGCAGCATCTGTAGAACCCCATGCAGCAGGAGCTGATTCAGTTCCCCAGTTCTTTTTGTCCCACGATTTGTCTGAAACAGATTTGTGTCCCCAAACGTCAGAAGTCGGCTCATTATTTTCTGGGACAATGGAATCCTTCGGAGCTGGACTTGTTTCCCAGTTTGGTGTTGTATCTGCATCAGCATCCTTTGTCTTTATACCCCAAGCACCCCCTGAATCTGACTTGGAAGATTCTTGAGCATCTTTTCTAGTGTTCCAACTAGACCAAGCATCTTCCTTCTCAACATTTGTAGTCTTTTCCCAATTAGACTCCGGGTTTGCCTCACCACCTGTACTTTTTGAGACTCCCCACTCTGAACCACCACTGCAACCATTGTCCCACGAAGAGCTTTTCTCCCAGTTGGCTCCTGATGGCTTGCCTTCGTCATGTAAATTTTGGAAGTCGGCACTGTCCTCAAACTTGGGCTCTCCAAGAGCAGAGTCTCGCTCGGGCGATTCAGCCCATTCAGCCATTTCTTCCTCTGTAACATCAAAACCAGGGGAAGAAACAAATGCATCTGCGTTTGTCGTGGATATGACCATTTGAAGGAAGCTGTACACATCTGTTTCTTCTTTATCATCTAGACCAGTCTGCAAATAGGTTGACAACAAATGACATAAAATTACATAACAAACTTATATGAGAAAACCTCAGTCAATTGGTATGATTTCCAGTGAGAATGTCTACCTCTTTTTGGTTCCATAGGAGCTCAAACTGTGAGCCTGTACCAACATCCACGCGTTTTCCCCAAGAACAAGACCCAACGACTGTTGATAGTGAATCTGTATGACATTTCTCAGCCGCTTTCTCAAAACATTTTCTTGGTGCCTAAAGGCACAAAAAGTAATTCCTGTTAACATGACGGCCAGTATATAGTCTAAGAAAATAATTTGTATTAGACTAAAGGATTGAACTACTAACAATCAGAGTTGCTTCTGTGAATGGAGCCTTGATGTTTAAGGATCGGGTCAAAGCTTTGTAACCTCCAGAATTGAAACCCAACATAGTCCCTGAACAAGTCATGTTGTTTGCTAGGAGAATGATGTGTTCTTTCAAAACTCCCTTGGAGACCATTCTCACTGAAGCTGATAGACGCTGCAAATCAAATCAACATCTTACGTTTAAAATCCTTACACAAACAATGAGCAAATGTGATACCAAACATGAAATATGTAAGAAGTATCATGACTTAAGTGTAAGATCCAGGAACGGATCACGTTTTAAGTTAGTAAGTACCTGTACTGCTTGCTCAAAAGCACAGGATAACCCAAGCAATTCTTGCACTTGTTTTACAGAATAAGGGATTGACCGTTTTGTGTCTATTAGATGAAGCACTGAAAGACATGAGTCTATCACAACCCTCCATGCATCACCACTTTGCTTGACAGCAGATTTTTCAACAGTGACATCCAAAACCCATTCCCCTCGGCGGGATGCATGACGATTCCGGATCCACGTTGTCATGTCTGAACTATTCCAGATTATATTTGCTGAGCAAATCCGTGAATCACCTGCTCAGTTTAGATACAGGAGTATCATCAAAAACATGTATCTAGAAATCTTACTAAAACATAGGCTTTCTTTTATAGTAGCACAGAATATCGATCACAACTTGGAGGAAAATTCAATCAGACTAGTTGAGAAAATATTTTGGTTCATTAAACTTCTGGCAAAAAACAAAATTTCGTAAGCCATGTAACTACAAAATTTTGAAAGGAAGACTCTATCAGATACACTGCTCCCCCATCAAAGAAGAAATCGAAGTGTAGGGAAACAAGCGAAATATACAAAAATGAAAAGTTTTATTCAAATACCTTTGATCACTATTTCCAGCAGAACTGGGTAAACTGTATTGCAAAGAACATCAAGAGTTCGTTCTAGATCGGGATCGGTGGCATTGTAGGAGAACGTCAAACAAGGCATATCCGAACCTTTGCTCCCACAAGGATCTCGGAAAGAGCAGCACTCACTGTTCATTGGAGAATAAATCAATCATAATCAGGTAGAAACCAAAGCTAGACATTATGCTATGAAGAACAAAAATGATGGAAAGAAGATAACTGGAAAACTAGAAATCAACATCAGACTTGCTTTCTGGACAAATTATGCATAACATTCAACCAGAGACGACATCCAGAGGAAAAGCAAATCATTGTACAAACCTGACAGACAAACTTGTTCTCTTGAAATCATCAGTAGCTTTCTTCTTTTTCTTTTGTCCTAGTGAGTTAATTACATCCTCACACTTTTGATGTATATCCTGCATACTGATGTTCCAATCTTGCAGCAATGTCTAGTAAACCAAAAACACCAATTACACAGCAAGAAAAGGATAATAGGAAAGTGTTTCTATGACAGGTAGAGGCTTCCAGAAAGATTCAACAGTAAAGGAACCAGATTCAAACCTTATTAAGATGAATATGGCCATGTAGGCATGAATCAATTCCAAAAATTTCTGATATAGTTGGTTGCTTTCTATATCTTCATGCAAGTAAAGAGAAAGCAGATTGCAAAGAGGTTTAGTAAAACCATAAAAAAAAATAACACAAACACTAAAAAGAGCGACTGAAGTTACTAAAACCCAATTCTTACTCGACTAGGAATTCCACTGCAGTATCTTTAAGACTAACTTTATTCAGCTTGTTCCTGACTGTGCAAGCAGCATTTTCCTGGCAAAACCTTTTTCCACAATGGCATTCGTTTAAATAAAGGATTACGCGCCGATCATTAGTAGTGTTTTGGAAATTGACTTTGCAGAGCAGAACTTCCTGGGAAAAGAACAAATACAGAAAACAATTACACAACAATACAGATGAACAAAGCTGTATTCAGAAGGCAGATTTGATATTGCTATACCTTCATTAGCTCCCATGATGAATTACTATTTGGAGAGGAATCAAGCACTGCCTTATATGCAGGATTTGACATGGCAGTAGCTGCCAATACTCCAACAGGTTCTCCAGCTTCAAACAGACCTTGATGTCCACGTTCAGAATCAACTCCATATTTGAACTGGATGACTGAGTTACTACAGGTGTTTCTTACAGTTCCATCGTTTGTAATCACGATATCCCGAAGAACAGCCATCAGGTTCTTAAAGAGGGTTCCAGGCTCAGCTAATCCCCTTGAAGAGCGAACAATTACCTCCCTAGCTGCAATTGAATGAGCCATCTCTTCATACGGATCCAGCCCATGAAAGAAGCAGCCCTTCACTATTCCAAAATCACCAGATGAAGAAATCCTGCCATACTTTCTCTTACAAAAGATAGCCATGTCCTCTACCAGAGTCTTCGTGTAAAACTTCTTCTTGTCAGAAAGCTGAAGACCCAAGAAGCCTGTCTGCTGCACCAGCTTGGTGATTGCTGAGTTACTCTTGATATCAATCAAGTTCCGAATGGAATATGACTTCAGCATAAAGTTAGCAGCCACTTCCTTCACTTTGTGGATGCTGTTCTCTAGCTGCAATTCATCTCTATATGATAATCTCAAGCGAGACACCATAGGTGAAATCTCTCGGATTATTAGGTTGTGAATTACATCCATGTCTGCCCTAGACATGGATAAGTCTTCCAAACTTAGACTAAATCCCTCAGCAAACAGACTTTCCATCAATAGAGGCTGCAGCGAATCAAAGAATCCAAGTGTCTCCTTTGGACCCTTCTCCAGGAAGATTGAAGTTACAATTTCATTGATGATGGACCCCATCGCGTCAACCCCGAAATCAAACTTCAGCAAATCACTTCCATCAACCAGGAATCTGTCTCCTTTGCAACTCAGACGTTCTGGAAAGGCAAGCTGTAGAATCTGGAAAACTGTCCAAGCTGGGCCAGATTTACTGGACTTCCTTAGTGCTGGTGGTGGCAGGGACAGAGAGCCATACATAGCTAACTGTTGAGCAGTTGCCTTGTCCAGAAATACCCGCTCCAGCATTACCCTCAAAGACAGTAAAGAATCACTACCCATCTGCAAAATCAGCTGTCCAGTATGTGAGCTAAGCAGTTGCTTCTCCACAGAGAAGAGCTCCATAACCTCTGCCTTAGCACTAAGAGACTGAGGGTAGAACAAATGGACACAATCACCATCAAAATCAGCACTGAGGGGGCTACACATCAGAGGGTTAATCTTCACGGTGTTGTCTTCATGAACATACACCCGAAGCGCTTGAAGAGAATGTTTATGTGTTGTCGGGGGTCTGTTGATAAACACAACATCCCCATCCATGACCCTGCGATGAACAACCTGCCCGGGTTTAAGCTCAGTGTGCCCCTTGGATCCATCCCTTAAAGAATAGGTCGTAGAACCTTGAGTATAACTCAAACACAACTTGTCGTCTACCAACTTTTGTAGATAACCTCTATTGTGGACACTAACCCTTTCCTCAAATGTGATTCTCTGCGCAATTTCTATTGGGATCCCTACCTCATTCACATGTCGGTAAGCATCTCCAGTGATGACGCTACGGGAAGAGAAACCTGAACCCTTACGGATGAAAAGTGTTCTCATTTTTTCTGTCCAAGCTTTTGAAGATGAACTATCCGAGATCTTAGACACCCCGTATCTCATATCAATGTTTCTTGCCGCTTTTGCAGTACCCCTCACCTGGAGATAGGTATCCACCACTCTAAACATCTCACTGGCTTCAGCCTTATGCGACTCAAAGTTTGTCTCGCCAGACCTAGAGCTTTTTATGGCTATGACTTTCTTCAGAACGTCCTTTAGCTCAATTCTGGAAGGATCCTGAAAATAAGAATGACACAAATCCAGGGGTTACAACACAAGCCAAAGCATTCAACTCAACATAGTAATTTAGTTTCAACTTACCACTGACATGGTGCTGAAACCATCAGAAGCCTCTGGCACTGACAAACAGTTAGGCGGGACAGGAAGATACTCTAGTATGTATCCTTCTTGAGGAATATGTCCCTTTGCCGTGAGTTTCTTTCTTGATTCTTCGGGGATCCGTCTTAGAATTTCCTTAACCTATTTGTTTTCCCACCATATGGAAAAGGACACGGAAAGTACATAATCATCAGTTTCCAGAAAGAAAAGATCTTAAAGATAGAGAATGATTCCAAATGAACAAAAAGAACGTCACCATAAAATCCTACATAAACAGAAACATAAACACACAGAAGAAAGTAAAAACCTCTCTTGCCAGCAGGGGACGCGTGTAATCGCTTCCATAGCGATAACCATATCTTTCCAGGAAATTCCAGCAACCAGGCTGCAGTCTTGACCTAGATGGGAGCTTCAGTTCTAGATATGAGGCACCATCTGATGCTCTATCTTTGATTGAGATTTGCGAAGCTTCCTAATAAAGTAATATAGTAGTTAAAAATCCAAGACGTTCAGCAATAATAACATCCAAAATAACATAAAGCAGTGAATGTTTCATGATGCCACGAAAATACCAATAGCTACTGCTTCACAAGCATTGATTAATGTTACTTTCACTGAATGGATCAAAAGAAGCACAAATACTATTTAGATTTGAATTAGCAAGTTTTCTAACATGCAACTAGTTGAAGGAAAACTTAGAAAAACTAACTAAATGCTGAACCAGGTTCACATAAGAAACATCTATCAACTTGCTTTCAGGTAAAACTTAAAAGGAAACAATCAGAATGTATATGCCATTACTCACCTCACAACAGACACCCAACAAGCGATCCGCCAGACCACCACTTGTGCCCTGTACTCAGAAAGGTGAAAAAGATTAGTCGAGATTTTATATGGTTTATTTATGTGTGGATCACATGGAATTTAAGAAAACTCAATGAGGTAATACCTTTGCCTTCTTTATCTTCAGACATTTCAAGCACAGAAGGCTCAGCATTTGTTTCAACTCATTAACATGAGCAGGATGGTATATTGGCACTGGAAGCTGAATATAACCAAAATGACCTGAAAATGTAGAAACAAATACCGATATCTGAAGAAGTATTCCAACAAATGATGTAAGAACAAAAATATAGCAACTACGGAACTGGATTACCTTCACATTTATCTGGTTCTGTCGCACCGCAAGATTCACATTTACCAAATTCAAGAGGTAACCCCAAGAATGCGTTAGTGAGTTGACTGGGATGATTAATTGCGGATTCACTAATCGATTGAATACACTGCAAGAAAGAATTACAGTCCAGTGAGAAATGGAATAGTGACAGAGGATATATCGCAGAACAACATTTATATGCAAAAGTGTAGCACTTAGCATCACACAGAGCTTGAGTACAATTATAGTGAATTTAGTGCCAAAGATAACCAAAACATAGAGGTTTTAGCTATTCGAAATCCTTCAGTTATGTAAAACCCATGATAAACATTGATGCAGAACAAGATGGATCAATTCCAGAGAGTATAACTCTTATAACTTACTATTTCATGGTGACTAGCAAGAGCAAATGTGATTCCAACAATCTCTCCGTCAAGAATCTCTGATGTAGATTCTTCCTCCATGAAAAAACCCTAACGAGCGAAAATCACACACCAGCGAGACCGAGTTAGCTCTTATCAGATGTAAACAAACAGAGAAACAAAGACATTTGAGCTCACTAACTTGATACAAAGAAAAATCAAGTCTTTGAAGAACAAGTTCTCAAATCTGTAAAAGATACAATTTTTATACTCGTTTACACAAAATCGAAGCTGTAGTAACAC
>Ga0041060_1000111_pt1 | contig 10989 bp, 12 predicted proteins | sample AraColnosormetaG_2_FD_53326 | JGI IMG/M metagenome (GOLD analysis project Ga0041060, IMG submission 53326) | Arabidopsis roots microbial communities from Chapel Hill, North Carolina, USA - Col Cl nosort | ecosystem: Host-associated > Plants > Roots > Unclassified | place: USA: Chapel Hill, North... | reverse complement strand
CTCGGTGTACTTTGTGATCTGAATCACCTAAACCAACTAAAACGAGTCTTCTTGATATATATTAATTATATAGCTCCGGTCAGACTGATTTTTCCTTTTTACTTTAATTTGGGCCTCACTAGCGGCCCAATAACCGCTACTATCATATGGGTTCTGATAATTACGGCTTCAATACAAACAAAAACAATCTTAAGCTCACCGTTTTATGAATCCCAAATATGAACGAAACATGCTTTGTACCACCAAGCTCATCGACGTGTGACTGTGTGAGGAACACAAAATATTTATTTTCTACATTGATAATTACTCAAACATTATGTACAGTATAGCGAACCGAGGTGTGTGGTTAAACACTCAACACGCTGGACCAACTTATGAAAACCTCTTACCAGGACTTCACAAGCCGAAGATGTTATGGTCGTTGGCACTGAAAATAGCACCGCCAAACTGCCTGGTGTTCAAGTCGCCTCCATCAAGGGCGGTCCCAAAACGGTCAAGCCACTGGGCAGGACTGGGATTCTCTGCCTCTTCCACCCACTCCGACATCATGTCAATGTCCTCCAGGGCAATTGGGTCTGTCTCCAAGGTTATCATCCTCCCTAACTTTAGATTCTGATTCACGTACGCCAACTTGTTCAATATTTCTCTGTCAATCTTGTTTCGCCTTTCCCAGTGCATCTGCTGGAATGTGCTCCATTGGCGTTCCAAGTTGTAACCGCTGCAAACTTGGCTTAGTATTCTGATGGCCACCCGCTGCAAAACAGGTGCTGAGTCACCAAACTGCTCCCACCAGAGACCTGCATTACTAAGCAAACCATTATTAGACATCAACTTCTAGTCTTCTAGTGCTTCGTTACCAATTCTAAAGATCCCAGACCATACCCCTAATAGCCTGGTGAGGGGAAGATATCTACTAGTTTTGCAATTCGGTTTACTACGTGCCAGGCTATATCAACCTGGACTTATTTAGTTGTGTAATAAGACCATAGCTTTAATTGCGGTCATAGATAAGTGGATTATTTTTCTCCCGACTCAGACTACCTATACATCTCTGTTCACTAGTCATGACTTAAAGAAAATATAAATGTATTTATTGTCCATACCTGGTGAAACTGAATCCCTCGCCTCCATGGCCAGGTTACAGCCGAACATTCCCTTTGCCCTAGTGAAAGTGAATATCTGATTTGTAATATCACGCCGTAGATCGCTAGTAGGAAGAAGTTTCTCCAACACTTTGAAAAAATCTTCTTTCAAGGAAGTGAGGAACTTTATCTCTGGGTTATACTGAATACTGGGGTTCAAGAATGCTGCTGCTGCATGAAGAGGTGAATGCAAATGCTCACACCAGTTAGTATCAACTATGTCAGAAAAGACCTTATGCTTATTCTCATCCATGATGTAGTATGTCCGTATTGACTCCTTGGCCTTGGACATTAACTCGTATATAGAACCTACAGCGGGCTTTCCAGTAGAAACTTCCCTCAACACTTTCAGGATAGGCTCGGAAATAGCCACACTTTCTTCCACAGCTCTCCAGAAATCATTATCCTCTAGGATATTCACGCATGAAATGCTCTGTGGTTTGTTAGTATTTGTGGTATACTCTGGGCAATTGAACATGTGTTTTAGCCTTGCCTTTTGTTTCATCATTGACTGTAATGATAGAAAATTGGAGACAGACCTTGTGACACCGCTTCGGATAATATCTTGCCCGCCTGTTAACTTTCTCAATAAATCTAGCACGGGGCTATTGTTGTAGACAAACTTAGATATGACCTGCGCTTGCGATATACATTGATTGACCCAATCAACCTTGGAGAATTCTTCTAAGATGATGTTCAAACACTGAGATGCACAGGGGGAGACGAAAATGGTTGCATAGTTTTGCAAGAGATGGTTTGAGATACCAGTGTAGCAGAAGCTGTTGTCCATAATGATTTGCACAATATGCTCCTGACCAATATCTTGGATGACAGAATCAAAGAGATCAGCAAGGCATTTTGAGTTCTTGAAATATGAGGAGGCGTCGACAGACTTGTGAAAAAAGATTCTGGAAGGTGAAGAGACGGAGAAGTTAATCAGTGCTCGTGATTTGTTGTCGGTCCATGCCTCAGCGATGATAGTACAGCCGGTGGTGACCCACTCCTTTTCAGTGTCTTTCAGTTGTAAGCTAATATCTGACTTAACCCTGTCCAGCCATTCAGTCTTGGGAGAAGGAGCAACAAATCCAGGACCACACTTGGCAACGGCGTCGAGCATATGGTGATAAGAGGGTGAGCGGGCAACAGCGAAGTCAATCTTGTTCTCAAAGAAGAAGAGAGAAATACTCCTCTCTGCAATGTCCTGCGCATTAGGAGGAGAACTAGGAAAGACTAGTTTGGACGCAGGAGCATCAAACGGAGGAGATAAAGGTGGTGGAGGCTTGTACTTGTTGGTAATGGGGGGATCATCCTTGGCAGATAAAATGGAACGAACTCTATCAGTAACATCGTCCCTAACCTTGGCACATGGATTAACCCCTTTACTGGGAAGGCGAGAGAGATGATGCTTCAATCTACTAATGCCGCCATTAAGAACTCTAGAGCAAAACTTGCATTTAACCTTGTTACCATCTAGTTTCTCTGCGTATTCCCAGCAGATATCTTTTTCTCGTACCACTGTCTCACACAACAACAATCGAATTTTTCATCTCAATCATAGGAAAGAAAATAAATAGAGCTGCTACTTTACTTTACATTACTTACTTGGTGAATGATATATGATGTTGTTCTTCGTCAGCTTCCACCTGCCAACACACACAAAACCCTAGTAAGGAAATAAGAAATGTATGGAGGATTCTAGATTTCCTCTTGAGGATTGCCGGAATATGAGAAAGACACATGACGTAGCCACCGGTTCCCGGAGAGGAGAGAAACAGATTCGAAGATCTAATCGGAGAAGACCAAGTAGCAAGAAATCAAAGAGAATTTGGGATAAAGAAGAGTAATTGGGATAAGCTGCTTTACCGAGAGAGAAAGAGATTCACTTCTTCTCGCCGGAACCAACACTTCTGAGAAGTTAATTTTTCGCGATATTTTGCTCTCCTTCTTTCTTATGTCGTCGTCCTAGTTTTACTTTCCCTTCCTTCCTCTAATTGTCGTCGTCATTTCACTCTTAATTACATTTTCAATGAAATCGATACTAGTTTCCACCACTTTCAATTCACTATCATCCTTAATTTGGTTCACTGCACTAAACGATTACACTCAACAATCAAGATATTGGCTCATCATTACCACGCACTAGAATGTTTTAGCTATCGATGATTTGCAGTATACGATGACCATACTTGAAGTATTTAAGTAAGAAGAAGAAAAAAACAACAAAGCTAGCTAGCAGTCACAATAAAATTGATGATCCTGAATATTTCCTAAAAGGAAAGCACACCATATGCAATCACATGTTGCTACCAAGAGACTACTAGCATACACGAGTATATGGCCCAGAGAAACAATTTCCATAGGAGGATTATTACGGACTTAAAAAGAAACAACAAGGGAAACAGTGATTACAACACAAGATTTTAAAGATGCTGACAAACAAACAAACAAAAATCTCACGGGAAGTGGAAGGTGAACGAATAGGAGAGGAGAGAAATGGCCATAAGAGTCGTATGAGACATAACAAATTAGATTAAGCTTATCCTCAGCGGTAGCTTCGATACGAAGGGCTGTACATGCTGCTCTCAGCACACTGCTCCAGCTCCTTGGGCTGAGGCAACCTCGTGGCCAGTCCTATATATATAAGGAAGTGTAATGTTGTCATTCACACTTTAAAAAAGAAACACCACACACACACATTACATTACTAGTGCGATTCACACTTGAAACACATTACATCAGGCAACACAACTACTTACCCAGTTCGTAGGCCTTGGCAGCCACCTTAGCTGCAATACGAGCTGAGATTTTTCTGATATTCCTGAAGGGAGGGTATATCATCCCCTTCTCATAGTGTTCCTCCATCAGTTCCTCAGCCAAAGCTTCTGATGCTGCCAGAAGCATGTCATCATGGACACGGATCGTCCCTGACATTATTAGCCCGAGTCCAAACCCAGGGAAGATGTATGCGTTGTTTGCCTGTCCACATAAACGTCAGAATCAACTCTCTTAAATTACTTGTCAAATCCTATTCTACAGCTGTGGTCACAACCTGTCCAGGCACAAACGTCTTTCCCTCATACTCTACTGGCGCAAATGGGCTTCCACTTGCAAAGATCGCCCGTCCCTGTAAAAATAGTTTGACTTTGTAAGTCAACGACAATACTCCACTTCTCTCTGATCATGAGAAATCACAATCTTAACTCGTTTACCTGACTCCACGTATAGGCCTCTTCTGCCGTACATTCTGACTGAGAAGTTGGGTTCGAAAGAGAAAGAATGATGGGTTTCTGTATGCACCAAATTTGACTTTATGGTCAGGACTATGTGCTCCTAGAAAAAATGAATATGCCAAAATGCTTCTTTCTTTTTCATGCAAGTCCATGCGGAAAAAGTATACCTCATTTAGCTTTGCCATGGTTTCCACCACGTCTTGAGTGAATGTTTGACCTACACCTGATGTTCCGATCAGAACTGTCGGCTTGATTGCCTGATGAAAAAAAAGAAAAAAAGAAAAAGGGTTCAGTTGACTAAAAAAGGCTTCTTCCGCAGAGATATCTTCTGCAGCAGAACAACAGCCAACACACCTTGACGGCATCAACAAGTTCCCTTATTGGTTCATGGTCATGAGCCCAGGGCTTTTTGAAATGTTGAATGGATTCTTTCCGGGAACTGACAATCAATCCCTACATAGATAAAAAGGTGTACTTAGATTTAAGTACATGCAAAACAAAGATGAATCCGCATCTCATAAGTTACCTTTGAATCCACGAGCCAAATATTCTTCCGAGCCTCTTCCAATGGAATATGGGACTACAGTCAAAAGAAAATAAAAGATACTCCATCTAAGAAAACAAGAAGCTTAACAGAGAAAATTAACACAAACATATTACTTACCTTCTTTGAAATCTCAAGAGCAATTAGTTCAGCTATTCCAGTGCCAGCCTGCATCACAAAAAAAAAAAGTGGAAGTAAAACCATATAACAATCCTGCAGATTGTCCCATCCCCATCCAAGGAATAGATAAACATAATGACGGAATGTTCAGTGAAATCCCAACCCTTACCTCTCCAGCCCCGAGGAAGAGGAATCTGTGGTCTGACAAGGATCCCCCCACAAATCTAAGAGCAGCGATAAGTCCAGCAAGCACAACTGATGCTGTGCCCTATATATGAAATTACAGTTTCACAAGTTGGTAAATATGTAATCCAAGCCGAAATCACCTCCTGTCTCACAACTTAAACAGGATATAGTTATACCTGAATATCGTCATTGAAAACAAGATGTGTTGTACCATACTTAGCTAACAGATCAAAAGCATTATGGTTGGCAAAGTCTTCAAACTGCAAATCATCAAAAGAAACATATCTGGTTACAAGACAGCAGATTCATGTTGGTGGAGTACACTTATCCCACTTATCCATGTCTCAAGCTAACCTGAATAACGACTTTCTCCCCATAGTTCTGCTTGACTGCTGTCATGAATTCATGCATAAGTTCGGAGTATTCCTGTAGAAAGAAGAGGATTAAGGGTTCAGTTTCACCATAATTTTCACAGGACCGTCTAACTGAAAGGTGAAAGGTGCCAATTACCTCTCCTGTAGCTCTCCTTTGGCGGAGCCCTATGTAGAACTCATCGTTCAATAGCTTTTCGTTGTTTGTCCCAACATCGATTGTTACGGGCAGACACTGGCAACCAATATACAGAGAGAAAAAGATGAGTGGATATGGTTGAATGCAATAAAGCTGATTAGCATAAAACTATACTTACGGCAGATGGCCGGACACCTCCAAGGGCTGTGTAGAGAGAAAGTTTCCCAACAGGTATTCCCATTCCCTGAAGACATTAATGATGGCATGTAATGTGCAAATTAGTAAGAGGATAAACCCTGACTCACCACTCTCATGAAAGCAGAAAAGAATCAAACAACTTGCCTGACATCCAAGATCTCCTAACCCTAAAATGCGCTCCCCATCAGTGACAACAATGACCTGGATGTTCTTCTCAGGCCAGTTCCTCAGCACTTCATGAATCTTACCTCTATTATTGAAAATTGTATCCTCACTTAAAAGATGAGAACAAGAATAGTGAAAGTGGTAGTTGATTTCCGTATAAAAAGGCTCACTTTTCTTTCAAGCTGATAAAAAGCCCCTGTGGACGCAGGAAAATGCTACCATACTTCTGGCAGGCTTCCCCAACCGTTGGAGTGTAGATAACGGGTAGCAACTCCTCGACGTGATCAATGAGAAGTTTGTAAAACAGCCTCTCGTTGGTCTCCTGAAATACAAAAGCATTGTGAAAGAAGTTGGGTAACAAAGGAAGGCACTTGGTGTAGTTGAGATAGCGAGACTTCCTAATGAGTTAGTTTACCTGGAGATCCATCATAGCCATATACTTCTGCAAGGGAACTTGATACTGACGAAGAGTGTGCATAATTTTTTTAACCTGTAGACAAAGCGTGCAGTAAAAGGATCAAAAGTCCAAATCTCCAGTTGCATATATATATATAGAAAGGGTAAGTGAAACCTGACAAGACGGGAAACCTGAAGATCTTGTGAGATAACAGTGGGGGGGAGGAGGCCGCGTAGATAGTGAGCGTCACGCTCTCTGTGGCTAAAGGCAAGGCCTTTGTTGTGATGTGGATCACGCAACAACGTATACCCACTGGCGACAGAGAGAGACCAAGGAGTGATAGGCATGTCCTCGGTGGCGGCATCCTCGCCGTAGACATCCTGAACTCCACCAGATACGGTGGATTTGGGAACAATGTCGGCGGCGGAGGTCTCGAGAGAGGAGGATGAAGTGGCAGTGGTCTCAATCAAAACGCTGCCGGTGGGATCCTGGTTAGATCCGAGAGAGGAAAAGACTCTCAAGGAAGCAGGAGGAGTAATTATAGTTCTAGGCTGGCGCAGAGAGAGGCGTGTGGAACATCCAGGAACAACCGTCTTGTTCTGAGAAACCAAAGCAATGAGACTTTTTCGTATATAAAAAAAGATGAGACATGGACGATGGATGGAGAAGGAATGATGTAAATAATACCAGAAACAACGAGGGAGTGAGAGAGATCATGGCGTCTGGGGATGCCTTGTCTCTTAGACGGAGGAGGAGAAGGGAGGAGACGGAGAGAGTCTTCTTCTTCAGAGCGGCCGTGGTCGTGGATTTCAGCGCGGCCGTGGTCGTGGATTTCAGCGCGGCCGTGATCGTCTCTCGCTCACTTTCTCTCTTCCTATCTCCCTCACACGCTCTAAATCTGCTGGGAGAGAGTCTTCTTCTTCAGAACCTCCATTGTTGACGTGTCTTCTTCCTTTTCTATCTCTTCCCAAATTGCGTCTCCACTCCTTGGCTTCTCCCTTTATTTACCAATTTGCCATTGCTCACCGGTCCCTGTATTGGTACGCTTTTGTCAATTTTAGCCCACAAAATCTAAATTATAACTTTTCGTTGACTCTGACCTCTCTCTCTTATTTCTTTTCAATTGAAAATTGTGACTCAAACTAGCAAAAGGACAGACAATTTCAAGCGAAAATGCAACTACCATCAATGTACTGGTACTAAGTAGATTTAGTTGGTTTGGAATTGGTATGAGAGAGATTCACCACTTGCCCTCTCTACTTGACATTTATTTTTTTATTTATGTGACAGAAAAGGACTCTTCCAACTTGGACTTGTGTCACACTCGATGCCCATCCTGTGAGGATCCACGTCAATTGGGTAAACAAAAGGCCGCTTAAGGCCCAACTTGGGTCCATCCATAATATGATGAATAGTGTCATCCTCTCTGGTTTTTGGAAAAGGAAAAGTTGCAATGAATAAAAGCAAACAAGAGAATTGCATCTCATCATTATGCTCTCGCTTTATTTAACAAAAACTTTTTCTTTGGCCAATGATCGATCCTTGCTCTACATATATACAAGTATTATCACGAGTAAGACCCCAAACAAAAATGGGAGTTTCCTCTCCCGACTTCCGAGCCCCTCCTCCGTCCCCGGTAGCATCCAGCCGCCGTGCCTCCTTCACGGCCAACGAAGACGTCCTCTCGGAGTTCCTGGACAAGTGTGGTCGAGTCCCAAATCTTGTATTGCCCGATAAAGTCTTCCCCAAGCACACATTCCTTCTCAACCCTCCCACCTTCGATTTCCACCGGTTGGACTCCCTCTCGGCTCTGCTTGATGCCATCGCCACCATCGGTTGTTTTCAGCTCGTTAACCACGGTGTTCCAGAGGCTATGGTGAAAGCCGCCATGGACAAAACCATTTTCCACGATGAGACGGAGGAGTTCGTGTTTAATAAAGATATTAATGCTGATGATCACACGGCTTGTTATTCAGATTTGAGGTAAGGCAGCAAAATTTACTATATATAGTAATTGATTAGGAATATATATTGTTTAAAATAAAGTAGTAAGTAATGATTTGAAGATGCAGGGAGTTGATGGGTGAGGCAGAGAGGATAGGGAAGGCGGTGAGAGAAAAGCTAGGAGCAGGAGGAAGAAGCCAAAAGGAAGGGGTAGGGGTTTGCTACGTGAAGAGGCATAATATTAAAAACGAATCAAAGGAAGAAGCCATAAGGATGCTGCTAAGAGGCTATGACGAAAGACATTCTCTATGTCTCAACTTCTGCCATGCAGAGTTCCACGTCTACTCCAAAAGAGGTTGGGTCTCCTTCTCCCCACGTCCCGATGCGGTGATCGTCACAATCGGAGATCAAGGCTGGAGCGGAAGATTCAAGGGCGTTGTGGGGAGGCCCCTTCTTTACAAATCAGATCTTCATCACAATCTGATTTCCATATCCTTTCTCTACACTAGTACTACCACTCTCCACAACACAAGCAGAAAAATTACCAAAAGGACGAAGAAGAAGACCATTTCCCTCTTCCAACAGCTCCTCTTTGCTCTCTTTCTCACACTCCTCTTCCCTTTTTTACTTCCTTGATCATTACATACTTGTTGCCTTGTTGCTCCTTTTTTCCTTTTTTTCTTTGGAAACTAAAATACAAGTGGGTAATGTGTATCTCAATCTTGTTTAATTTTAGCCTTTTTCCCAAGCAATGCATGGCCCAATCATTCAGTTTAAAATCCCGCTATATCCAAATAACGATATTTGACCCCTCACCCATTCGGTTATCAATCTCATGCCCAATCCACTTGACACTGCGCAAGAATCACATAGATATATACTCTGAACTCTGAAGTAATTCTTACATAACCCGAGATTAATTAGGTGGTGCAAGAGCACATATCCACCTTCGAGTATTTCACTGCAAGAAACGTAACGTGTATATATATGCACAGATTTGATGTATAGTAATGCTATGCATCGTTTTCACACTACGTATGTAATGTAAGTGTAACTATAATGCAATATAGACAACAAGATATATAGAGTTATGTTGAATCAGCTACATATAATAGACAAGAAATGTATGCATGCACGTGAGCGTCCTCCCACTTTCCAAGTTATCGCAAAAGTGAGTTTAAAACAACCAATATATATTTTTTCTTCTTCTTCTTTTTGTTGGGATTGATAATATTTACAAGTTTCAACTTTTAACTTCATTACGAGTGGTCTTCCTCGAGTCCATGTTGTTCCTCTCTTATATGTGTGGTTAGACAAAACTCCCACACACGTGACCTATATATCGTTGTCTCTGCGATCCATATAGTTCCTTTTACTTACCTCCACACAATTCTTGAGGGCTTGCTTTTGGTACGTAATTGTTTGTATCTTCACTTTTAGCTCGAATAGCACATTTTTGTATATTTGCACACTTGCTTATCTGATTTCCTTCTATAATTCAGATTTCATGCTACAAAATGTATCTAATTTTTGCAATCTCTAAGGAAACTACATTAATGAGAACGAAATGAACACCAAGTTTACAGTTCATTAAAAAAATGACAAAAGTTTAGTTGAGATCGATTAGTGACGGCAGACAAAAAATAAATAATGTTTTTGTTTGTATATATCCCCATATATGCATGAACTCAATACAGAGAGAGATATACCAATTTAGAAGAGTTGTATTAAAGGCTAGGATCCAGTTGCAATGTAGCACGTGAATTAGTGGCTTCATTAATTAGTATTGTTGTGAAAAGTAAAACAAAGAGTAAGTAAAGAGCTAGGTCGCTATAGCGTGAGCACGTACGTGAGATGGCAATGCTGAACCACACAATACACATGAATATGTCAACACAGACAGCACCGCTTATAAATACCAAAGCTTAGCGCAGACGCTCTAGGTGAAAAAAAGAAGATTGGATATGGCAGCAAACGGGAGAAGGAAGAGCGTGAGCGGAAGCTTGGTGAAGCCGCCCCCGCCAAAGGTAGGGAAAAAGTCACTGCATAGGTCCCTGTCAGACATATCGCTGGATTATCACAGAGAAGAAGAGAAAGGACTGGGGACGATAGTGGAGGTAGAGAAGGCAAAGTGCGAGTGCTGCGGGATGAGGGAGGAGTGCACGATGGAGTACATAGAGAGGGTGAGGGAGAAGTTCTTTGGGAAGTGGATATGCGGACTGTGCTCAGAGGCGGTGAAGGAGGAGAGGGATAAGAGGGAAGAGGAAGGGCTAGAAGGGGCCTTGAAGGAGCACATGAGCGCCTGCCTCAGGTTCAACAAGCTCGGGAGGGAGTATCCGGCTCTCTTCCAAGCTGATGCCATGAGAGATATGCTCCGGAGAAGCACGAGGGGTCAGTCTATTATCCCTAAGCCCGCCATTTCCCGTACTTCAAGCTGTATTCCTGCCATCACCAGGGACCTTAATTAATTTGTCTCTTCTAATATCTTAACGTTTAATTTAGTCCCTAGCTAGCTATAGCTACTAGTACTCTAAACACTCATATATATATATA
>Ga0041060_1000106_pt1 | contig 11064 bp, 13 predicted proteins | sample AraColnosormetaG_2_FD_53326 | JGI IMG/M metagenome (GOLD analysis project Ga0041060, IMG submission 53326) | Arabidopsis roots microbial communities from Chapel Hill, North Carolina, USA - Col Cl nosort | ecosystem: Host-associated > Plants > Roots > Unclassified | place: USA: Chapel Hill, North... | reverse complement strand
GATATACAAAGTTTTTTTTTTTTTTGGTTCCTTTGTCTGTGACGATGACGATTGTTACGTGGTGAGAGGATCAGGATATAGAAAGGGTTTAGATCTTTTTTGTAAGGAAAGTCAAATTTGGGTAAGGGGCTAATGACTTCACACTTTCTCTCTATATACATACAGTACGTCTTTTTCGTTCTTGAAGTTGGCTTTACTTCTTCCCTAATCTATGGACCATGACGAATGTCTGTTTAAGCGCCACGCCATATATATATATCATAGTGTTTCTTCGCGTATGGTGAAAAGGGTATTTCTTACTTTTATTATTGAAAGAAAAATTACAACCTTTATATGATTATGAGGATTGAGGAGACAGTTACTATTAGTTAACAATAAAATGATCTCACTCAAATATGCATAAATGGAATCTGATATCTACATCAAATGGTATGAATAAATAAGCAAAAAAAAGAAGAAGCTTATCCTAATAAGAGACAATCTGATATAAATAATAATGATATCATAATCCACAGTGGAGAGTGATTTGGTCACACTCAAACAAGCACACAAAACAAGAAAGATATTTGGAAGCTCTAAAAAGATAAATCTTGTTTTTCCCTCCTAATTGTAAAGAAGAGGGCTTTAGACTTTTAGAACAACACTCGAGGGAAGTACGACGACGAAGAAGAGCTAACAACGATAATGAATCGGGTTACTACTGAAAGCATTGCGTCTACGGCGATACTGGTGGTGATGGTGTTTCTCTTCTCGTGGAGATCTATCGAGGCGGCGAATGTATCCTACGACCACCGTTCTCTCACCATCGGCAATCGCCGTCAGCTCATTATCTCCGCCGCCATTCACTATCCCAGAAGCGTCCCTGCTGTTAGTGACTTCTTCTTTTTCTTTGATTTTATCACTTGGTGAATGCTAAAGTTGAAAGCTTTTTGGATTTGTGCTTTATGCTCACATTGAATCGAACAAAGTTTCGAGCTTGTGAGGGTTTAGTTGAGGGAGATTCTAGAATCAGTCTCTAAGAGACATTTAAAATCATGGGTTTGATGGGAAATTTCTAAATTTCTTGCATTTTCCATCCTCTTCTCAAAATGATTAAGAAAATGCAATTTCAGTTCTTTAGTTATGAGTTTGGATGATTTAGGCCTCTGTTCTTAAATTGTGCTTTATTCTCAATTTCATCCTCAATTGATTTTTTGTTGTAGATGTGGCCATCTCTTGTTCAAACAGCAAAAGAAGGAGGCTGCAACGCAATCGAGTCTTATGTCTTCTGGAATGGCCATGAGCCATCTCCTGGAAAGGTTCTAATTTCAACGAGCTTGCAATTATTACTCTTGGAAGATATCTTCTAGATGATGTTTGTTGAAACATTGCTGAATAATCATGTTGCTGTCTTCTAGTATTATTTTGGTGGCCGGTATAATATAGTGAAGTTTATCAAGATTGTTCAACAAGCTGGAATGCATATGATTCTACGAATTGGTCCTTTTGTTGCCGCCGAGTGGAATTACGGGTAATGAGCTTTCTATACAATCCTTCCTTTCTCAAATATTGTTGCCCCCTTTGTAGTTTTTCTAATTGAATCTTGTGGTTATAGGGGAGTCCCGGTTTGGCTGCATTACGTGCCAGGAACAGTCTTCAGAGCGGATAATGAGCCATGGAAGGTTAGACAGGAAAATATTGCGGAATTTGTTTTTTCTTCTCTGTTACTGAAAATTCATTTGCTGTGTGAATTTTCTTGTTTCAGCATTACATGGAGAGTTTCACGACGTATATAGTAAACCTGTTGAAACAAGAGAAGCTTTTTGCACCTCAGGGCGGTCCAATAATCTTGTCTCAGGCAAGACAAGACAAACGACAACATATAATATTTCAGCATCGTTTTGTTTCCTTTAGAATGTTTTTTTCTTGATATTGTGATTCATTAGGTGGAAAACGAGTACGGGTATTATGAAAAGGATTACGGAGAAGGAGGGAAAAGGTATGCTCAATGGTCTGCTTCTATGGCTGTTTCACAGAATATTGGTGTTCCATGGATGATGTGCCAGCAATGGGATGCTCCTCCCACTGTGGTAAGTCTATATCGAATCCGAAACACAAGATCTATACACACCTTCATCTTTTTGATTCATTGCATGCTTTCTTGTATCGAGATGTTAGCAGATGCTTTCTGATATAAACAAGTGAAAAATCTTTCAACTAGTTCCAGTTTATGATGGATTTCTCTTATTTCCTTTTGCAGATTAGTACCTGCAATGGCTTTTACTGTGACCAATTCACACCTAATACACCAGATAAACCCAAGATTTGGACTGAGAACTGGCCTGGATGGTAAGTAGATTGGTTCCGCTAACATTTCCTGTTACAAGTTTCATACAAAGTTGGAGTCTTTTGGAGCTTCTTGTTCATTAGCAAGTGAATCTGACTTTCGCGGACTAAAAAGAGTTTTTCTTTTCTTCCAGGTTTAAAACTTTTGGAGGCAGAGACCCTCACAGACCAGCAGAGGATGTAGCCTACTCTGTTGCTCGGTTTTTCGGGAAAGGTGGAAGTGTTCACAACTACTACATGGTAATATTTGTTAGTTTCTTCAAGACGAGGAAGTTAGTTAGCTCTGTATCAGTTTGTAATCTAAATGGATTTTGGTTGTATGTTTTGTCTGAAATTTGGTGTAGTATCACGGAGGAACTAATTTTGGACGTACTTCAGGAGGACCTTTTATCACTACAAGCTATGACTATGAAGCTCCCATCGATGAGTATGGTGAGTTTGTAACAAAGAAGATCACTGTGTAGTGAGATAACTCTTCAACGGTTATATAACTAATTTTTGTGTGCTATTATTCCTTTATCAGGATTGCCTAGATTACCAAAATGGGGACACCTTAAGGATCTCCACAAAGCTATAATGCTCTCTGAAAACTTGCTGATAAGTGGCGAGCATCAAAATTTTACATTAGGCCATTCACTCGAGGTACACTTTCTGTATTTAAACCCGTCGGGAAAGACTTCTGTTTCTGTCAGAATGTTCTTTCTGATGGTTTGTTTTCGATTTTCAGGCTGATGTGTACACAGACTCTTCGGGAACTTGTGCTGCGTTTCTGTCAAACTTGGATGATAAAAATGACAAGGCGGTGATGTTTCGAAACACATCATACCACTTGCCTGCTTGGTCAGTTAGCATTCTACCTGACTGCAAGACCGAGGTTTTCAACACAGCAAAGGTAACAATAACTGGTTTGGACAATGACATAACAGAAACACAAGTTAGCAAAAGGCTGATTTGACATTTTGCAACAGGTAACTTCGAAGTCCTCCAAGGTTGAAATGCTACCTGAAGATTTGAAATCTTCATCAGGTCTTAAATGGGAAGTATTCTCGGAGAAACCGGGTATTTGGGGCGCAGCAGATTTTGTGAAAAATGAACTTGTTGACCACATCAACACCACAAAGGACACAACTGACTATCTTTGGTACACAACAAGGTCAGTACCTGAATACTGTTATTGTTAGATTAATTGAATTCGTCGAGAAAGAATCTGAAGCAAATGTACTCAATCTGCTGCAGTATAACAGTCAGTGAAAATGAAGCGTTCTTGAAGAAAGGAAGCTCCCCGGTTCTGTTTATTGAATCAAAAGGGCATACTCTTCATGTTTTCATCAACAAAGAGTACTTAGGTACCTTCAACACTCTCTACAATTCGTTTGTTATTTCACTCAATTTTCTAATTGATTGGTCGTAAATGTGACAACTGGTTTCTAGGAACTGCGACAGGGAATGGGACTCATGTGCCTTTCAAACTCAAGAAACCAGTTGCTCTCAAAGCGGGCGAAAACAATATTGATTTGCTTAGCATGACTGTTGGTCTAGCGGTAATTCTATAAACAAAAATCCAAATATCATTGCAGTTTTGCTACATCATCCGCACTCATACATTCGGTTACTTTTTTTCTGCCACAGAATGCAGGATCCTTTTACGAATGGGTTGGAGCTGGACTTACAAGCGTCTCAATCAAAGGTTTCAACAAGGGCACATTGAATTTGACAAACAGCAAATGGTCCTACAAGGTAATATAGTTCTCGTGCCTAGAAACCTCTCATGTGCTCCTGAGTGATTCTGTTTCTAACAACATTCCCATGAATCTTGCAGCTCGGCGTGGAAGGAGAGCATCTAGAACTGTTCAAGCCAGGTAACTCCGGGGCTGTGAAATGGACGGTGACTACGAAACCTCCCAAGAAACAGCCTCTGACTTGGTATAAGGTAATGTAGTAGCAACTCTTGGACAAGAAGCAAGATTGTAGAAGATAAAGTTGTGTCTCTAAAATATCTGATCTTTTGGTAGGTTGTGATAGAGCCACCTTCTGGGAGTGAGCCGGTTGGGCTTGATATGATCAGTATGGGGAAAGGAATGGCATGGTTAAATGGTGAAGAGATAGGAAGATATTGGCCCAGGATTGCTAGAAAGAACAGCCCGAACGACGAGTGCGTAAAAGAATGCGATTACAGAGGCAAATTCATGCCGGATAAATGCCTAACTGGATGTGGAGAGCCATCTCAGAGATGGTAAAACTAGTAGAAAGCCATTAATCAGAGTTCCTTTGTTCAAATTTGGTTATTGTTTTTTTTTTGTTTTTTGGATGATTAGGTATCATGTTCCAAGATCATGGTTTAAGTCTTCCGGGAATGAGCTGGTGATCTTCGAGGAGAAAGGCGGCAATCCCATGAAGATAAAGTTGTCCAAAAGGAAAGTATCGGTGGTGTAAGCAAGTAGAACAAGTTAAAGATGATGATGCAAAACGTGAGATTGCAATCAAGAAAGACGAGATTTTGTTTGTGTTGTATTTGTTTGTTACAACAAGTCGGAACTCGAAAAACGATGAAACAAAATCCCCAATTTTATGAACTTAACACAGTTTTTCATCATCACAAGCTGTAACTGGGCCACCGACCACTGATATTTGTTACAGTTTATGGGCTTTTGATTCAACTGTTTTTATATAAGACAAAGGAATGCGAGAGATTTATGGCTTGGCTAATTATGGAAGAGGAGGAGGTTGACGGCATACCGGTAAATGAATTCGGGAGGCTTGAAATTGTAAGAACATCAACGGCAAAGCAAAAAAAGAAAAAGTGAAGGGCTTGTTTGCGTAAGAGAAAATCCCAGCAGGCCTATGTATGTAAAATCCGATTTTTATTTTGATCTCTTATTAGGTTTCCTTGTCGTCTCAGGGATGTTTTTTTTATTGAATTTGATTTTGATTTTCCAGGGTTTTGATTATGGATTTGACTTTACTGGCATAGTTACGCCTCCTGTGAGCACTGATTATGATGTCACCCTTTATGCTAAGCTTGGACTTTACTGCTACAATTTTCAAAAGGTAACCCTGAACTGAATAATATATATTGTCTCTTTATTCATCATGTATTATAATCAATCTCCTAACCTTGATTCCTCTCTTCATATATTGCTTGCTTGTCAGGGGACAAACTTAAAGTTTGTGCGCTGGGAAAAGTATAATACGTCTACGGGCACTGCTTACATTGATAACTACATCACTTTGGAGGCAATGGATCCGTCCTGCAACTCTGTCTTCTCTTTTCAGACTGTGTTCAGTGCTGCTGGATGTTATAACCAAGATACTTATCATGTACAAGACTGGAGGGTCTTGGCCTGCAGACCAACATGTACGTATGCTTTTCTTCTTTACCACTGTCTTTTCTTTCGAGATCAATCACCAGAGAGGACTAACTGTTTATAGAGATCAGGTGGCAAGTCTGTGAATGAATATTTTGACCGGCATGAGGCAATGGATCCCTTCTACACAGGTAAAATGCCCAAATGGTTGTCTGATGACGCCTTGGCCTTTGACAACAAAAAGTATTACGTGGTAAGATGTCCAGAACTGGAGTTTAATCTTCTTTTTTAGTTTGAGAAGCAGTTAGAGGTGAATGCATTTTTGTCACAGGTGCAAGAATCAGACTTGCATGAGAATGACTGGCTGCTTGTATTCATGGAAATGGTATTCTTACAAGAAAAATCCTGTAAGTCCTTGAATTTCTTCTTCTTCTTTTTCTTCATGTTTCTTTTCTCTTACGCTTGCTTGCCAGTGTGACTTTAGGAATTGAAGGTTTCCCCACCCTTGGAGATCAACAAGGTAGTTGTAGAAACTAAAGAAGATTACATAACTGAGGCGCGTGAGAAGCTCCACGCAGAGAATGCAATCTTCTACATAAGTTACAAGTATACAGGTGTTTCTTCAAGTGATCACAAAGCTATCATAAGGAAAACCATGGATGGGGTACCAGAACACATGAGTCTTGAAATTGCTTTGGTAAAGTAAGTCGAGAACAAGAAGAAGAAGAAGAAGAAGAAGGAGAATAGACAGACACCTCTTGTATGCATCTGGTCTGTTGCAATCAATTATTAAGCGCTATTCAACTTTTATCTTGTTATATGACTATGCACGATGTGTAAAGATAATGCTGGGATCTATATGACTATAGCGAGTTGGGATCTATATGTATTTTAACCTTCGCTAACTGCTGGATATCTGTTTGCAATGCATAATAGTACTTTGTATGATAAGTTGATAACCAATAACACAAGCTGTACCAAACCGTGGAGGTTATTGATATGATCAGTATGTGGAAAGGCAAGGCATAGTTAAATGGTAAAGAGATTGGCCCAGGAGTTCTCCAAATGACGAATATGTTAAAAAATCCGATTAGAGGCAAGCAAATTCGTGCCACTGGTCACTGGATGTGGAGAGCCATCTCTGAGATGGTAAACTAGAAAGCCATTAGAGTTCTCAGATTTTTCATTGTTTTTTTGGCTAAGGTATCGTCAAGTTCCAGGTACGATCATGAAGATTTGGGATTCATATGCTACCAAGGGAAACCAAGCAAGATATATATATATATATNGTCGTTTGCCTAGTTAACACACCTTACATTTTTTAATTAGGAACACCACAAGATATTCATTTGTTAACATACCTTACATCATCAAGCTATGTAACTACGACATCAGAACTCATTCTATCTCCTCAATCACCACGCCACCACCTTTTCGAAATTGATCTTTCTTCTTCATTTCTGGAAACCCTCTGTAATCGTTGAGCTCAACCACCGAGTTCTTCTCTGCCCTTACAGATGGTTCCAGAGCTTCCCATACTTCAGAATTCTGCTCATTGACCCAACACATCATGTAGAACACTTTCCTCTCTGCAAGCTTTAGTTTCTTCTTCAGATCACGCCCTGATGATGATTTTACTTCCTTTATTGCACCAAGAATCAACCTTTGGAGATCACCGAGCAGACATACCATAGCTCCAGAGCCAAGAGAAAGAAAACAAATCACATCATCCACCAGATTCAATCCGAACTTCAGACCACCACCAAGGTTTTTATAAGCTGAAGAGCATGTCTGTTCCAAGCAAAAGGACAACACTTCCTTTATGGTCTCTGGTTGTCCATTGTGACCCAAAACTGATGAAACAGTCAACACCATTGTTGCTGCACCAAGCGAATCAGATTGCCACTCTCCATTATAGATACGGAGCGTAAAGCAATAACTATATGCAATGTCAATCAAATGGATTGGTAAGAGAGGAGATGGATTCGTGGAGGTAAGCTTGCTTAGTGAGATCAAAGGTGTATCAGGCCCTCGTGGGATTTCACTCACAACTGTGGTCTCTTCTTCGTCTTCAACGCATTGAACAAGTTGTGTACCTCCGAGTCCAAGATTGATCGTTCGAGCTGAAGCAAGTAACCACCAAGGATCCCATGGTTGGATCATTTTGCTTAATTCTCCAGAAGCTAAGGCTCTTTGGAATCCTTTTCTCTCTTCTAAGCTCAAATCATCAAGACTCACTTCATCTCCGTTCATTATCTTCTGAATAATCTCCTCCGGTAAGCTCAAACCTTCATCATCCGTGATGCTATCAATTCCCCCATCATCTTCCTCTTCTTCTTCGTGAAACCTTTTCAAAATTTCGAGCATCTTCCTTTTCGTTTGATCATCAGATCGAACTTGCTTCAATTCATCGTTTACATTATCTCTCATGAATGATTCAGTACATTGGACACTGTGAGATTTGTAACAAGGAAGGGAACAGTACCGGAAGTTGCAGCGAGGACAAGTGTACTGCGAGAACTGCTTATTACATACATGGCAGATAATCCGCGTAGAAGAAGGGTTTAACGGAGACGAATTTGAACTCTCCGACGAAATAATCGTCTTCTCCGGCATCATCTTCAGAAAGCTATTCCAAATTAGGGTTTTGACTTTTGATTGAAGAAGACAGGTCTAGAAACTTACATACACCAATTTTAAAATCGAGTTTGGGCCGAATTATGGACCGTACTTTGGGCTATGGGCCTTCATTTTAATAAACAGGTCGGATATATCCACCGGACCCGGAATGATCGTCTTCCTCAGTGTTGTATTTTGGCTTTCCTCATTGCTTCCTCAATCTAAGGATTTCCATGAACAAGGAACTAAAATGAGATCTCTTCTCTTTGTACTATCACTCATTTGCTTTTGCTCTCAAACAGCACTTTCATGGAAGAAGGAAGAGTTTCGCAGCTGTGACCAAACTCCATTTTGTAAACGCGCTCGATCTCGTACTCCCGGCGCGTGTTCTCTAATTGTCGGCGATGTTTCCATCACTGATGGAGATCTCGTAGCGAAGCTTCTACCGAAAGCGCCTAATCAAGGCGATGGGGATCAGATCAAGCCGTTGATTCTTTCTCTCTCAGTTTACAAGGATGGGATCGTGCGGCTTAAAATCGATGAGGACCATTCGTTGAACCCGCCGAAGAAGAGGTTCCAAGTTCCTGATGTGGTAGTGTCTGAGTTTGAGGAGAAGAAGATCTGGCTGCAGAAAGTAGCGACGGAGACGATCTCTGGAGACACTAGTCCGTCTTCAGTAGTTTATGTATCCGATGGTTACGAGGCGGTGGTGCGACACGATCCGTTTGAGGTGTATGTGCGTGAGAAATCAGGTGATCGCCGTCGCGTTGTGTCATTGAATTCTCATGGATTATTTGATTTTGAGCAGTTGGGGAGGAAAACTGAAGGAGATAACTGGGAAGAGAAATTTAGGACTCATACAGATTCTAGACCATCTGGTCCTCAATCTATTAGTTTCGATGTTTCGTTTTATGATTCCAGTTTCGTTTATGGAATTCCTGAACACGCCACTAGCTTCGCGTTGAAGCCTACCAAGGGTCCTGGAGTTGAGGAATCTGAACCCTACAGGCTTTTTAATCTAGATGTGTTTGAATACGATCATGAATCACCGTTTGGGCTTTACGGGTCGATTCCGTTCATGGTTTCGCATGGGAAGTCTGGTAAAACTTCAGGATTTTTCTGGTTGAATGCTGCGGAAATGCAGATTGATGTGTTGGCTAATGGTTGGGATGCAGAGAGTGGTATTTCTTTGCCTTCTAGTCACAGTAGGATCGACACATTCTGGATGAGCGAGGCAGGGATTGTGGATACATTCTTTTTCGTTGGGCCTGAGCCAAAGGATGTTGTAAAGCAGTATGCAAGTGTGACAGGTACTTCAGCCATGCCTCAGTTGTTTGCCACTGGTTATCATCAATGTAGGTGGAACTACAAAGATGAGGAGGATGTGGCACAGGTGGACTCGAAATTCGATGAACACGATATTCCTTATGATGTTCTCTGGCTTGACATTGAGCATACAGATGGGAAGAGATACTTTACATGGGATAGTGTGTTGTTTCCTCATCCAGAGGAGATGCAAAAGAAATTGGCTGCAAAGGGTAGGAAGATGGTGACCATTGTGGATCCTCATATCAAGAGGGATGACTCATACTTCTTACACAAAGAGGCTACTCAGATGGGATACTATGTTAAGGATTCATCTGGAAAAGACTTTGATGGTTGGTGCTGGCCTGGTTCATCATCTTACATTGATATGTTGAGCCCAGAGATTAGAAAATGGTGGGGTGGGAGGTTCTCGTATAAGAACTATGTTGGTTCAACTCCATCATTGTACACCTGGAATGACATGAATGAGCCTTCTGTATTCAATGGTCCCGAGGTATAACTTTCTGTCTGAATGGTCTTTTTTTCTTGTTCCGTTATTGTTTTTCTGTAATCTGTATAGCTCATTTCTCATATTCATTTTGGGATTGCAGTTGAATATAGCAATCCATTGTTTTTCTATTGCACAATTATGGATATGTTTGAACTCTGATAGATTATACATCCCTTATCTTGCATACTATGACACCTTTTATTAATTATTGCACTACTAAAGCAAGTATTTTAAGATCCATTTTATGTTTATGTGGTTTTACATTGGATATTTGTTTCTGTGACTTCTTTAAGAGTGGAGTGTAAGCTATGGTTGCATATCTCCACCTCTGATTTGCTTATATCGTAGAAAGTTTATCATATATGTAAAGGTCTATTACTGAGATGAAGACTGGCACTTTTTTCTTTCTTTTTTGTTGGAGTAGGTTACTATGCCAAGAGATGCATTACATGTTGGGGGTGTTGAACACAGAGAAGTTCATAACGCATATGGATATTACTTCCACATGGCGACTTCCGATGGACTTGTTATGCGTGAAGAAGGAAAGGATAGGCCTTTTGTATTGTCAAGAGCAATCTTTCCCGGCACTCAAAGATACGGAGCAATTTGGACTGGAGATAACACAGCCGAATGGGAACACCTTAGAGTCTCCATTCCAATGATATTGACACTTGGTCTTACTGGAATTACATTCTCTGGTACAAACAAATTTAGCTGTTCAAATTCTGCTGGCGTTTTTTTTTTCTTTCTCAAATTTAATGGAAGTTTTCTTTTCTTTTGCAGGAGCTGATATTGGTGGGTTTTTTGGAAATCCTGAACCAGAACTTCTAGTTAGGTGGTACCAAGTGGGTGCTTACTATCCATTTTTCAGGGGTCATGCTCATCACGATACCAAAAGACGAGAGCCTTGGTTGTTTGGGTAAGATGTGATTTAGTACTTAATTTTTTCTTGTCAAGAGGTATTATTTTAGTATGCGGTCCAGGTCTAGTCTATGGATA
>Ga0041060_1000104_pt1 | contig 11201 bp, 16 predicted proteins | sample AraColnosormetaG_2_FD_53326 | JGI IMG/M metagenome (GOLD analysis project Ga0041060, IMG submission 53326) | Arabidopsis roots microbial communities from Chapel Hill, North Carolina, USA - Col Cl nosort | ecosystem: Host-associated > Plants > Roots > Unclassified | place: USA: Chapel Hill, North... | reverse complement strand
CAATATGTGTGATGTAGATACCTCATGATCTAGTTTTTAGTTTAATTAACACACAAGGAGCTTAGTATATATGTTTATAGAATGAAATTGGTTACTAGGGAAAAGCGTATTGGGGTCCCTTTTTCATCTCTGAGACAACTTCTGGATGAAGTCTTTCTTGCTGTAATGCCTTAATTAGAGATAATCTCTCTGGTTGATTTGCAGGCACTGGTGGGGAGAGCATCTATGGTGGGAAGTTTTCAGGTATAATTTTGGTTTCTCTGTTTACGGCTTTCTGGTATTGATTTTTTTTTTCTCAATATCCCGTTATCCTTTTACAGATGAGAACTTTAGATTGGACCATGATGGAGCTGGAGTCCTTTCAATGGCAAATTGTGGCCCAAATACCAACGGGTCCCAATTTTTTATACTTTTTAAACGCCAACCACATCTTGATGGGTAATCTCTGTTCCTAGATTTTGTTGTTTTGAGAAATTCAAAGTTCATTGTAAAGGACTCTCAAAACGTTTAATGCATTTGGAAGGAAGCATGTTAAGGGTCCTGATTTTCCTTATCCTCATATTGTAGGAAGCATGTTGTATTTGGCAAAGTCGTTGAAGGGATGGCAGTAATCAAGAAAATGGAACTTGTGGGGACGAGTGATGGGAAACCTACTAGCCCAGTCAAAATAATAGACTGTGGTGAAACGTCTCAGATAAGAGCACATGATGCTGCTGAAAGAGAAAAAGGTAATGAAGTTAATCTTTGAATGTGGAGTTTCTATAATAATGATGGAGTTTCTAGAATAATGATGCAGATATATTTAATGTTTATTAGGGAAATCGAAAAAATCAAACAAGAACTTTTCTCCTGGTGACGTATCTGACCGTGAAGCTAAGGAGACACGCAAAAAAGAATCTAACGAGAAAAGGATAAAACGAAAAAGAAGATACTCTTCGTCAGATTCATATAGCTCAAGTTCCGACTCAGATTCAGATTCGGAATCAGAAGCATATTCATCTTCCTCCTATGAGTCTAGTTCTTCCAGTGATGGGAAGCATAGGAAGAGGAAGTCAACAACAAGACACAAAGGCCGACGCGGGGAAAGAAAGAGTAAAGGACGAAGCGGGAAAAAGAAAGCTCGGCCAGATAGAAAACCAAGCACGAATAGTTCAAGTGACACGGAGAGTAGCAGCAGTTCTGATGATGAGAAAGTGGGCCACAAAGCCATAAAGTCAGTGAAAGTTGATAACGCTGATCAACACGCCAACTTGGATGACTCAGTGAAATCAAGGTTTATCTCCCTGGCTTTATGTATTTCAGCTTTGCTTCTGCAATTTGGTGGTCTGATTTTGTGGTCACTGACAAACTTTGCCATTTTCTATTGCTATACAGGAGCAGGAGCCCAATTCGTAGGAGAAACCAAAACAGCAGGAGCAAAAGTCCTAGTAGGAGCCCTGTGAGAGTTCTTGGAAATGGAAACAGAAGTCCTAGTAGGAGCCCTGTGAGAGATCTTGGAAATGGAAGCAGAAGTCCTCGTGAGAAGCCAACAGAGGAAACTGTGGGGAAATCTTTCAGAAGCCCATCTCCAAGTGGTGTGCCCAAGCGCATCCGAAAGGGGCGTGGGTTCACCGAACGCTATTCCTTTGCTCGGAAGTACCATACTCCTTCTCCTGAGCGTTCTCCTCCTAGACATTGGCCTGACAGAAGAAACTTTCAGGATAGGAACAGGGATAGGTAACTTAATCTATACATACATACAACAAAGGACGATAGCTCTGCGGATAGTACTAAAGCCTCATTTTGTTTAATTATGTAGGTATCCGAGCAACAGAAGTTACTCTGAGCGCTCACCGAGGGGACGCTTTAGAAGCCCACCCAGAAGAAGGAGCCCTCCAAGGTTCGCTTTCTTATCTCTGTACAGATTCTGGCTTTGGCTTGGGACGATATAGCTTGTAAACCAGCACCTAGAGCCACTTGCATTAGATTTATATCCTAGAACGACCCTTTTTGTGATATTATTTTGGTTAAGCAAAACATTCTAATTGAATGCTGAAAGTTGAAAAGAGCAACTTTATAGCAATGTTGGATGTCCTCTGAAATTGAGTGTTGTCTTGCATAGGTACAACCGGAGGAGAAGGAGCACTTCTCGGAGTCCAGATGGGTACCGTAGACGATTGAGAGACGGAAGCAGGAGCCAGAGTCCGAGGCATCGTAGCCGTAGCCAGAGCCCTAGAAAGAGGCAGCCAATTAGCCAAGACCTGAAATCCCGTCTCGGGCCACAGAGATCCCCCATCAGAGGAGGACGCACCTCTCCTGCAGAATCACTCAGCCCTTCTCACTCACCTTCTCCACCAGGAAAGAGAGGTCTGGTTAGCTATGCGGATTGATGGTCACTCTCATCCATTGGTTTCTCTGCTGACTTGCGAGTTTTTGTTTTAATTTCCGTGTTTTAGTGCAAGCAATAATAGGTAATGATATTTTTTATGTTGGTCGGATATATAATACTCTACCTTAGTTGCATTATTACAGATCGTGGAACATTGATCAAATTGAGACTGATATATGTTGGCAGAATTGAGTTTGGGAATCGAAGTTTGTAGAAAATTTATCGAACAAGTAGCATAGATATCTCAACATGAAAATCTAGTAATACATGTAAAGAAAGAAGGTTAATGATATTCCGCATGTTCATAGATAGGACTCGAATCTTTCTTTACCACAAGAGGGGTTTACAATGATACAATGATCATGTCCTAGAAGAGAAGGATCAGATGGGTTGGTCTTTGGGAACGATCTGATCCTTGATCCACATGTAGATAGGGATTAACACAAACCAGGCAGCTGCTAGAGTTCCCAGGAGGAAGCGTCCCAAGAAGGAGAAGGGGTTGTTGACAGGCTTCTCTACGTCCTCTTCCTTTGGACCAAGCTGCAGCATTTGAGTGATAAGTTTAGTGTATCAAAGAGAGAAGAAAGTAAAAAAGGTGAAGTGGGAGGTAAAAGACCTGGAGAGGAGAGTCACCGGAGGCAGGTTTAACACCAGTGACAGAACATCCCATGATAAGGCCGTGCCTGCGAACACCACGGTACCACTTGGGGCCAATCCTCTTGAGCTGAACGTCCTTGAAACCGGCATTCTTGAACCACTCAATGTACTCTTCCTCCTTGGGGAAGAGCATCCAGACATCAGAAAAGAAGCGAGAGAGCCAGAAGGTTGGGTAGACAGGGCCGATGAGACACGCTTTGCCACCGATCTTGAGAACCCTGTACGCTTCCCTTATTCCCCTCTGCGGGTCCGGCCAGTACTCAATGCTGTGTGATGATGAGACACACAATCAAACCCACCGGAAAGAAGACGATTATAAGAAGAAGAAGAAGAAGAAGAAGAAGAAGAAGAAAAGGATACCTTCCAGCAGAAACGTATCTGTCAGCATAATCGGTTGGAAAAGGAAGATCCTCAGCATCTCCCTCGACGATCTTGCATTCTTTCAACGGCTCCTTTTGCTTTGCTTTGGCCAGCTGATGTGGCGACTGGTCCAGAATGGTCACATTCTTGGCCTTCACTGTCTTGACTATGCCCAGAGTAGTGAAACCAGTTCCGCCGCCGACATCGACCACTCGCATGTCCGGATGGCTGAGATCCGCTGGCTCAAGAGCGTCGTCTCTCATATCCTCGGTCCAATGCCCAGGATTGATGACATGGTCGTATACGATGGATAAGAACCTGTAGAACCAGTAAGCCTCCTTCTTGTGCTGAATGAACCTAGGTTGCGCCGATGGCCGGGAAGACGACACGCTGCTGCTGCTGCATCTAGTAGCCACCGAGAGTCTAGGTGTGGAGGTTCGGGTAACTGAGAGTAAGGTCGGCCGAGGAATCGATCTGGCATGCAAATTGGAACCAGGGGAACCTAAACCTTTGGGGAAGGTAATGGCCCCGTTGAGCATCAAAGAGGCCATCGATGACAGATCCACCAAGTTGAGAAGAGGGAAGAAGAAGCTTATCTATCACCAATTCTCCGCCAATCAAAAACACAAACGAGAATGAGAGTGTGACTAAACCCTCTAACTCTAACAGAGTCAGTACTGACTCCAACCACATGTTTATGTACGGTCACGTTGTTTGTTGCGACAACACATATCCCTTTGTTGAGCCCATGGGCTCATTTGCAAGAATTGGCCCAAATAATAGTATTGGGCGTTTTGGCATTTTTCTGCAAATGGAAGGGAAAAGTCGATTTGAGTCAGAGAGAGAGAGACTTCGACGACAATTCAAACTTGTACGGACTAAGACCAGACTCTCTCTGACGTTGTCAGATCTGCGACCTGCTAGCGAGAGGATGCGAGAGGAAACTGTGGTTTACGAGCAGGAGGAGTCTGTTTCTCACGGCGGGGGCAAGCACAGGATCCTTGCAGAGCTTGCCCGCGTTGAACAGGAAGTCGCTTTCTTGGAGGTAGCTAAACTAACTCGTATCTCTTTCAAATTCCGACGTAGGTCTCTCGTGGATAGCTCAATTATCCTTTTTAGATCAATTGTTACAACAATTAGGTAAAGGTCGCTAAGATTGTTTCCTGTGAAAGCAAAAACCAGTATGGCAGATCTGTTCCAATCAGAAGAGCATGGTAGTTCTCTTGACAATAAGTGGCACCATTTCAGTCAGTCTTGTTTATGACTCTATGAATTGTATTCCCAAAATCTAAATCTGCTGGGTTCTCTTTGGATCCACTATTGGAATGGTTCTCTGTTGATCTTATTCTTAGGGATGTGCAAGAATACTTTTGATCATAGTCCAATTAGTATCATTCTCTCTTGGTTATCATCTATCGAGGCATGTTAAAAGTTAACCTTCTCCCAAGTTTCTCTGTTGCACAGATAATGTGTTTGCCTATTGTTCCTACTAGTGAGCTCTAACACTTACTAAAAATAGCTTTACTCTCTCTTTCTGTTTCATGTACTATATCCAGAAAGAGTTGAAGGAGGTCGAGAACACAGATATTGTATCAACCGTGTGTGAGGAGTAAGTATGGGATACTCAACCTATGTTTTTTTTTAACGCTTGCAAGCAACTGTGTGCTAGCTCCTGTAGGTATATTATCTGGATTTGACTGAAACTTGTACGTTGATTGGTGATCAAATTGATATTCCCTTGGTTCGCAGGCTGCTATCTGTCATCGAGAAAGGACCCGATCCTCTGTTGCCACTGTGAGTGCTTTTTAAACCTTGAAACTCTAGTGTTGGTTTGGACTGAATAACTGATGGATGTTGTGGTGCTGGCAGAACCAATGGACCTTTGAACTTAGGATGGGACCGGTGGTTTGAAGGACCAAATGGAGGAGAAGGCTGCAGATGCTTAATACTTTGATTCGCTAGACAGAGTAATGTGTTACATATACTAGTTTCTTGCTAGGATATCATTTTACATGGGATCCAAAATGGGGCTGTAGCAGAGAAAAAGCGTACAGATTAATGAGCATTGGAATTGCATAGAACGGCTTAGTTGCACCTACGTAAACAGTATTATATGTATATGTAATGTATGGGATCCGGATCTGACATACGAGTAATGGAGTTTCAGGCTTACAGCTTCTCATCTTCTTATTCTAGATCTTGTTGAAAGAAGCTGAAATGTGCATAGTGATATTTGGGGGCTAATAGAGTAATAGCTAATGAGGAAGTGGGTACAATCTTGAAGACCGTTAAGTGTGTCTCTCTTTTTTCTTTTTAGATAACTTTTGGCCACATCCACCCTCCATGATACACACACGCTAGTTTCGAGGATCAGAATACATACATACCTATGTTTATTATATAGATAGAACGATAATGGAACACAGAGCACATGCCTCATCTGTTGTCTTTTTATTATTACTTATTACTCTTCTCCTCCACTTCTGTATTATTACAGTCTGTTAAAGTAGAACCCCCTTTTGTTTTTTTCTTTCTATGTCTCAAAAATTAAAACAAGTTATGAGGTTTAAAAAAAAAATTGAGAAATGTAGAGGGTATTAGTAGAAGTGATTTACGGTAAGTTTATTCGACAGCTAAAAAGATAGTTTATGCATTCCAAAATATTCCTCAAATTTGTGATGAGTAAACAAATACTGGTAAGGTGGGTTTTCTGACAACCTTTGGATATACAGTAGTATGTCATCTGTTTTCATTGCCTCATTGGTCAAGATCAAAGTTGATGACCTCATTAGAGCTCCTTCTTCTCCCATAAATAAAAAAAAATTGATCAAAGTTTGTAGTATGAATTTGTTATATAAACAGAAGAGAAATTAACACAGAGATGTGAGTTGGTCCAAAAGAAAAATGATTGAGCAGCCGGAAGAAGCACGTTACAACATCTGCAGCATATCTGGTCAGAGAGAGTACAGAAATATTGGGGATTCAAACAATTCACCTCGTGATGAAACCTGAACATTGAAACATGCATTATAGCCTCACTCACATGCTCACATAATGCCAAACCCTTTTTCTCTGTTCCCGCCTTGCTTTTTTTTTTCGTGGCAATAGAATACAATACATTGGTTGGGTGATTAAATAAAGAGAATGACTAGGATAAGTAAGTTAGCCGTTAAAGTTGTAAATCTCGAGTAAGTGAAGTGGTCCGTTTTTATGAAACTCATAAAAACGAAAGTCCCATGTCCCTAAAACACTAGTAGAATGTGGTAACGTATCTTCTTCACATTCACGTTTTCATATGGGAAACGAATGAAATAAACAATGCAAAACGCAATAACTTAATTAGAATCTTGAACTGGCCGATAAGTGCAACCGTAACGGAAAGCAGAGGCAGAGAGAGAAGAGAGAAGAGGGAGAGAGCTGCCTTGGGAATAGATAGAAAGAGAGCGTATCAACGGTGGTCATTACTTTATGATGGCATTCCCAACTTTGAAACTGCCACGTCGATGTCGGTCAACAGCGGGGTCCATATCTCCTCATCTTCCGTTCCATATTTTTTCCACGTGGCATTTTTCTTTCCTCTTGAAACAAGAATTCAGAATTGAATCGTAAACTCTGAACTAGAGTAAGTAAATAATGTATTGACTAGAAGAAGAAGTAAGTAGTACGGGCTGGGTAAGTAAAGATAATAAATATGCGGGGTTTGATCTTTACTTATTTATTAGGACTCAAACTTAGCCATTATTAACTCAAAAATCAAAATTACTCCTAAAACAAGCAGATAGGAAAAAACACAAATAAATAAAAAAAAGGAAATTGAATGCAGAGTTGTCAGAGTGTATTTAAAAAAGAAAAAAAAAGCACGTTAGGAGGAGTATCCTTTAGACTAGAGTAAGGGAGTGGGTGCTTTAAAGAAGCAGAGAAGCGGGAGAAGAGTGTGCAGCAGCAACAGCCAACAGAAGAAAATGGCAAAAGAGAAAGATCTGGAGAAGCAAATCGGCGGTTGCATGGCCGGCTTCTTCAACATCTTCGATCGCCCCAGTCTCCTCTCTCCTAATAAGCGTCTCTCTTCCTCTCCGGTAACTTGTCTATCTCTCTTTCCCTCTTCTCCTGTTCCTAGAGGGATGCAATGAATTGACTTACCAACAAAACAACAATGTCTGTGTTTCTCCAGAGCGCTGAATCTGAATCTGCCTCGGGTAGGACGAATCAGCAGAGTGTGTACTCTACCCCTGAGCTACGCTCTCCTGCGCCGGCTCAACAAAGATCTTCTTCTTCTTCTTCTTCTTCCTCTAGGCCTTGGAGGTTCTCTAAAGAAGCTCCGAGGCTCTCCCTCGATAGCAGAGCCGTCGTGGATGCCAAGGGCTGCCTCAAACACAGACAGATCCGAGCCGATGCGGTTGAGGCTGAGAACCAGCGCGGCTCACCCAGTGTGATCGCACGGCTCATGGGATTGGAGCCATTTCCCCAACAGCCTCTCCAGAGATCTGCATCCGAGTCCAGGGTCACCAGAGACTACATATTTGACTTTCACGATGACAAGGGAGCAGCTCAAGATCCGGCTCCAATTAGGAACGCCCGAGCCCACCCAACCTCAGTAGTACGCCGAAAGAGTTTCTTTGATTCCGGTGATTTCTTCCCGAGAGTTTCCAAAATGAGTGGATTTGACGCTCCCCCGACCGATCTGGAAACCCTCAAGCAGCTTCTCGAAGCTCTTAGGCTCAAAGGACTCTTGCACTCGTCTTCACTCAAACATCAGAGCAGGAATCTCGTCTTCGACCATCATTCTCCGATCAAACCAGTGAGGCGGGATCGCATTTCCCCGAGCGTCAATAGGAGGAGACCAAGACCAACGCTCAAGGAACAGAGGAGAGTCTCTTCACTCCCTTGGCGGAGACCAGAACCTCTCCAGACGAGGATTGAAGACCAGAGTAGCACTCTAGCCGAGGAAGAGGTACCTCATTCATTACTCGACATTTTATCTATCAAAAAGGCAGCTAATGAAATACAAATTCTGTAAGCAGATGTGGAAAGTGGATGTGTATAACAGACAAGGCAAAACCTTATTGGAGAGATGCGACAAGCTGCTCCACAGCATTGCTGAAATGGCCGCTGCTGAGGCCGGAGACTCACAACCGAGCCCCGTCTCTGTTCTTGACGCCTCAATTTACCACGAGGACTCTTCTCCGTCCCCCGTCCTGAAACGCACCCTTGACTTTGCTGATGCTGAAGAAGACGAATCCTGGGGTGGCTCAATATTATCATCGTCCGACTCTGAATATGTATACATCTCGGACATCCTCCGAGCCTCAGATTGCCTTCCACAAGAGTCCGACAGCTTCTCCTTTCTGGAAAAGCAGCAATACCTCAAAGGAAAATGCGCCTCCAGAGCCGCAGCTCAGGAAAGACGCCTCATCTTCGACGCAGTGCAAGAGATTGTGGCGCGGAGAAGGAGCTTGCCCCCGTGGATGATGGTAGGAGAGGCTGATAATAAGATGCAAGTGATCTGGTCTGAATTTCAGAAGATAAGAGACAAAAAGTCGTCCACGGAGGAAGATGACCTTGTGGGATACGTGTGCGGGGTCCTCGGAAGAGATTTGTCGGAGGACCGATGGCGAGATTTTCAGGTGGAGATGTCAGAAGCAGTTCTTGACGTCGAACGCCTCATATTCAAAGATCTCATCGGCGAGACCATACGCCAGTTGGCTTTTCTTAACAGGTCCGACTCGCTGCGTAGGAGGCTGCTCTTTTGATATAAAACTAGACTAAATTCTCTGACCCAAGTCTGAAACTAAACCCAACCTACGACCTATACCATGTCTAACCAAACATGCGAGAGTGATAGTTCTTTTGTGTGTTTTTTTGTGTGAAATGTGTGATTTATCAAGTTTGGGACTTGGCGCCTGTTGTCTAAAAGACTAAAACCATACACTCTTTTTTTTGCTCTTTCTGAATCAAACTGCTGCTCATTTGTGTGGTGTATTCGGACTAATAAAGACTTTAAAAGTGTTATGGGCTTCAAGTGGACCGTTTATCTCTAATCATAGTCTACTCCAACATTCATCTACTTCAGTAGTGGCCCATTCAGACCCAATAAGGCTTTTCGGCATTGACTTATATGAGCAGAGAGAGAAATATGCAAAAGATGATCAAAGAAAAACTTGTGATTTGTAATTTTCAAAAATATGCAAAGAAAAGCGGATCATACTCCAGTAGTCTTTTTCTTTGAAAAACAGAATCATATAATAATATCTTCCAAACTGTAAAAAGAAAACGAGAGAGGTAGACACAACACACACTTTTATTTTTTTTGAGGTGGAAAAAAAAACGTTAATGGGGGAACAAAGCCACGTGAAGGTGGGAAGAACGCACCAATTATAGTATAAGGTGACAAGTCAGCAGAGAGGTCACAGTCGTGGACCAATCCACTTCCAACACCACCATAGCCGTCCCTTCGACACTTTGGCTGACAAATGTTCAAAGGCATATTTTATATTGGGACCAAGATTTTGCTTGGGACAAGCTATGCCCCACGACTCTCCCGCTAGTGCTCTCTGGTCGCTTCTCCTCTGCTTCTAGAGACCAACCATTTCCACCAACTCTGTTTTCAGTTCACACACCTCATTCTGCAATGCCCACCACCGCACCAATGGAGTTGAGAAGAGCCCAACTTCTTTCTTCACTCTCTGTTCAAAACTGGACTGGTCAAACCATCATCTCTCTTTGACCCTACTCCTACACTCGAGATTTCTAATGGGTGCACAATCTCCACTGGGCCACCTTTTGTCACCAGTCTCTCTCTCTCTCTCTCTCTTTTCTTTTTTAATCCTTCTCCATAACATTTTTATACCTTTCTGATTACTATTGCTGGCTCCATTGAAGAATGATCCTAATCTTGAAGAAACTGAAAGTAACTCGTGCCAAAGAGATAGTAAGTAGTAATAAAAATAAATGGACCACTCCAGATGATTCTATCTGAAGAAGCAGTGAGTCCCTCTCTGTTATCCACCTGCCCGATGTTTAGCAAAAGTTAACTAAAGCATAATATAAAGCTAATCTTTTATCATAATGTCTGATCAAAAGAATTTAAGAAAAGAAGAGATGATTCATTTAGTTTTGTCAGCTAGCTGCAATGGGAGGCCTTAAATCAGTCAGGTAACAGGAAGACTTACTCATTGGTTGCTTTGCTTTGAGCTGCCACAGCCTCTTTTAGTTTACAAGGATTGTGTTGTTGGGTCCCAACACTAGTGAAATTGCCTCCTATTTTCCCACAGAGAGCACAAGGATTTTTTCCCTTGCACGTTCCACCATTCTTTTACTCTCACGGATGATACAGGAACCAATCCTTTTTGCGCTTCATCTGAGTCAAAAGCCTGAAAAAGACCACATATAATACATCTCAGCCTAAAAAGCAAATACCATACCTACGACTGGAAACATATGGGATAAGAGGATAAATAAATAAAGGGAATCCTTCAAATGGTAAGTTTCAAAGTAAAAGTGTTATGGTATGATCTTGTCTGCCTTTTCTTTGAAAAAGCCAAGATTGTGGGTGTAACTGTTATCAAAAGATAAAAAGATTCGTGAGATCTTTCTTTCTTGTGACTTTTTCCTTCAACTAGGCTCCTCCTTTATGGCTTCTCTCCGCCAACAAAGAAAGGGAGAGGCCTCAACTATAAAGCTATTTATAACCCTTTGTTAGACAATCAGTCCCCATTCGGAGATTGGTTGCCTCGGCCATTCAGAAATCACACTACTTTTTTATTTATTTATTTATAAGATCAAAAACCCTTTTCCATCCTTGGTTTCTATACTCTTG
>Ga0041060_1000101_pt1 | contig 11238 bp, 8 predicted proteins | sample AraColnosormetaG_2_FD_53326 | JGI IMG/M metagenome (GOLD analysis project Ga0041060, IMG submission 53326) | Arabidopsis roots microbial communities from Chapel Hill, North Carolina, USA - Col Cl nosort | ecosystem: Host-associated > Plants > Roots > Unclassified | place: USA: Chapel Hill, North... | reverse complement strand
ATTAAAAATGATTAAATAAATAATAATAAAAAGTATTTCCAAATAATTTTTTAAAAAACATGTATTTATAATATCTCCAAATAAAACATAATCATGATCAGAAAATCCAATTAAACACATATATCCATAAAAATTAAAATAGTTTCGTCAATTCAATGTTAAATCATTTTCATCTAAGTTAGGAATGAATGTTTTAAGTTTGACAAAGAGACGAGAAAACTTTAGAAATCTCCTCCCGTTTAATGAATCAAAATTATAGTCTTTGTACTTTTTGGATGATCTCCTAGGCGATGCTCCAGATCCGGATCGGTCCACAACAGTCCATCGTCTCACCTCGATAAGTTTGACAAGATCTCATTCATTCTCCTGGAGTTGGTTAGCATTCCAAACTACCATTTACCATCTATACATTTTCTTATACATTTTGTTACTTAACCTGCACAATTATAGTAGTTACGTCACTTTTTAGTACTTGTAAGATTTTGCCACTAGTTTATAGTATATACATTACATATAAGTACAATATAACATTCCTTACTCATAAGATTTTGCTTATCAACTACAGACATACATAGAAGTTGGAACATTTTTAGAGCCCAAAGGAATGGGCCTAGTATGCCGAAGCATTAATTTATTTTATTTTCATCAAAAAAAAAAAGAAAAAAGAGAAGGCGGTTTATAATGCCAGCAAACTCTGCAAGGGCAAAAACGAAACTCATCGAACAAATTTCGAGGCTTTGCTTCTTGAATCTCACAAGAAGCCGTACAGTTTCTCAGCTTTCTAGTGTTTTCTCGGGTAGAAGAGAGATAGAGAGACAGAGCAAAGCCTAATAAGCGATGGGGAACAAGAGATTCAGGTCTGATAATAATGCAGGGAAACCAACTTCCGTCGAAGCTACTAGGATTTGGGCGACTAAGGTCATCGAAGACTTTCGAGCCTCTGGGAACGAAGGTGAATTTAGCTCCGGGAAACCAAGTCTTCTCCTTTGGATTCTAATTGTTTCCTTCTCTGACCGATTCTTTCCAGAAATGATTTTATGAGTCTGAGATTGATTACATAAAGCTCTAATCTTTGGGAATTTTATTGAATTTTGGTTGCATTGTGTTCTGTAGTTTACACGTTTGAGCATAATCTATCAAATAACGAACGTGGAGTGATTCATCAGATGTGCAGGAAAATGGGTATTCAATCGAAAAGTTCTGGGTGAGTTAGTGTTTTTGGGTTTGAGAAAGTATTCATTTTTATTGTTTCTGATTCTGGGGGATGCTTTTAATAGGCGTGGGGAACAAAGGCGTCTTTCGATATTCAAAAGTAGGCATAAGAATGGAAACAAGAATGAAGCTAATGAGAAATCAAATAAAGAGAAGCTCAAATGTGTGTCATTTCCGCCGGGAGCAGATGTTATTCTGCAGGAGTTATTTACTCATTACCCACCTTGTGATGGAGATACGGCTGCAACATCGTTTACCAAGTACTCTGGTAACAAGGGTAAACAAGGACAATGGAAAGATGATTTTTTCCGGAAACCACAGATTAGCAGTGAGGAGATTCTAGAAAAAGTGGCATCTTTGAGTTCTAGACTTAAGAAGGATAAAGCTCTTAAGGAGGTTAGGATTAATACCCTGTTGCTGAGATGTGTGTCTTTTGTTTGAAAGGACTGTAATTTATGATTCTTTATCCGGAATACAGATTGAGAAGTTATAAATCATGTCAAGTATCAGCAAGTGAAAGGAAATTGTTTTTTGTTGATTTATGTTACAGATCACTAAGCTGCGGTCAAAGCTTCCCATCACATCCTTTAAAGACGCAATTACATCTGCAGTGGAATCCAATCAGGTTCTGTGAAATTTTTGATATGTTCTCTCTTAGAATTTACTAATTGTATGGTTATGCTTGCTGTGGTGATTTCCACTGCTTGAAAAAGAATTCATCATACATTCTTATTGTAAACGCAGGTTATTCTCATTTCTGGTGAAACTGGTTGCGGGAAAACTACTCAGGTGTTTGTTATCCCTTGTTTTTCGGTAGTCTAGTAGAATGATCTCCTTAGAAATTTTGCTTACTGTGAGCTGCGATTGTGATATTAGCCATGTAAAGAGTGTTCAGTTGAATTTGCGTTCAATATTTTCATTCTCGAGGTTTCTCAAGTGCCTCCATTGTTTAATGTTTTAGGTGCCTCAATATCTTTTAGACCATATGTGGTCAAGCAAAAGAGAAACTTGCAAAATTGTTTGCACCCAACCTCGTCGGATATCCGCCATGTCAGGTTGACATTTTTTTATTCAGCTATGTATTTGTGTTGATCTTTTGAAATTTCAAGTTTATCCACATGTACGCTGTATAATGCTTACCCCTTACTGTCTTTTTATCCCTCTTTTGAAGTTTCTGAAAGAATATCTTGTGAAAGAGGTGAAAGCATTGGAGAAAACATTGGTTACAAGGTTAGTAATCTTTGTAGGTAGACATATTTGCGTTTGTACATGAAAGGTGATTGTGTTTCAATATTGTAGACAAGTGCACCATTGACTTTATATGTAAATCTCAGGTTCGACTCCAAAGCAAAGGTGGAAGGCACTCATCAGTTGTTTTCTGCACGAATGGTATTCTCCTGAGGGTGCTTGTAGGAAAAGGCTCTGTTAGCAGTGTTTCCGACATAACTCACATCATTGTGGTACTTTACATATTTCTTATCTGCTCTGCTATCATGTGCCTATTACGTGTGTGTTTCATATGTATGATGAGTATTATCGGAAAATTAAATCGCTTGTCAACTGTCACTATGAAAAGCCTTCTTGTTGCTGTTTGTCATCCCAGATCCTCTACCTTTCACTTTGGCTTTAAATTTAATTCTGTAGCTTTCTACATTGATCAGTGCGTTCATGTCTTTGTAGGATGAAATCCATGAAAGAGATTGCTATTCTGATTTCATGTTGGCAATTATAAGGTAGACATCCTTGCTCTCAAACGTTGAGGTTCTCAACTTGTCAATTGTCTATTAATCAAATCAAGTGTATGTGACCTAAGAAACTGATTTTAAGGCTATTGTTTAATGCCGCACCATAATTTATGTGCTAAATAATAAACTGGTACACATGTATTTATCTTCTCTTAAGCCGCAAACCATGAAAGAAGATAATTAATTTACTTTCTTTGAATGTATGATATAACTCATATGAATTTCTGATGCTTTTGTTGATTTGCAGGGATTTGCTTCCATCAAATCCCCATCTCCGTCTGGTTAGTTAAGCTTTATGTTCTTCTTGCTTTTCACTGCAATGGTACACTTATAACAAGAGAACAAAATGAAGAAGGATTGGCTTTGTTTATGTTTCTTTTCGTTTACTAAATAGAAGAGGGAAGCGGATATATTAGAGGGGGTGACTCTATACGGCCTTGTTACCTCTGAAAAGAAAGGAAATAGAGTAGGTTTTGTATTTTTAAAGGTGTCTCCTTCCCTCCGGTATTAGAAATTAAAAGATGACACAATACAAGTTACAAAATAGATTTCTTTCCTGCTATTTTTGTGTGTTGGCGAAGTGACGTTCTTAGAATTTTCAAAAAAGATACTTGGTCGAAAGACACTGAGAACAAGTGAACTCCGACAAAATTGTGTACATAGCCTAAGAACCTGAGATAGCTGGACTTGATGGCTTGGTAAACGTCTTTGAATATGGCCTGACTACAGTACTCTTTAGCTGATTTTTTGAAAATTTCTGGACCAATAGATTCTCATGAGTGCTACGCTTGATGCTGAGAGATTTTCTGGATATTTTGGAGGTTGCCCGGTTGTCCGTGTCCCTGGATTCACTTATCCAGTTAATTTCTCTTTTTCTCTCTATATCTCGAATATGGTAATTCTTTTATGCCCAAATATAATCTCCTTGCTTTGTGTCTACAGGTGAGAACCTTATATTTGGAGGATGTGCTCTCTATTCTGAAATCAGGTGGAGATAATCATCTAAGCTCTACCAACTTGAGTATATCAGACCACAAGCTTGATTTGACGGATGAGGATAAACTTGCTTTAGATGAAGCAATCATCTTGGCTTGGACAAATGACGAGTTTGATGCCCTCTTAGATCTAGTTTCTTCTAGAGGAAGTCATGAGATCTACAATTATCAGCACCAATCAACCTGGCTAACACCACTAATGGTCTTTGCTGGAAAGGGCAGGATCAGTGATGTCTGCATGCTCCTCTCCTTTGGTGCAGATTGGAGCTTAAAGTCTAAAGATGGTATGACTGCATTAGAATTGGCTGAAGCAGAGAATCAACTAGAAGCTGCTCAAATAATCAGGGAGCATGCAGACAATTCCCAGTCTAATTCTCAGCAAGGACAACAGTTACTTGATAAATACATGGCGACAATCAACCCAGAGCAGGTCGATGTGAGTCTTATACAACAGTTAATGAGGAAAATATGTGGCGATTCAGAAGACGGTGCGATTCTTGTTTTTCTACCTGGATGGGATGATATAAATAAAACAAGACAGAGATTACTTGAGAACCCTTTCTTTGCAGATAGTGCTAAATTCGACATTATATGTCTTCACTCAATGGTTCCAGCAGGGGAACAGAAGAAAGTTTTTAATCGCCCCCCTCCAGGTTGTCGCAAAATTGTGCTTGCGACAAATATTGCTGAATCAGCAGTTACCATTGATGATGTGGTTTATGTGATAGATAGTGGCCGGATGAAGGAAAAGAGCTATGATCCTTATAATAATGTTTCAACTCTCCAATCTTCTTGGGTATCAAAAGCAAATGCAAAACAGCGTCAGGGTCGAGCAGGCCGCTGCCAACCTGGCATTTGTTATCATCTCTATTCTAGACTTCGGGCAGCCTCTATGCCAGATTTTAAAGTTCCTGAAATCAAGAGGATGCCGGTAGAAGAACTCTGCTTACAAGTACTGCTCCTCATTTAATTTCTAGTTAATAGCAATTGGTTCTATGCTGTGAGCCGTTCGTGCGTATGCAATCTCTTACTGATCATTGCCCTTTGATTACATTCTCAGGTTAAGATACTTGATCCAAATTGTAAAACAAATGATTTCCTTCAGAAACTGTTGGACCCGCCTGTTGATCAAAGTATTGCAAACGCCTTAAGCATACTACAGGATATTGGTGCCCTGACACCTCAGGAAGAGCTGACAGAACTTGGAGAGAAATTTGGTCATCTCCCAGTTCATCCTCTGATTAGCAAAATGCTATTCTTCGCTGTGTTAGTAAACTGTCTGGATCCAGCACTTACTCTGGCATGTGCAGCAGACTACAAGGAACCATTTACGATGCCCATGTCGCCTGTTGAAAGACAGAAAGCTGCTGCTGCAAAACTTGAACTTGCATCACTTTGTGGAGGTGACAGTGATCACCTTGCAGTTGTTGCTGCCTTTGAGTGCTGGAAAAACGCAAAAGGAAGAGGTCTTTCAGCAGAGTTTTGCTCTCAGTACTTTGTCTCTCCAAGTGCTATGAAGATGTTGGATCAAATGCGTAGCCAACTTGAGTCGGAACTTAAAAGACATGGGATTATTCCTAACGACATTTCAAGTTGTAGCCAAAATTCGCGTGATCCCGGTATACTCCGTGCTGTGCTAGCAGTAGGATTGTATCCTATGGTGGGAAGATTGTGCCCAGCTTTTGGTAATAATCGAAGAACTATAGTAGAGACTGCTAGTGGTGCTAAAGTTCGTGTCCATTCGCTGTCAAACAACTTCAACTTGTCGTCTAAAAAGTATGATGAATCTTTACTCGTTTTCGATGAGATCACTCGTGGAGATGGAGGCATGCACATAAGAAACTGTACTGTTGCTCGTGATCTTCCTTTGTTACTTATCTCAACAGAGATAGCTGTGGCCCCTACAGGGAGCAGTGATTCTGATGATAGTAATGAAGAAGAAGAAGATGATGAAGAAGTAGCAGCTAATACTAATGAAGAAGTAGCAGCTAATACTAATGAAGAAGGAATGGACATACATAAAGAAGAGAGTAGGCGTGGAGCGAAAATGATGTCTTCACCTGAAAATTCAGTCAAGTTAGTAGTTGATCGCTGGCTGCCTTTCAGAACCACAGCCCTTGAAGTTGCTCAAATGTACATTTTGCGGGAACGACTAATGGCTTCTATTTTATTCAAGGTGAGTTTAGAATCCATTATGCTTAAAACTACTCCATACTTTTAAGGGTTCTTTTATTTGATTTGATTTCCAACTGTTTATTGGCAATTTGTAGGTAACACATCCACGGGAACATTTGCCACCTCATCTCGGAGCTTCTATGCATGCAATAGCTGGTATTCTCTCATATGATGGTCATGCAGGACTTTCATGTCCACCGGAGTCTATGGTACCAAAACATTCAAGGACTGAGATGTATGATACCGGTGGATGGGAAGAGAAACCAAACTCTTTCCTTAACTCACTCTTTTGGTCTCTGAGTTTGAAAGAGAACAAGCATCCTAGTCACACGAATAGGAATCAGCAGCATAACTACAACATGGCTCCAACAGAAGCTGCATCAATACCTAGGCAGCAAAACTATAAGCAAAGAAATCCCAAAGCAACCAACAATACCGATTCGGGTAAGAAGAAAGAGAAGATGTTTGTTAATCCCACCAATAGGATTAACCAGCCTGAAGCTGCTTCTACGGGTAAGCCATCAAAGCACAAATCAGCCAACAGTTCGGGTTCGAGTAACAAGAAAGAGAACATGCCTTCTGATCAGGCCTATGGGAATAAGCAACATAACACAGTTCCAAGAGAAGCTGCCGCACCAATGGCGAAGAATCAAAGCAGTAAGAAAACCAAGACCAGGTCAGGCAACAACTCGGATTCGGGTAAGAAGAAAGAACAGTATATTCCAAAGAGGCAACGCGAAGACAAAGCAGAACAGAAGTGAGATGCATGAAAAGAGATTGTTTTTGGTTTTGGGTTTTGGTTTGGGTTTGGGTTTGGGTCCCATGAAAGCAGAGGAATTGATGATGTATAAACAATTCATGTTTGGATCCATGTCTCTTCGGTGGTTCTTGGCTCAAAGTGTTTCTATTTATCTAATCATGAAACGGAGTTTTTAACGGTTTCATGTTGCTCTAATATGTTCCAGAGTATTGTAACTATTGTTGTTGTTACTCATAAAGCCTCTTCTAGCAGTTTCATACTTTCATTTTACTTCCAGTGAGATCAAACACGTCGAAATTCATTCAGACCAGTAGGCTCACAGCCACGTGGCAAGATGGAGCACTTATACAACCTTATCCCGACATCCAAACAGAAGATTAGATGCCCAAAAATCCAAAAATTAGCCAATAAACAACTCTTTTCTTAAACTCCATATTTACAAACAGTTTCATCACTTTGGTCTTCAGGTTGCAACAAGAAAGAGAAAAAAAGAGAATGGCGTACAGCCCGAGCTTCTTACACCAGAGTGCACTTGCCTCCTCTGCCGGACGATCATCATCTTCATCTTCATCGTCGTTTCGTCATGTGTCCCTCTCGAGACCCGTCCATTTAGTATGTAGAGCTCAACAGTCTCAGGAAAACAATAACTCTGCTGTTTTCCGCCGTCTTGCCCTTACCTTACTCGTTGGTGCTGCAGCCATCGGATCCAAAGTCTCTCCTGCGCCGCCTATGGTGAAGCCGGTATGATCCCACTTTCTCTATATACATTTTGAGCATATATCAATGAGAATCATGAAGCAAATCTTGATTGTTGTTTTGCAGCTAATGTGTTTGGTAAGCCAAAGAAGAACACAGATTTCCTGCCATACACAGGAGAAGGATTCAAAATCCAGATCCCATCAAAGTGGAACCCAAGTAAAGAAATTGAGTATCCAGGACAAGTACTAAGATTCGAGGACAACTTTGACGCCACCAGCAATGTCTCTGTCATGATCACTCCTACAGACAAGAAATCCATCACTGATTACGGTTCTCCTGAACAGTTCCTCTCTCAGGTTTCACTCTGTTTTTAAAGCAAAAACGGTTCAATCAGACGATAATCACCACAACACAGCTGATGATAGGTTTCTGGTTTCTGCAGGTGAATTATCTCCTCGGGAAGCAAGCTTACGTCGGCGAAACAGCCTCTGAGGTAATTTCCTTTTCTAGTTGGTGAAGGAGTTTTTGGGTTCAAACAAGAACCAATACCTTAAAGAGTGTGACTGATCATTTTTGCAGGGAGGGTTTGATGCAAATGCAGTAGCAACTGCAAACATTTTGGAAACATCTACACAAGAAATCGGAGGGAAAGAATACTATTACTTGTCGGTTCTGACAAGAACAGCTGATGGAGATGAAGGTGGGAAGCACCAACTGATAACAGCCACTGTGAATGGTGGAAAGCTTTACATTTGCAAAGCTCAAGCAGGAGACAAGAGGTGGTTCAAAGGAGCTAGGAAGTTCGTTGAGAATGCTGCTACGTCCTTCAGTGTTGCTTGATATGAATCATAAACATTAATGGAACGCTCTGTTATCTGTTGTCTTCTTCCTCATTGTCCATTGTATAAATAATGGATCAAGAAAAGAAAACAATCATTTGATATCTATAACTATTGTTTATCTTTCTCTGATCGTTAAAGTACTGCAAAGAATTGAAATGACAAGGAAACAAAAATCTTGATAAAATTAAAAGATCCATGGCTTATTCGTGAGAACTTGTAAATTTAGTAACTGAGATCCCAGTGACGTCTCACTATACTGAAACATCATGTGTAGCTGAGCTATCTGTTTTCCTCAAATTTACAAACAGGGCTCAAGCCTAAACAACAGAGCAGTATGTGGATGTAAGACTGTGATAGCCTAACAACAACAAAAATTAAGTTACGACAATCTGGAAATTTAACCCAGGGGTGGCAGAAAGAGAAACCCGCTGCAACATCGGTCAGGTTTCTCTTCAAGGAAATAACTTCACTTGGCAGAGCCATCAAATAGGAAGAAAATCATAGCTCTTCTAATCGTATCGGCAAACACAGGTAAGACGTCCAGATAGAGCAGGCACTGTTCTTCATGGATCACAGAGAATTTGTTTTACCGAGGTTTCTCATCTGCCAACAGGATCAAAATCTGCCATGGAAATTTCAAACCCTGCCTGTAACATGTACAACTATGGCAGACTAGTGATGGTTGAGTCACTCATGACGGAAAAGAACTGTGGACTAGTCTTATCCCAAAACCCCTAATGACGGATTATGGAAGCATATCCAGCATCTTTTATTCAGCCTCATGGGGGACAGTTCTACAACCTGATTGCTAAAAAGGGAGACCAAAGCTAAGCACAACTCCCTGGTAAGTCACTATAAACAGGAGACTTGTGAAAACGCAGAAACAGCACTAACCATTTGATACTCAGTTTGGCCAGAGTTCACACTTGATAAAGACACTGAACAAATCGAAACAACAGAATTCTTTGTGCAAACTGAAGTGCATCTAAAGCCCACGTTTCAGCATCTTTCCCTTCACTTTCTCAGCATCTGACTCCATTCCATGGTTTTTATAAGCTTTAATCATAATGGCGAACGTTTTAGTTACAAGCCCATAATTGGTCTCTGCCATCTCATTTACAACACCTTCCATTTCTTCAAAGCGTTTTTGGGATCCATACATCATGATCTTACAGTGGTAGAGAGATCTGCATAGTTTCCACCCAGCAGACTCAGCACGCTTGACGAAATTAGCAAGATTGTCAACTTCATTACACCTGAAGTAAGCTGCAATGATTGCTCGCATGATACTTGACTTATTAACACATGTCTTCTGCTCAAATGCCTCGTTGATTTTACTCTCCATTGCTTCCACAAAGTCTTCTTGAGCATATAGTCGAATCAAAAGCACATTCAACCAAGGAAGATATTCCTCCCCAGAGAGAAGACTCAATAAATTTTCAATCTTTTGGACTCTATCCTCAACAGCTTTCTTACAATATGCACAGATCATAGCTCTGACCAAAGGACCACTGTTTACACCAACCTGATCTTTAATCACTTCATACATTTCTTCCATCCTATTCAAATTCCCAGAATTTGCATACCCACGAAGCATTAGCTGATAAGTATCTGTGTCAGGCTCAACTGGACCCCTCTTCATTTCTTGAAAAGTAGCTTCCATTTTATCCCAATTCCAGGCAGTCATGTAACCCGCAATTAGAAAGTTGTAAGTGACAGAATTAGGAGGAAGCTTCACTTTTTGTAACTCTTCAAAAGCTGCTTCCATATTCTTTACCATCAAAAGTCGACCATAAACAGATACTAGAATATTATATGTCACAACGGTCGGCGCACAATGCGTTTGCCTCCTGAAATCTTTAAAAAGCGACTGACATTCCTCAGCAAGCCCGTTCCACATGTAAACACTCATCAAAGAATTATAAACTGAAGCAGTCTGCATTCGTTTCTTAGCCGCCTCATCGAAAAGATAGACTGCAAGGTTAATATCCCTAGCTCTACCCGCAATTTTGATTCCTTTAGCATACTCCTCCGATGTCAAGGGGATACAATAATCCTTTTGTCCTCTCCTCCACTCTAAAACCTAAACATTAACATAACATCAAAAACCTACGAAACAAACTCAACTAATCTACAGTGATGCTAATAAAGATTCAAACTTTATAGACTACAAAAGATCAGGGCAGTGGCAAGAGTCAAACTTTATAGAATTCAAAAGATAGAAGAAGAAAGGAAACCTGAAGAGCTAAGTAATGACGAGGAAAGAGTTGATCCATAAGCTCTAAGATCCCAGCACCATCACGATAAGTTCTAAACAACCATTGCCCTTTCTGATCCAAAACATTTTGGAACTTCTCCTTACTGTTACCAATCGTTAAAAGCTCGTCTTTTAAAATCGAAACTCTTTGGACCAAATCAGTGTGATGAGCTGGTAAGCTAGTTACTCGGGTGAGTTTGCCGATAAATTGACTGCCGAGTTTCACAAAATTTGATGCCATGAATTACGAATTTCCTTGGAGCTGAAGCTCCGGGGATTACTACTAATAGACAGAATCGGATCTGAGGATCTGCAAATTGTGCAGAGACCCCAAAATTAGGGTTTATGGTAAGTACTTAGGAGGAGAAGAAGAAGAAGAGTGATAATGGGCCTGAGGCCTTAAACTTCGGTTAAGTAGACCGGTGCATCAAACCGTATGCTAATTGTACTTGGTTTACGGTTTACCCATTCACAATTTTAAAATTAAATTGCATTTTTCCTATGTATTTTAGACTTTAGAGAACCTATATTTTATTGGTAAATATGGTTTTTG